>Ga0307374_10010679_pt1 | contig 13229 bp, 15 predicted proteins | sample OX3MG_FD_202532 | JGI IMG/M metagenome (GOLD analysis project Ga0307374, IMG submission 202532) | Soil microbial communities from Risofladan, Vaasa, Finland - OX-3 | ecosystem: Environmental > Terrestrial > Soil > Coastal area > Acid sulfate soil | place: Finland: Risofladan, Vaasa | collected...
AAATGCGGGCGGCCGGGGCGATGGCTGCACGTTCATTCCATGTGCAGTTTCCCCGCCGCCCGCAAGGATTCGAGCAGTAAGTGAAAGTAAACCAGGCCCGCGTAGGGCCGCCACCGCCGAACGGCGCGCAAGACGCCCTCGGAATCCATCGGTCTTCGTCTTCCGAGCCAAAGGCCCAGCCCGTTTCTCGCCCCAACGTCGTCTGCGGGAAAGATGTCGAGCCGCCCGAGCCCTCGCAACAGCACGTATTCCGCCGACCAACGCCCGATTCCACGGAGCTCGAGCAAAGACTCCATCGCCGGTTCGTTGTCCACGGCATCGAGCCCCTCAATATCACAGTCACCGCGAAGAACGCCTCGCGCAAGTTCCCGGAAAGCGTTGGTTTTCTGCCGGCTGAAGCCGATGCTCCGAAACGTGCGCACAGGCAAACGCAGCAAATCTGCCGGCTCAGGGAAACCATAGTGAACGCCGCTTGTGGTCCGGATCCACACACCTCCTAGGTGCGCCAGCTCCCCCAGCAGATTCAGGCCTGCCGCCAGGGTGAATTGCTGGCAGGCAATTGCGTTGGCCAATGCCTCGAAAATCGTCGGAAAGCGCACCGGCTTCAGCCCACGATACCGCTCGGCCAGTGCGCCGAGCTTTGCGTCGCTTGCCGCAATTCGGTAAAACGCGCGCAAATCGGCTTCCAGGCCAAGCATTCGCGTCAGAAGGCGGGCTACTTCCGCTTTCGCCGTCGAGCGCAGGTTTTCACCGATGACTCCAACTTCCAGCCGCGCCGCTTCCCGCCCGCCCTGCTGACGCACTTGAATCTCCGCCGGCCCTCCTTCGAGCCTCACCACCCGCCGGTACGTCCCGTTTTCCCAAATATCCACCAAATTCTGGGGCCGCCGCCGCAGCGCCCACGCGGTATATTCCAGTGCGAATGGCGGGACGGGAATCAACGCAAAAGTGAACGAAGAAGGCATGACCGCTTTGGACCGGGTGAGCATTGAGCAGTGGCTCTCAGCTTAAAACTTCGGCACGTGGGTGTCTCCGTAACGAATGTTCCTTCTCCGAGTACAAACGAATCATTGAAAATCATGTTCCGATTGCGGATTCTATCACTGGCGGCCGAGCCAGGAGAGATCGGCGCGGTCCACTTGCCCTTGTGTTCGTCGCTGCCGTAGGGAGAACTCCGATGGAGGAATACACCACTCGTCTCAAGAGCCGCGAGGAAATCGCCGAGCGCACCATCGCGTTTCATCTGGAAAAACCGCCCGGCTTCGACTTCCGTCCCGGTCAGTTCGTTGATTTGACGTTGCTTGATCCGCCTGAAACCGATTCCCAAGGCACGGTACGAACTTTCACGCTCGCCAGCGCTCCCTACGAAAACGAATTGGTCGTCGCCACGCGAATCCGCCAAAGCGCTTTCAAGCGCGTTCTCGCCACTCTCCCGCCCGGCACTCCGCTTCGCCTGGAAGGTCCCATGGGCTCCTTTTTGGTGCATAAGAACCCAGCCCGCGCCGCCGTCTTTCTCGCTGGCGGAATCGGCATCACGCCGTTTCGCAGCATCCTTCGTCACGCGGTCAGGGAAGGCTTCCCGCATCCTGTCTACCTGTTTTACTCCAATCGCCACCCGGAAGACGCTGCATTCCTGAAAGAGATGGACGACCTCGCCGCGTCCCATTCGCAGTTCCTCTTCATTCCCACGATGACCGAAATGGAGCGGTCACAGTTGTCCTGGAACGGAGAACGCCGATTCATTGACCGCGACCTACTGGCTCAGCATTTCTGCGACTTGAAAGGACCGATTTTCTACGCCGCCGGCCCTCCGGCGATGGTTGCCGCGATGCGCGATTTGCTGATCCGCAACGACGTCAGCGAAGGCGATATTCACACCGAGGAATTCGGTGGGTACTGAGACCTGCTTCTAGGCATGGAAACTGTGCACGAAAGATCAAGAGTGTTGGCGGAAAGATATTCGTCGGAGTACGGCTGCCCAGTTATCTATGCCGATGAGATTGCGGAAGGGATTCTGGACAATTTCGCAGTTTCGTACAAGACGCCGCCCGAAGGCCCGCAACGCGCTGGAAATTCATCGCGCTGTGTATCCGGCGGCGATCAAAACCAGATCGACACGAGACAAACGCAGACGCCGGTATCTTCCTGCTTTCCTCTCTGGGTGCGGTGAAGGGGATTCCGATTGAGTGATGAGGATGAGGCGTGCCAATGGCGGTAACCAACACATTTCCGCTCCCGTACGAGCCGGTTCCTTCCCTCGAAAGCTATGTGTCGATGGAAAGCGGTGAAACCCAGGCGAAAGCGCGTCGTATGACGCGGGGACAAATCATCTCGGAGGTCACGAAGTCGGGCTTGTGCAGCCGGAGCGGGGCCAGGGTAAGGATCGGCCGGCTTTTTCGATTTTTTCGCCGCCGCGTCGGTCGTAGTCCATCTGAAAACTGGCCTAATTCGCCGTTGCTCCGCCGAGCCCACGCAAAATGACGGAGGTCGCATGCCGATGCGATATGCTTATGTTGCCATCCCTGATTCACAAGTGCCTCGCGCTACGCGTCCGCTCTTTCAGCACATGCTCGATACTTACGCCAGTGAAACAAATAAGGTGATTTCTCTCTGGCGCGCTTTCGAGTCCGCCGATATGGCTTTTCAGCCGAATGCCCGCTCGATGAACGTCGAGGAGATCATGAAACACCAACTCCTCTCTGAGCGGCGCTTTTTCGGTGAATTTCTCGGCGCGTCCGAGCAGCCGCCGGAAAGCATTCTGCCGATCGGAAAGACTCCGGAAGCCTACGCCGAGCGCATGCGCGAACTAGCCTTGCCGCGCCTCACCTACCTTGCAGAGCGAGAGGAGCAGTGGTGGCTTGGCCACGCACCGTTCTTCGATGTCGAACGCGAGCGAATCTGGATTTTCTGGCGTCGTCTGCTGCACACGGCGCATCATCGTGCCGAACTCGTTGTTTACCTGCGGCTCGCCGGCCGCCGTGTTCCTCCCGTCTACGGCCCCACGGCTGATTTTTCCTGGGAGGGCGCGGATCCCACCACCAGTATCGCCGCCGCTGCCCGCAAATAGCTACTGATCGGAAGCGAACGGAGAGCAGTGCAGGGTGGCGGCGTCGCAGAGGAGGGTGTCAATGACAGTGACCAATGCATTCCTGCTTCCTTGCGAGCCGATTCCCTCTTACGAAAGCTACGTGGCTGCGGGAGGCGGTCAGGCGCTTGTGAGGGTGCTTCGTATGCCGCGGGAACAAATCGTTTCAGAGATCATCAAATCCAGCTTGCGCGGCAGGGGCGGGGCTGGATTTCCAACCGGCTTGAAGTGGGCGGGAGTGGCCCATGACCCTTGTCCCACAAAATACCTGGTCTGCAATGGGTCGGAAGGCGAACCCGGTTCTTTCAAGGACCGTCTGCTCATGCGGCGTAACTCCTACCAGCTTCTTGAGGGAATTGCCATCGCCGCCTTTGCTATTGGTGTAAAGAAGGCGTTCGTGGGTATCAAGAAAAGCTCGAAAAAGGAGGTACAGCGAGTCAGTTGCGCTCTGGAGGAAATGGCCAAGGCGAATGCGCTCGGCTCGGTGCCCATAGAACTGGCGCTCGGTCTGGAGGACTATCTTTTTGGTGAAGAAAAGGCGTTGCTCGAGGTGGTGGAAGGACGCGACCCGCTCCGGCGTGAAGCCGACAATCCGCCGTACGTCAAGGGGCTCTTCATCACGGACCCTTCGGAAGCAAATCCCGCCGTGGTGAACAATGTCGAGACGCTATCAAATGTGCCTCATATCGTGTTGCGAGGTGCTTATTGGTTCCGGGAAATCGGTACACCGGATTCACCGGGAACGATGTTGTTCACGGTGTGCGAGGACGTGCAGCGGCCAGGAGTCTACGAATTGCCGATGGGAACTCCGTTACGGACACTGCTCTATGGGTACGCTGGCGGGTCCCTCCCTGGCCGTCAATTCAAGGCGATCCATTCGGGAGCCGCCAACCCCGTTCTTCTGCCCTCCGATCTGGATACGCCGCTGGACTTCGGCTCGCTTCGCGCTATTGGCTCGGGGCTTGGCTCCGGCGGGTTCATCGTGTACGACGAGACGGCCTGCATGGTTCGCGTTGCGCAGATGCTTGCGAAGTTCCTGTGGATTGAATCCTGCAATCAGTGCTGGTCGTGCAAGCAGGGCGGACTAGAGGGCCATCTGATCGGGGCGCAGAGCCAGGGCCAGGAATCCCCCAACCACGCAAAGCACCGACATCTGCGTCTCCCCCGCAAGCAACCATCCGCCGTGACTGGCGAGCGCTCCCAGTAGATATCCGCCGAAGGCGGCAGGCCCGTAGAGGGTCGTGACAAACATGCCCGACCCGCGATTGGCCAGGGTGCTGCGCAGCGTCTTCACATGGTAGGCGGCGAGGTTGACGTACAGGACGGCGCTGCCGATCACGCCGTAGATCAGCGTCAACATTTCCCGCATGAAGACAGTCTCCGACGGCTGGAAAAACAGGTAGCCGAGAATGGCGACGCAGAAGAACGATACGCTCAGCACCAGCCGTGGCGGAAGGATGTCGCCAACCCAGCCGCCGGCGATGGAAGCCAGCGCCCCCAGCCCATAAAAACTCATCACCACTCCCGCCGCCTCGGGGGCGTAGTGGAGATTCTCGCGAAGGAACGTCGGATACATGCCGAGAAATCCATACATGCTGAGACCATGGATGAGGCAGAGGAACGCCAGCAGGATCGAATTGCGGTTCAGCAGCGTTTGCGCCCCGTTCTCATTTCCCTTTGCTTGAGACACATGATGGGTTTCGCTGAACCATGGGCGCACGATCAGCGCAATCGCGGCGATGGTCAGAAGCCCGAACGCCCCGAAAGCGATCATGGGGGCATGCCAGCTGTGATAGGAGACCAGCAGAACGGTTGCCAGAATCGGACCGATAAAACCGCCGATGCCATAGCAGAAATTGACCGAGCCGATGGCGGCCGCCCGGTACTGCGTGAAATAGCTGGCGGCCAGAGCGAACATGGCGGTGGCGAGCATGGCCATGCCAACGCCCGTCACGGCCAGGCAGAAGAGCATGACCCAGAATCCATTGGCCACGGTCGTGAGCGCGGTTCCCGCCGAAAAAATGGCGATTCCCAGCATGAGAACGGATTTACGGGAGAAACGCGAAAGGAGAAATCCGGTTGGCAGCCCGCCCAGTCCCAGGCCGAGAGTGAAAATTGTCGTGAGAAGGCCGGTATTGGCGAGCGAAAATCCGAATTCCCGGCGCACATCGGGCGCGAGTATCGGAAACAGATACCGGTCCGCGGCCATGAGCACGTACGCCGCGAGCAGCACACAGAACATCGTGACAGCCCGGGCGCGTAGCCCAGTGGTCTGATTCTCAGAAGGGCGCGGCATCTGCGCTGGTTGCCCTCGTCGCTCGGAACGTCGGCGGGTGAGTATAACAGGCCATCTCGGGAACGCCCAGGGGTTCGGCGCGCCGGCCGGCGCGGACATGGCATCCCGTTTGCGGCGCATTTAGAGCAAAACAAGGAACGGCAAGATTCCCCGCTCGCGCGGGGGGAGATAGCGTCGACAAGGACCTCTACGTTACCTATACTGGCCACCATTCGGACACGCCATGGCAACTTCTGTCGATCCCGGGAATCAGAATTTATGCCGAGCTTACCTTCCGAGCGAAAGGAAACGCGGATGGCCGATAGCGGAGATGAGGTAACAGGAAAGCGCCCGCAGTTCAGTCGTCGTTCACTGTTTCGCGAGGCGGGCCAGCTGTTTGTCGGGGCGTCATTGCTGCCTTTGCTGCCCCGCAGTCAGTCCTCGAAGGCGCCCCGTCCCGCATCAACCGACCAGGTCATGCGGAAACTGAGCGCGTATATGAGCGAGGCCAAGGACCGCGCCTTGCCGGACGAGGTGGTCGAAAAGGCCAAGCAGCACGTTCTCGATACGTTTGCGGCCATGGTCTCGGGCTCGGAATTATTGCCGGGGCGCGAAGCGATCAAGTTTGCGCGCGCCTATGGCGGGAAAGAGGTCGCCACGGTGGTCGCTTCCAACCTGGTGTGCGGCCCCATGGAAGCGGCGCTGACGAACGCGATGATGGCGCACGCCGACGAGACCGATGATTCGCACGCCCCGTCCCAGTCGCATCCGGGCTGCGGAATCGTGCCCGCGGCTTTCGCCGCCGGCGAACGGTTCGCGGTGGATGGCATGCATTTCCTGCGCGCCGTCACACTGGGCTATGACGTCGGACCCCGAGTCACGATGACTTTGGGAGGGGAACCGTATGAGTTCTCGAGTCACCATAGCACGCACAGTATTTCGAATACGTTCGGCGCCTCGGCGGCCGCCGCTTGCGCGGCAGGTCTGACGGCCCGGCAGATGCGGTGGGTGCTCAATTACGCCGCCGAGCAGGCTTCCGGACTTGCGCTTTGGGGCCGAAGTCCGCGGCACGTCGAAAAGGCTTTTGATTTTGCCGGCGGCCCGGCTCGCGACGGGGTGACGGCCGCGATGGTCGTTGAATCCGGCTGGACGGGCATCGATGACGTTTTTTCCGGTCCGAACAACTTTTTCCTCGCGTTCGGGCCGGATGCCGATCCGGAAGGGCTGATCGACAAGCTCGGATCGCGGTACGAAGTGGCGCGGACGGACATCAAGCGATGGAGCGTCGGTATACCCATCCAGGCGTCTTTGCAGGCATTGCTGAACATTCGAAAACAGCACCCGTTTTCGCCGGACGAGGTGAAAGAAATCCTCGTGCGGCTCGCGCCGCACGAGGCGGCCATCGTCAACAACCGCGTGGTGCCCAATATCTGCCTGCAGCACATCATGGCGGTGATGTTAGCCGACAACCAGGTTACCTTTCATGCGTCCCACGACGAGGCGCTCATGCGAAACCCGGCGATTCTGCGCGAGCGCGCGAAAATCAAGCTCGTGCCCGATGAAGCGCTCGGGCGGCTCATGCCCGTCAGGCAATCCATCGTCGAAGTGATCCTGACCGATGGGCGTTCCTTCCGCAACCATGTGGTGGACGGGGGAGTGGTACGCAAGGGGGAAAGCGCCGTGCTGGGCACGGTCGCAAACCCGATGACCAACGATGACGTCAAGGCGAAGGCGCGTGAGCTGATGCTCCCTGTGCTCGGCGAGCCGTCCACGTCGCGGCTGATGGACCGGGTGTTTGCGCTCGAAAGCGTGAAAGACATCCGCGAACTTCGCGGTCTACTGCAAAAATCGTAGCAAGGACGATCCATCCGGACCGCGAAGGCGCGTGACGCATCGTGTCATCCTGCGGCGTTTTTTCTTTCGCGGGCTTGCTGCTTGCGCCCGCGAGCGGCCCGGTCATCGGGATGAGCGGAACGGCGAGGAAGGGAGCTGACGGTGACGATCACCAAAATCGCGATTGTCGGAGCGCACGGCGTTGGCAAAACGACGCTGACAAACGAGTTGCGCTCGCGACTGGCCGGAAAAGGGCTGGGGGTCATCTCCGTTGCGCCCGAAATCCCCAGGGAAATCTGCCGCCTGGCGGCCGATCCAGGGTTCTATCGAAGAGGGAAGAACAATCCCTTGAAACAGGCGCTGCTGCTCTTCGGGCAGATTCAGTCCGAGCATTTCTCGCTCCCCGGCGAGGACGGCGTGCTGATTTGCGATCGCGGCGTTCTCGACCTCTGGGCCTACTCGAAATATCTCTTTGCCGATGAGTTTCAGGCCGCCGGCGTGCTGGAACTCTATGAGGCCCTGGTCGAGCGGTACGCTCGAAGCTATCAAATGCATTTTTATGTCCCCGCCGAATTTCCTCCCTCCGACGACGGTATCCGGGAAAATGACCGGAGTTTTCAGGCGGCCGTAGACGAAACGATCCGGGAATTCCTGGAGAAATACTCGGTGCCGCACCGGAAAACGGCAGGCACGCGCGAGGAGCGCTGCCGGCTGATCGAAACGGAACTCCGCGCTCTCGCCTCGCGCCCGCGCGTTCCCGAATTTCCGCCGACGTGATCGCGCTTCATCGCAATCGGGGCTGTAGCGGCAGGCCGCATTGGCGTAGAATTCCAGGAGCAGCGTAGCTGGAAAGCGGAATCTTCCGCCCGGGATGTCCGGGGAATTGGCATGCCTCTCGTTTGGACTATTCTTGCTGTTTTCGGAGCGTTTTTTCTATTCGCGCTTCTGTTGCTGGCCGCCATGCTGTTCAGTCCGCTCGTTTTCAGCATCGACTCGGGAAAAGGACAGGCGCGTGTTTGCTGGCTCGGGGCGCTGGAATATAGCCGGCCCTTCCCGCCGGCCGAAGGCAAAGCCGAACTCCGGTTCGCGGGAAAATCGCTGAGCCTTCCGGCCCGCCGGGCAAAACGGAAGCGCCGGCCGGCGGCGCCAGGTCCCCGGAAGGCCGGAAAGCGCGCCACGGCCGCGCGATTTCTGCGCCGCTGCTTGTGCCAGCCCGAGGTTCGCCGCATTTTGGTGAAGCGAATCGGACGGTTGGCGAAGGGGATGCTGCGCTCGGTCGCCTGGACCGGCCGGCAAGTCAATCTGTCGCTGCCCGATCCCGCCTGGAACGGAATGCTCGCCGGGTGGCTGGCGCAACGCCATGGGGGACGAGGCTCGGCCGTGCGCGTCAACTTCACCGGGGAAAACGAGCTGTTCCTGGAGGTGCGAGTGTATCCTTATCGAATCGCGACGGCGCTGTTGATTTTTTCGGCGGGGTTGCCCTACCGTGCGCTTCTGCGTGAGTGGCGGGCCGCTTCGGCGATCGTTTCCTGACAGCAAGCGTCCGGTTCCATCCATACGGGCAGGGAAGCCGCTGCAAGGAGGAAATCATGAATACGGCACAAAATATCTTGAAAGACCTGGTCGGAGAACTGAAAAGCCTCGCGAAAACGGAAACCGTTGTCGGAGCGCCTGTCACGGTGGGCGAATACACGGTGATGCCCATTTCCCGGGTGTCGCTCGGTGTCGGCGCGGGAGGCGGCGCGGGAGAAACGGACAAGAAATCCGCCACCGGCGAAGGCGGGGGCGGAGGTGGCGGCATCCGCGTCATCCCGGTGGCTCTGGTGGCCGTGCGCGGCGGCGAGCTCAACGTGCACATGCTGGGGCGTGGCGCTTCCCTCGGTCATACCGTGCGGAAGATGCCGGACCTGGTCGAAAGCATCCTCGACCGCTGGGAAGCGCGCCAAGAAAGAAAAGAAAAGAAGGAGACTTCCTGAGCCATCGAATGCGGCGCAGCCACTTTCGCAGCGCCGCCCGGAAAAGGAAGCCTCTGACGCGGGCGGGCGACACTCGCCTGCTTGTTGCGCCTAGCGCAGCCGGCCCGCTATGCCGCCGGCGTTGACGAGTGGCGTCGAAGCTTCCCCGCCGACGACTTGAAGCTCGGCGCCGTGTCTCCACGCCAGATCCGGGAATGATTCCCGTAAATCCGCCGCTTGGCGTTTGCCGCCGCAAGCCGGGCAAACATCGTGGGAGGAGCGATCGGCCCATCCGCATTCCTCGCACTGGCGCAGGAAGCTTTGCAAATGCTCGTCGACCATGAGAACGCGCAGCCTTTCCTTCTGGAGTTCGGCCAGGGTCGCGTCGAGCCCGGTGACCGTGCCGAGGGCGTCACCCAAAAGCGCGTTGACGGCTTCGGTCTCCTGGGCCTGTTGCCATTGCGAGATGGCCGGCTCGATGCGTTCTTCGATGGCGGGGGAGAAGATTCGGCCCAGATCTTCCTCGATCATGACGGCGCGCGAGCGAAGCTCGCTCGGCAGGGCCGCGGCGATGGGTTCAATTAACCGGTCCGAGCCGACCAGGAACAATCCGGCCATATCCGGCTCGCCGTAGAGCGTGGCGGCGCGCTCGGCGATCTCCCCGCACAGGCGCCGATATTGCGCATCCATTCGATGCTCGAATGTGTCGCGCGCCGTGCCTCTGGTCTTCTTCATTTCCCGGGCGCCGCGCAGGGAGGATTCGCGCGCGCGAGCCACCTTTCCCATATCCTTCTTTCGCCATTGCGATATGTCGATCTCGAATTTTCTTTCCTCGAGCTCAACCGTCTGGCCGAACTGGTGGCGGAAGAAACGCGTCCCCGAGCGATCGACGACAACGACAACGGATGGTTTGTGCCGGCTGATAAGGCTGAACAATGGGAACAGGAGCGGCCTTCCCCAATGCAGCTCGTTTTCCACTTCGACGGGCAGTGGAACGTAAGTCCAGACATCGGCCCCCGCGAAAATCACAGAGCCCTTGGGAAGCGACACGTGATCGCGAAGAAACGTCCGAATGCGTTCCCGTTGCTCGCTGAAAAGTTTTTGTTGGTCGGGCGGCAGGTCGCCGGCGGCGGCTTTCCCGGCCGAATTCAGCCATGTCATGTATTCGGCCGACGGACCCCGATTCGACGGCTTGCCCGGATTGGAATTGATGTAGGCGGTAAGCAGGGGAGGGGGCAACTCGGAAAAAGAACGTAGCTGCGTGTTGTCCAGCATGAGCATGCCCTCCTGTGCGGCTTGGCGCTGCCCTCAGACCCGCTTGGTTGTCTTTCGGATAGCCTGCCGAGAATACGCGGCTTTGCGCGTTCCCGGCCCTGCCGCGAACGTTATGGTGCACGCCAGGAGCCGAATGAGCGGGCGGCGCCGAAAGTCCTTAAGTCGTGGTGCCAGTGAAGGTTGAGTGTCCGGTGGATGGAATGGCGGGCGAGGGCCCGGAGGAAATGTACAAGCCCAAGTGTTAAAACTCTCAGTATTTCCGGCTGGTGCGGGTTCGCAAGCTGCGAGGCCGACACAAAAAGGGGATGGCGATTTCGCGACCGCAACAACGCAGCTAGAAATTCACCGTCATGTGGAAATCAGGAATCCTCGTGAGACCGGAATCGCCCTTAGAAACCGGGATCACCCGCCGGGCTGGCCGACAAGCGTGGGTCGGCAGCGACCGGCGGGCGTGCAAAGCGATCCCGGACCGCATTTCGCGGGGGGTATAGGTGGGCATACAAGCGGCACTCGACTTTGGGGTACAAATAGGGCTTGGGGCGATCGAGTCGAATACCGCGGAGTTGGACCTTTAGATCCATAGCTGCTGACTGCATCATACGAATCTGCGAGAGGCTGAGTCAACTGCCTTCTTGTCCCGGACAAAAGTTCTCCGCCGGAGCGGCTCAGCCCGCCTCCCAGGAACCCGCAAGTCGCCTGAGCAGAATGAATTGGCCCAGGTGGTAGGCGTTGTGGTCGGCCACAAGCATCGCCTCGCGGAGAATGGTCTGGCTCTCGCCGCCGGGGATTCGGGCAAAAAGATCGGTGCGAGGGCTCTTGACCAGAGCGATCATCGCGTCCAGGTCGGCATGGAATGCGTGAACGCTTCTCTCCCAGGCGGCCGCGTCGGGAGGCTCCTGCGTCGGCGGCCAGTACCCCTTGGGAAAGGGAGGCGAGACGTGCCGGCTGTTGCGGCAAAATTCAAGAATGTCCCATTGGGCGATGCGGAGATGCTCGAGCAGTTGCCAGGGCGTGTGAGGAGAGCCGGCAATTTTCATTCCGCGAAGATGGACGGGAAAATCCGCAACGGCGCGGCTGAAGCCGGCGTGAGCCTGTTCTTTCGATAACAGATTGACCAGGTGATGGCGCAGGGTTCCTTCCGGATGATCGCCGCTGACACAACGAGCGTCCTGCGCAGACCGCCGCCTGGACGCCTTCCCGGCCTTCGATGGAGGCATCCTCACATCCACTCCTCAACTCACACGGCCGGACGGGAAACCGGCAATGCGCGCGATCCACGGACTCGCGAAGCGCGCGCGTTTTTTCGTGTCAGTATGCCCGGCTCGTTGCGCCCATGGCTCGCCTCTGTTGGAAACATTCCCGGCAGTAGACAGGGCGCCCCTGGGTGGGCTTGAAGGGAACTGTGGTTTCCTTCCCGCACTGCGAACAAGTGGTTCGGGTTTCCATCCGGTGGTTCGCACCCCCGTTGGAGTGCGAACCCGGATTTTGAGCCCGTTTGGCTTTGCAGGCTTTGCATCGCTTGGGTTCATTCCGAAAACCCTTTTCAGCGAAGAACATCTGCTCGCCAGCCGTAAAAACGAACTCGGCACCGCAATCGGCACACTTCAAGATTTTATCGTGGAACTCCATATGCTGCTCCGTGCCCCCGCCGCCCGGGGAACAGCATGCCAGGACGAAGGCTACCTCCGAGGTTGCCCCAAGAAAACAACAGCAATGAGGGAGAAGGTCCCACCCTGCCCCATGGCATCGGATGATGAGTTGTTGAGGACTTCACGGTCCCACCCTTAGTCCTGCTCGCGCCGTAACTTTTTACGGAGACGCTTGCGTGACAGCGCCGCTTTCGCGCGGCGCTTCTCACCGGGCTTCAAGTAGTAACTGTGCCGCTTGATTTCTTTGATGATGTCTTCCTGCTGCACCTTTCTCTTGAAGCGACGGAGAGCGTTTTCGAGAGACTCCCCTTCTTGAATCGTCACTTCAGCCACTCACAATTCACCCCCTCCCGATATAGCCATGCGTAGCGGATTGTCGTCTTAGGACCACAATAGCCTGGAAACGAACCGCTTAGTTGGTGGCTTCCTTCTAGCTGAGCCCCAATGGAAAGTCAAGTAATAATTTACCAGAAAACAGGGCCGCTCACTCCCCTCCCGGCCGGAAGTTGTTACAATGGGCGGTATTTTGGGCTTGTCTACCCGGATCGGCGCGCTAGGGCGTTCAGCAGGCGGCGCGCACGCCGGGGAACCCTCGGGAGCGATTTCCCATGCAGGCGATTCAAGACGCCATCGCCGTCGTGCTGGCTGGCGGACAGGGAGAGCGGCTCTGGCCGCTCACTCGCGATCGGGCGAAACCGGCCGTGCCGTTCGGAGGCATTTACCGGATTGTCGATATCACGCTCTCGAACTGCATCAATAGCGATCTCCGCCGCATCTTCGTTCTGACGCAATACAAGGCGCTGAGCCTGAACCGGCATATCCGGCGCGGGTGGTCGCCGCTGATGGGGATCGGGGATTTCATCGAGGTGCTGCCGCCGCAGATGCGCGTCTCCCAGACGTGGTACCAAGGCACCGCCGACGCCGTCTATCAGAACATCTATTCCATCGGCAGCGAGCGATCGAATTTCGTTTTCATCCTGTCGGGCGATCACATCTACAAAATGAATTACCAGAAGATGCTCGATGAGCACATCGGCACCGGCGCCGAGGTCACCGTCGGCGTGATCCCGGTGGCGCCGGAAGACGCCGCCGGCCAGTTCGGCGTCATCGAGGTCGATCCCCAGGGATGGGTTCTCGGTTTTGACGAAAAGCCCTTC
>Ga0307374_10010682_pt1 | contig 13227 bp, 17 predicted proteins | sample OX3MG_FD_202532 | JGI IMG/M metagenome (GOLD analysis project Ga0307374, IMG submission 202532) | Soil microbial communities from Risofladan, Vaasa, Finland - OX-3 | ecosystem: Environmental > Terrestrial > Soil > Coastal area > Acid sulfate soil | place: Finland: Risofladan, Vaasa | collected...
TGGGCGAGCCCTGCAAGCTCAGGCCCTCGCGGATGCGTCGTTCGTAGTCGCACAGCGCGGAGACGGCCGATTCGACGTCACCCGGCTCATTGGTGCCAGCGTTCCGCAATGGCTGGGTTGGGTGACGGGAACGGCGGTGGGTCTGCTTGGAGCACCGTCCGCCCATCTTCTGAATTCTCTCGGGGCCGATGTCACCTTCCCCGCCTTCTTCTTGATGCTCGCCCTCGACGAGATTCGCAAGTCGCGGCGAGCGGCTGTTGCTGCGGTGTTGGGCGCCTCGATCGCTGCGGCACTCCTGTTTGTCACCACCCCGGGCAACGCGTTGTTGGGCGCCACCGCGGCCGCCCTGATCGGCGCGATCCCCGTCCGCCCCCCGCTCAACGGTCGAGGAAACCGGCCGTGAGGTTGTGGCTATCCGTAGCCGCAGTCACGGTCCTGACCTGGATGATGAAAGCCAGCGGTCCACTCGCACTCGGCGACCGGCAACTGCCGCCTACCGCCGCCAAAGTCAGCACCTTAATGGCCCCAGTGCTACTCGCCGGCTTAATCGTCGCCGACCTCGGCGGTGCGGGGTGGAGCGACCTCGACTGGAAGCAGGTGGTTGGCGTCGGCGTGGCCGGCATCGCACGCACCCTCAGAGCGCCCCTGGTGCTCGCCGTGATTGTCGGCATCGTCGCCACCGCGCTACTACGGCTCCTCCTCAACTGACCACCGGCCAATCGCCGATCAGCCACGCTCTCCTGTTGTGGATCGGCTTACGGGACCCACATCGAGCTGTGTTCTCTGCCCAGGAGAGTGGTGCTGGGCTGATCATCGCGCCGAAAGCGTCTCAGAATGCCCAGCCTGTCCTCGCACGTTCAGGACCGCTGGCCCGGGTGATGGCTTGACAAAGGGCTACTACGCCATATGATACAACCCATGGCGAGGCAAGGACGAGATCGTGACGGCTTGGCTCGGTTCGGAGAGCCCGGGGTGCTGGTGCTGCTTTCGCTCAGCGACGGACCCAAGCATGGCTACGCCATCACCGAGGACATCCTGAAGCAAACCGGGATTCGCCTTGGGCCCGGCACCCTCTACGGCTCGCTGGCAAAGCTCGTGGAGCGTGGCCTCATCTCCCCACTCGAGAGCGAGGATCGTCGGCGCCCCTATCAGATCACCGCCCCCGGAAGGGCGGCATTGGAAGCACAGCTCAGTAGTTGGTCACGGATAGTCGACGCGGGAAAGGCCAGGCTGCGATGGGCCTAAAACGCGTGCTCGTCGCCATCTATCCCAAGAAGTGGCGTGACTCCTTCGGCGACGAATTCACGGCGCTCATGGAGGAAACCCCCATGACCCCCGTCGTAGTCTGGGACGTCGCGATCCATGCCGGAAAACTCCAAGTCCAGTCGCACCGGAAGGCGACGGTCGTGGTCTTGTTGCTGGCATGGTCGGCCTGCCTCGAGTACCTCTCCGTGCACGCCCATCTGACCGCGAACATCCTGTGGGCTCCGACGAGCCCCGAGCGGGCGCTCGCGCTCGTTGCCACGATCGGCCCTTGGATTGCGCTACTCATAGCTACCGTTATTCCGTCAGCACGCCGCCGAGCATGGCACCCATGCCCGTAACCTTGCCTCGTAACGACCGCGGGGAACGATCGCCTCAGATGTGCCCGTCATCATCGACGAGCCGCCTGTCCCGCCTAACCGTCATGGTCCTCCTTGCCTCGTTCGTGGCCGGGATCATCGAAGGCTCGGTGAGCTACGCCCGGCGATCGTCTGTCGTCGAACAACACGTGGCCGGCACGAACGCTATCGCGGTCCACGTCGGAATCGCCGTCGCGGCGACGGTGGCCATGATCGCCATCCGGCTTCTGCGGTCGCGGCGACCAATCGGACTGGACCCCTCACTGTGGATCGCACCGTTCTCAACGAGAGCCGTCAGACGACTACGTCGAACCTTCACCCTTGTCAATGGGTCTTCGCTCAAGAATCTGGCGCGAATCCTTACCGCAGCGCTTCTGCTTCTCGTGCTGCTCTATGCCCCCTATCGAATGGGCGAGCAGATCGTCGGTGGTCTCAATCCCAACTCGACCGTCAATGCCTGGGGAGGCCCCACCTACCTTGGGGCGTTGCTCGCGCACTGGTTGGACAGCATCGTAGGCTTCTACTGCGCCGCCTTCCTGCTGAGTCGCGTGGCCACAGTGGATGGCTGAGTGGGCTTCCCGCTAACTGAGCCTGAGCTACAAACCGCACGCTTGACCCATCGTGCACCGCTTGTCCAACCTTCGTCCGGGCGTCGGACTTTGCCGTGCTGGACAAATTTGCCAACGGTGACCACCGCCACCATGGCAGGCGGAACACGGGCGTCAGCGAGGTGTCCCATGTCAGCTTGGGGATCGCCCTCCGACACGAACCGCTGTTCGCCACGGAGGATCCGGTTGTCGTTTCGTAACCCCATCCTCTTGCGGGCGGCCTAGCGGAAGCAGTCAACATTGAAATCGTGCTCCCATGTGGAAGCCACCATCGGATGACTTCTTCCAAGATCCACGGATAGTTCGTCCATCCGATTCGACTACTGCCTCAAATCGCTGGGAGACCTCTGGCAACCATTCGCCCAGGTCATGGAGCAGATCAGACCCCGTTAGGGACTCCCTGAACCCAAGAGGGCGGGAGCAACTGGCCGGCGATGGGTTGGCGGGCTGAACCGGAGGGCCGGTCCGGCTCAGCCCCGGAGGGCGTGGTGCACCCCGTCGAGACCCTGGGCCGCGGCCAGCCGGCCCAGCAGGTCCGAGAGGGCCGCCCGTTCCCCGACCGAGAGCGGCGAGCAGACGGTGGCCTCGTAGGCCATGGCCAGCTCGGCGGCGGCGGCCATGGTCTTGCGGCCCTTGGGGGTGACGTGGACGGCCCGAGCCCGGCGGTCGGTTGGGTGGGACCGGCGCTGGACCAGCCGGCGCTCCTCCAGCTCGTCGATGACCGCCACCATGCGGCTGGGGGGAATGGCCAGTCCGTCAGCCAGGGCGTTCTGGGACTGGCCCTCGGCCGCCGCCACAAAGCCCAAAACGGCGAAGTGCCTCGGCTCCAGTCCCATCGGCGCCAATGCCTCGGCGAAGCCGCGGGCGACCACCCCGCCCAGGTGGGAGAGCAGGAAGGCGACGGGAGGGCCGGGCGAGACATTCGTCACAATCACTAACAGTAGCGGTCTGAAATCGTACGTGATAGAACCGTTCCAATCGGAATTGGTGTGGTCCGGAGGTGGGCATTGAGCAAGGCCATGGCGTTCGATCCTCAGAGCTCGCTGCCGGGCCGGGTGGCCCGCGTCGTGCTGAGGCACCGCCGGGTCGTCATGGTGATGTGGCTGGTGGTGTTCCTGGCCGGAGGCTTCGCCGCCGGTCAGATTTCCAACCGGCTCAAATTCACCTTCACCCTGCCGGGCCAGCCCGGATACGAGACCGCGGCCCGGATCACCCAGCTCTACGGCAACGGCGGCGAGACCATGCCCGACATCGCCGTGGTTACCCCCCCGGGCGGCCAGTCGCTGGACAGGGCCCAACCAGCGATCAATCAGGCCTTCGACCGGGTGCGGGCGGCGCTGCCCCACGCCCGGGTGGTGGACTTGGGCGTCACTGGCGACCGCTCGTTCATCACCAACGGGGGCCATAGCGAGTACGCACTGGTGCTGACGCCCCAGTCTGGCGCGCACAGGGCCGGCTCTGCCGGCCCGACAGCCGGCTGGTCGCCCCCACGGCCTGCCGGTCTTCCTCCCCGTCGGTTGCGGAGGTCGGCGGATTGGCAGCCCGCTTAACCGACGCGGGCGTTAGGTTGCGGCCGAGCGGAGCGCAGCGAGCGAGGCTGCCCTAGGTGACAGCTCCGCCCCTGCGCCGAGCTGAGCCTTATGGGAGAGTCGGTCTCCACTTGCCGCGCTCCAACCCGCCGCACGCTCGGAGGTGCCCGGACCCCGAACAGCGGCCGCCGAGAAGGTCACCTCACTTGTCAGAGTGGCAGCTGGACCTGACGGGAAGGATCCGCGGCACCTCGACCTGAGGTGCCAGGGTCCTGAGGGCTGGCCTTCTCAGGATTTTCACAGGAGGCTCACCGGCCGGGCTGCGGGTTAGGCCCAGGCCCGATACTCCGGCGGTGTTGGCGTTCCTGCAGTCCCGTCTCCGAGGCGAGTCCAAATTCACTCGGGAAGAGGTCATCGAGGCCCTCTACCGTGGCCTCCTGGATCGAGATCCCGAACCCCCCGGCCTAGCGGCCCAGTTGGCCGCTCTCGAGGCCGGCGCGCCCCTCCACCAGGTCGTATACGGCATCGGCCACTCCCGGGAGTACTTCGAGATGTGGCTGCGAGGCGGCGACCCTCCGGCCCTGGCCACGGAGGCCTGGAGGGCAGCCACGCGTCACCCCAACGAGGCGCACATCTACTTCCTGCACATCATGAAGACCGGGGGCACGGCCCTGGTCGAGGGCCTTTCAGCTCTGGCCGGAGATCGTTTCTGTCTCACCCAGATATTTCTCGACCACATGGTGGCCCTGCCGCCAGTGGTCTTGGAGTCAGCGGCGCTGGTGGCCGGCCACCTCGGCATCGAGGCCCGGGAGTTCTTGCCGGCGGGGACGGTGACCGCCACGGCGCTGCGCGATCCGCTCGGTCGTGTGCTTTCCCACTACGCCCATATCCTGGTGGACCCGGCACTCCGCCCAGAGACTTAAGGGCCTATCTCTCGAGGAGTTCGTCCACTCACGGCGCTGGCGGCCCTTGAGTGAGAACTTCCAGGCTCGCAATCTGGTTCATCGGGTTGGGCTGTACGGCGTCTGGCGTACTCAGTCTCCCGAACAGATGCTGGCCGAGCTCGATCCCGCTATCCGACCAGCCGATCCCCGCCTTCCGCTGCAGGCCTCCTTTGACCGTGGCCCGCTGGGCATCTCGGAGGCCGACTTGCGCGACGCCTCCCTGGCCGCCCTCGACTCCATCGAGTACGTGGGGGTCTCTGAACGCCTCGCCGTTCTGTTCTCGTCCCTGAGCCGGATCTGGGGGGTTGAGAACCCGCCGCCCCTCCCGGTCGCCAACGTGAGTATCCATCGTCTGGACCCGTCGGGTGTACCACGTCGTCTCCGGGAGGAGATCCTGGAGGCCAATGCGGTCGCCCTGGCCCTCTACGAGCAGGCTCGGGTCCGCGCCGACGCTGCCGCTTCTACCCAGGCGGGGCGACGGGCGGTCCAGCGGCAGTCGGCCCCTGCTGCGGCGCCAGCTACCACCGCGTCATCCGGAGTCGAAAGAGCTAGCGACCCCGGAGGAAGGAACAGGTCCCGCGGCCGAGCGGGAACCGCCGCTCCCTGGCCTTCGCGGCTCGACCGGTGGGGTCTGGTGCTGGCCGTGGCCCTCTCAGTCGTGGTGGTGGGCCTCGATCTGATCTTGAGCCAGCAGTTCATCCTCACGCATCTGTTGGTCATCGGGCCCTGCATCGCCCTGTTCACCACCCGCTGGCCGGCGACCGCGGCGATCGTTGTCGCCGCGGTGATTGCCGGAAATCTCTTGGCCGCCAGCGATGGGGTCTGGGACACCTTCACTGACCTCAGCGGACTCATTACGCTGACCGTCGTCTCCATGACCGCCACGGCGGCAGCGGCGGCTATGGCCCGCAGCCGCGTCCGCCAGCCCCAGGCCCGGCTCTACCCTTCGTAATTCCAATTTCGCGTCACGGGCAACTGATGAGCACGATCAGGAGACCAGGAGGGTCGCTGGATGCGATGTACAACGGGCATCCCCTCTGTACCTACATCGGCGATGCCGCTCCCGGCCAGGCCAACGGGAACAACATCAACCTGAACGGCGGCCTGTGGTACGAGATGACTGCATCCGGCCGACCGACGGTCCGGGCCTCTTTCAGCCTGCGAAGTCGGGAGGAGCCAACCGGCGCTACCAGATGCTGGGGACCAGCCTCCAGCGGACCTGGCTGCGATAGGTCCCGTATTGGGCACTGGAGACCAGCAGGCGCTCCTCGGCCATGACACGCCCCATATTGCAACCGGAGGCGAACAGCATCACCAGCGCGTTCCTAACCGAGAGGCTCTGCAGCAGGTACCCGGACTGGAGCAGCAGGTAGGAGGCGTAGATCGGGTGGCGAACAAGGCCGTAGGGACCCCGCGTCACCAGCCCGCGGTCGGCGGGGGCGAAGCCGAAGGAGCGGCCAAGAGCGAAGAAGGACACCACGCATATCCCAAGCCCCAAGAGCTGGACCCACAGACCCACGCTGACACCCCAGTGCAGATGAGCGCCGTCCGGGCGGAACGCCACGCCCCCGAAGGTTCCGCCGAAGGCAAGGAGCCAGTCGCCCAACCGCCGGCTCACCGCCGACGCTGGGCGCCGGACGAGGTAGACGATGACAACCCAGGTCTGCTCGACCAGGAACACTGCCCCTATCCAGCTATGCGTCCGCAGGTCGAGTTGCAGGGTGGCTCGGGCAAAGATGGCGGCGCCGGTGGCGCCGACCAGGTTGGCCGCGGTCCTGATGACCGGCTGGGCACGGGATGGCAAGGGCGTTGGCCTCTGGACGGGTGGGCTCTCGACAGACCCGGTCAGCCTGGTCACCCCGGGGAGCGTGACTTGACGCCGGCCAGACGATGCTCAGCCAAGGCGTCGAGGCTGAACCGGCCCGCGCCCAGGAGGGTGATCACCAGGGCGAGGGCTCCGAGAGCGAGGTTGAGCTCGTAGCCGGCGGGCAGCTTCTCTGAGTTGATCCCATTGGCCCAGGTGACTGTGATCATGGCCATGACCATGTCCCCGAACAAAGCGAGTCCGACCAGACGCGAGCCGGCGCCGAGCGCCATGGCGATCCCACCACCAAACTCGATCAGGCCACCCAGGACGGCAAAGAACTCTCCAGGATGAAGATGTGCGGTGTTGGCGAAGTAGATGGCGGTCTGGTGGATGCCGAGCCCGTGAAACCACCCGAAGAGCTTGGCCGCCCCGTAGTACATGAAGATCCAGGCCAGAACGGTGCGCACCACCACCAGGGCCAGGTCGGTGGGCAGGGCAGCGGTCGTGCGCGTGCTGAGCGCGGCCGTCACTAAGGCGCCGGCTCGATCCCTCAGCGTCGGGCGCGACGCGCTAACCATCAGACCGTCACCGCTTGGCGGGCCGGTCCGGCGTCCAGTCGATTCACCTGGACCGGAGGGATCCGAGGGCGGAGCTCTGCGGGCCCTGGGGTCCCGGTGCGGTTCGGGGGCAGGTCTCGCATGGGCCGGAACGGAGCGACCAGTTGGGCGGCAAAGACGAGGAGATGTCTGGGGCGCTCCCCCGCTTGTTCGACACTCAGCGGCCTGCCCGGTAGCCCGGTGTCGGTCCGGATCGTCTCCGGTGTCGGGAACACCGCCCGGTGAAAGGCCTGGTCCCAGATCGTCAGGGCGAAGCCGAGGTTGACGTCCTGGGGCCCGTCCAACTTGTGATGTATGCGGTGGTAGTTCGGGCTGACGAATATCCGTCCCAGCGGGCCGAAGCCGAGGTTGGTGTTGGAGTGGGCAAAGGCCACGCTGGCGGCGTAGATGACCAGGAGGGTGGTGGGCAGGGCACCGTTGGCGAGAAGCACGGTGCCGGGGACCAGTGCGATGAGGTAGGACACGTGAATGAGGGGGTGGGTGCGGAAAACGGTCAGGACACTCATGTCTTCCTGGGAGTGGTGGAGCTCATGGAACCGCCAGAGGACGAGGACCCGGTGGTTGGCCAGGTGAGCAAACCAGTTGCACCCGTCCATGGCCAGGAAGATCAAGGCGATCGCTCCCCACCGAGGCAGTACCCCAACCCTGGGTAGGACGATCCAGGGAAGAGCCTTGCGAGCCAGTTCGGCAAAGGAGAGCGAGAGTGCGGTCACCAGAGGAGCGACCAGGGACGCATTCATGACCGTGAAGAGAACGTCATGGCGATGACCGCGGGCGATCAGGCCACGCCGCTGGGCGGGTCGCACCCGCTCCACCACCAGGAATACGCCCAGGATCAGGAGGGTCGCCGGGCCGATCAGGACGACGCGCAGCCCGGACATGGAGGCGGCGAAGCTGGCGCCGCCGAAGTGACTGGCCCACCCGATCCCGACGAGGGCGGTCGCGATAGCTGCTATCGAGAATGCCGGCCAATACACCCGCGAGGACAGGCGACTGGTCCATACGCGAACCGCTCCGGAGGGAGCCGGCCCGCTCACGCCGAGAGCTTGGCGGTAGCCAGGATCACACCGTCAGGGGCGATCAGGCGAACAGTCCTGACCTGACCTGACCCCGCCGCCAAGGCCGCGCCCCAGGCGCCATAGCCGCCGGAGAGCCTGAAGTCGCCCACCGTGTCCACTTTTCCGTCGGCCAGGGTCACAGTGCATCTCAACGTGCCCACCCACGCCACGTCCCTGGCGGTGACGAACATCCAGGCCGGACGGCCAGGAGAAATGGTGACGTTGCCGAGCAGATGCCCATCGGCAGTCAGGTCGGCCGTGATGACGCGGCCCGATGCGGACTGGGTCTGGCTATTGTCGCTTCCCGGGTGGAAGACGGCTCCCAGTGTGAAGCCAAGGAGCGCCGTCATCACGGCCGCCGCGCCCAGGGCGCCGGCCCGCCGATGGCGCCGCGTCGACCGCTGGGGCAACCCTCCCGCCCGGAGCCTCTCCGCCAGACGGAGTTCGAAGCCCACCGGCGGCTCGGCGGTTGGCGCCAGCAGCAGGAGCATGTCCGAAGCGGCTGAGAGTCGCTGCAGCTCAGCTCTGCACTGGGGACAGGTCCCGACGTGGCTCAGCACCTCGGCGCGCTCGCGACCGGACAAGGTTCCCAGCGCCAGCTCGGCGAGCTCATCCTGGACTGACTCACACTCCCTCGATGGCTCGTCGTGACCACTCATAGGGTCTCTTCGATCCGGAGAGTCTGTTGAAGCCGGGCCAGGCCCAGGCGGATCCGGCTCTTGGCCGTGCCCACCGGTATCGACTCTGCACGAGCTATCTCGGCCGCGCTGCGGCCGTACATCGCGGACAGCAAGAGAGCTCGGCGTTGCTCAACCGGAAGATCTGTGAGGGCGGTTTGGACCCGGGCCAGAGCGTCTTGGGTGGCCGCCATCTGCTCGGGGAGGGGATCAGCGGATATCAGTTCAAGAAACACCTGGTCATCAGGATCGGTCGGGGCTGCCCGCCGACCCCGAAGGACGTCGATGGCCAGGTTTCGGGTGATCGTGAGCGCCCAGGTCGTGACCGAGCCCCGGCGGGCATCGAATACCGGCGCGTGTCGGAAGATCCGAATGAAGGCCTCCTGAGAGACGTCCTCGGCCAACATGGCGTCCCCGACGATTCCCATGGCTAGCCCGAACAGCCGCCGCTGGTAGCGCCGTACAAAGACAAGACCGGCCCATTCGTCACCGATGGCCATGCCCGAAAGGAGGGCTTCGTCGGAAATGCCATCCTCGTCGCGCCTCCTACCTCTACTCATCACCAGTAATACGGCCGGGACCACTCAATAGATCAGTCGGAGCTGAGCGGACAGGCACGACGCCAAGCTACCCACGGACCGGCGCTCAGGCGGGCCGTCAATAGTGCCGATCCGCCGGTGATCCATCCGGGGCCCTGGCCCGTATGACCAGCGACGACAAGGAGAGCCGCGGGATGGCACTGGCAGAGCGAAGCGCACAGAGAGCCCGACCTTTCCTCCTCTGGAGGAAAGCGACTGCGCTGGGCCTTGGAGGCCTCACCCTTTCGGTCCTGATCGCCAGCTGCGGGGGCGGCGGATCAACCCGCACCACGGCCGGCTCGGTCTCCACCACCGTAGGTGCGGCCTCAGTGCCCACCACCGCCAAAGGTGTCGTGATCTCGGCGGCTCAGAGCGGGAGGCTCGGCACGATTCTGGTCAGCGGCACAACTCTCTACACCCTGAAGCCGAGCCAAACAGCCTGCACGGCTGAGTGCCTGAGGATCTGGCCTCCCCTCCTTCTTCCACAAGGGGTCGGCTCGGCAACCGCCGGCCCGGGTGTGAACGCCTCCAAGCTCGGCACCCTGACGGCTATTGGTGGTCGCCTGCAGGTGACCTACTCCGGCCAGGCCCTTTACTGGTTCTCAGGCGACACGGCTCCGGGCCAGGTCAAGGGAGACCTGACCGATATCTGGGGCAAGTGGTCCGTCGTGAGCATCGGAGGGGCGGCGACGGCCTCACCCGTCTCCGGTGCGCTAGTGACTTCCACGACGGCGGCATCCTCTCGTAATTCTCCTGCGCCCACTACCTCATCGAGCTCCACAGCCCCGCCAACCACGGCGGGATTGTCAACCACCTCCCCGCCCACGACTCGTGCTTCCACCACCACGACCCGGGCGCCGACCACCACGACCTCGACCACGGCCCCAACGACTACAACGACAGCTCCGACTTCAGGTGGCGGGGCCTTCTGATGTGTCCACTGATCCAAGCGATGGTGCCAGCCGTATCTCTTGTAGATCATCAAGGAGAGTGAGCCAGGTGAAGCCAACCAAGAAGCCCCTGAGCCCTAGAAGCAGGTTCCTCCGCCGCATGGGACCGGTCGTTGGTGTGGCCCTGATCGGACTGGGCGCGGCGGCTTGTGGGTCGAGCGGCACCGCGGGGACGAGCGGCGGGAGCGGCGTGCATCAGAATGCGCCGACCAACGTGGCTCCGACCACCGTAGCTCCCAAATCCGGCGGCGCCGGCTTCTGACTTCGGTTCCATGGCGGCAGCTCCCAAGGATTGCCGGCCGGCTGATCCTTGGTCCATCGATCCCTAGCGGCCAAGCCAAATCTGCCGTAACCGCTTACAGGTGGGACCGGGATGGAACTACAATCGGCCCAATAACTCGCAGACGACGACCGCGATATCCAAGTGGGGCATCGCCCGGATGTGCCGCACGGGGGCGCCCCATAACTGTGGACATTCGGGTGATCGAGGATCCTTCGACTGCGGAACAATCGTGCCGGTCGGGGGTACTGCTCACCCAATCCGAGCGTGACCCAGGGCGCCACTTACCAACCTCAGCATGCAATAGCCCCATGGTTCTGCCTCTCCGATGGCAGCTCGCCGGGTTGACCTCAAGGGTAGGGGAGTCCCGCCCGCCGATGGCCGAGATTCGCTGCGTGCCCGCCCCCAGCGAGCTGAACCCCAGGCCGTCGGACTACCCGTGAGGCAAGGGGGAAGGCGGAAGGGACTGCACCAGCCCCGGCCTGGGCGGTTGCCGCCGGTACCGGACAGACTCACCGAAGTGCCCTGACGACGCGAATCTGACGTGTTTTCTCCCGCCCAGATCGACGTACCGAGAAAGGGAGTCCGATCAGAGTCAGCGCACCGAACGCCTGGCGCCTCGTCGGACGGAGTGGTCTGCCCCGATTCCTGAATCAAGGCGGTTGGTCGCCAGCGCCCGTAGATCGGCGACGCAGTCGCGCATGATGGCGGCGAGGTCCCGCCCGTCGTCTCCCCTGGCCCACCGCTCGATGGCCACCCGCAGCACGGTCATGCCGGCCTCGGCGGCCAAGGTGGCCTGCGGCTCGCTCACGCCCCGCTGGCGCAGCGTGGCGGTCACCGCGGCGGCGTAGTCGGCCAGCTTGGCGAGTTCGCGCTCGCGCAGTTCGGGGTTGGCGGCGATCACGGTCTGGCGCTGGAGGGACAGGTCCCGGCGGAACTCTCCGAGCATGGCGGCGGCGGCGTCGAGTCCTCGGGCCACGGCGTCGAGGGGACCCTCGGCTGCTGGCGCGCCGGCCACCCCTGTGACGATCCGCTCCTGGAGGAGGGTAGAGCCCCCGAAGAGCACTTCGCGCTTGTCGGCGAAGTGGCGGAAGAAGGTGCGCTCGGTCAGCCCGGCTCGGGCGGCGATTTCAGCCGCTGTGGTCTGGTCGAACCCCCGCTCGGCGTAGAGCGCAAGCGCCGCCTCCTGCAGCCTCCCACGGCTGTCCGGCTGCCATCGACCCATGAGCCCTTATCTTAACCCGACCTGTTGACAGTGACTGACATGGTGCCTACGATGATAACAGTTACTGACATCACCCGTCTCCCCGGAGGTCCCGTCATGAGAATCTTTGTCACCGGCGCATCGGGCTGGATCGGCTCGGCCGTGGTGCCCGAGCTGCTCGGAGCCGGCCACGAGGTGGTCGGCCTGGCTCGCTCTGAGGCATTGGCACAGCGGCTGGAAGCCGCCGGCGCCATCGTGCAGCGCGGCGACCTCGACGACTCCGACGGCCTGGCCAAGGCGGCCGCTGACGCCGATGGCGTCATCCACCTGGCCTTCCAGCACGAGATTGCCTTCAGCGGCAACTTCGCCGCCGCGGGTGCGGCCGACCGGCGGGCCGTGGAGGCGATGGGCTCCGCCCTGGCCGGTTCCGACCGTCCCTTGGTGCTCGCCTCGGGGATGCTCGGGCTGACCATCGGTCGGGTGGCCACGGAGGACGACGGTCTCGTGCCCGGCCCCGAAATTCGGGCCAATCCCGCCGGGGTACGGGCTGCCACCGGTCTGCTCGCGTTGTCCCTGCGGGGCATCGGCGTGCGCTCGTCGGTGTTGCGCCTCCCCCCTACGGTCCACGGAGACGGTGACAAGGGGTTCATCGCCACCTTCGTCGCCATCGCCCGCCAGAAGGGCGTGGCCGGCTACGTGGGGGACGGCACCAACCGCTGGCCGGCCGTGCACCGTTCAGACGCCGCCCACCTGGCCCGCCTGGCCGTCGAGGCCGCTCCGGCCGGCTCGGTCCTGCACGCGGTCGGCGACGACGGCGTCGCCTTCAGTGAGATCGCCGAGGCGATGGGCCGCCACCTCAATGTGCCTACTACGTCAGTGGCGCCCGCCGCCGCCGTGGAGCACTTCGGCCACCTGGGCCTGTTCGCCGGTCTGGACAGCCCGGCATCCGCCGCCATCACCCGGCAGCTCCTCGGATGGGAGCCGACCGGTCCGAGCCTGCTCGAGGACCTCGAGCAGGACCACTACTACCGACCGGACGGGGAGGTCCGGTTCCCGAACCCCGACCCGGGTTCGGACCATGGGGCTGCGGAATGAGGGAGGAGATCTGCCGGGCGCTGGCCATCGACTCCTCCTCGACAATGGAGGATCGCAGGATCGACATCACCACCACGGGCCGACGTTCCGGCCAGCCGCGGCGGATCGAGATCGTCTTCTACCGGTTGGGTGAGGACATCTACCTGAGCGGGATCCCGGGACCCAAGACCCGCGACTGGCTGGCCAACCTGGCCGCCCACCCGCAGTTCACTTTCCACCTCAAGCATGGCGTCGTCGCCGACCTGGCGGCGACGGCCA
>Ga0307374_10010683_pt1 | contig 13227 bp, 12 predicted proteins | sample OX3MG_FD_202532 | JGI IMG/M metagenome (GOLD analysis project Ga0307374, IMG submission 202532) | Soil microbial communities from Risofladan, Vaasa, Finland - OX-3 | ecosystem: Environmental > Terrestrial > Soil > Coastal area > Acid sulfate soil | place: Finland: Risofladan, Vaasa | collected...
CGAGGCACAGCCCTGGCTGTGCCTCGGCAATCCAGCCTAACCAATCCGAAATTGCTCTAACGGAATTTGTATGACATCGCCCAGGACGAGACCTCTGCTGACTGGTATCATGCCCCTGCGTTACCCCGGATTACCCGCGACGGTCCGTCAGTGGAGCTCGCGGCGGGAGGAGTGAGGTGGGCCAGTGGACGACGTCGTGACCGCCGAGGAGGCGGCGCGCTATCTGAAGGTACATCCCAAGACGATTCAGCGCTGGTGTCGCGAAGGGAAGATCCCGGCGATGCGCGCCGGCAACCGGTATCGCCTGCGCGTCGGCGATCTGCAGGGTTCGGACCCTCGCGGGGCCGAAAGGCCGAGCGTCGAGCCGCCGCGCGCCGTGGCGCGACCAGCCGGCCGACGGGCGCGGGTGATCGCCGTGGCGAACCAGAAGGGCGGCGTTGGCAAGACGACCACTGCGCAGGCGCTAGGGTCGGCGCTGGCCGATCTGGGCGAGCGAGTCCTGCTGGTCGACCTGGACCCGCAGGCGTCGCTGACCGCCTCGCTCGGCTTCAAGCCGGCCGAGCTGTCGGAGACGATCTACACGGTGATGTGCCAGTTCATGGAGAACGACGAGCCGGCGTCCCCGGCGCGCGCCATCGTCGCCGTCGACGCGTGGCTCGCGCTGCTGCCGAGCAACATCAACCTGTCGGCCGCCGAGGTGACGCTGCCTAACCAGGTGCGGCGCGAGTACGTCCTCGGCGAGATCCTCGCGCCGGTGCTCGGCGACTACGACTGGGTGTTCGTCGACTGCCCGCCGTCGCTGTCGCTGCTGACGATCAATGCGCTCACCTGCGCCGATTCCTGTCTAGTGCCGGTGTCGCCGGAGCCGCTGGTGACCGTGGGGGTAGGCTTGCTCTTTCAGACGATCGCTCGCGTGCGTCGGACCAAGCTGAACCCGGGTCTCGACATCGAAGGAGTGATCCTCACCAAGGTCGATCCCCGACCGACGCTGACGCGGGGGGTGATCGAAGACCTGAAGGCGACGTTGGGCGGGCGCATCCCGATTCTGGGCGAAGTCCGCAACAGCATCCGGGTCCAGGAGGCATCGGCAAGCGGCATGCCGCTGACCCGCTACCGCCCCGCCACCGATGCCGCGTCGTCCTACCGCCAGATCGCGGAGGTGTTGTGTGCAGCGCACCGGCAAAATTAAGCAGTTTCAGCAGCGCAATCTCTTGCAGCGTGACGACGTCGATCTGTTGTTTCCGGAGCCGCCGCCGGAGACCGACGTGGGCCGTCTGGTCGAGTTTCCCATCGCGGACCTCTGGCTGGACGATCAGCCGCGGCAGCTCGTCCCCGACGACGTCCTGGGTCGCTTGATCGCGGAGGGGCGCGCGCAGCCGTCGTCACTGCTGGACGAGCTGAAGGCCATCGCCGTCACGCACTCGTACTATCGCGGCGTGCTGCGCGGCATCGCGGACCTCGCGCGCACGATCGCGGCCGAGGGAGTGCTCGAGCCGCTTCTGGTCGTTCGGGTGGCCGGGCACCACGTTGTCCGAGACGGTCACCGGAGGACGCTGGCGTCGCTGCTGGCGGGATTGGCGACTGTGCCGATCCGGCTGATGGACGAGCCGTCGGACGTGCAGGCCGCGGCGCGTCAACTCGTCGTCAACATCCAGCGCGAAGATCTGACCGCGCTGGAGAAGGGCCGCTGGCTGCTGCGGCTGGCCCGGCTGGTCGAGGAGCAGGTCCGCGCGGAACATGGTGTCGCGGTCGATGGCTCGGTGGTCGACGCGCTGGTGAGCCGCGACGCGGAGGAAGCGGAGGGGGAGGAAGGTCCACGCGGCGCGTCGGCGCCAGAGCGCGAGGTCGCCGCCGCGGTACGAGACCGTGTCTGCGACTTGACCGGCATGAGCCAGCGCCACTACTATAACCTGATCTACCTGAACCGGCTGACACCCGAGGCGCGGGAAGCCGGCATGGGGCTGACCGAAGGCCAACTGCGGCCGGTGACCGGTCTGCCGGCGACCGATCAGGCGGAGATTGTCAGCTTCATCGCGCAGCGTGGACTCACCAGCAAGGAGGCGGCGTCGCTGGTACAGGTCGCGAAGAGCGGCGATCGCGACGCCGTGCGGCGGGTCATGGCGCGTCTGGCGAGAGAGGAGACCGGTCGCCAGCGCACCGCGGTCTCCTGGGAGCCACTGCTGCACGCCCTGCCACGGGACCTCTGGCCGCGCTGCGCCGCGCTTCGCGCCGAGCTGGGAGCGCTCCCGGACGATTCGCGCCAGGTACGCCTGCGCGCGATGTGGGAGCAGAGCAAGCTGGCCGAGGAGCTCCGGCGTGAGTTCGCGGACATCTTCGCGCTGTACGGGTTCGTCGCGGACGGTCCAAGCCAGCGCGATGGGTAGGCCATTGCACACGTGTGCAGCGGAGACAGGTAGTCGAGTGAGGAGAACGGAATGCGATCAGCGGGGCCGGGACGAGACGAGGAGCTTGCAGCCGCGATTGGGGTCGTCTTCGAGCGTGCCTGTCCGCCGAACGAGCCGGGCGTCGCCGCGATCGTGGCGAGAAACGGCCAGGTGATCTTCCGGAGGGGCTACGGCCTGGCGAACGTCGAGCTGGGCGTGCCGATCACGCCAGAGCTGCTCTTCCGGATCGGCTCGGTCACCAAGCAGTTCACCGCCGTGGCCATCCTGATGCTGGCCGAGGACGGTATGCTATCGTTAGACGACGACCTCACGCGATTTCTGCCGGACTACCCGATTCGTGGGCAGACCATCACCGTGGAGCACTTGCTGACCCACACCTCCGGCATCAAGAGCTACACCAGCCTGCCGGATTGGCCGAGCCTGTGGCGGAAAGACCTCACCATCGACGAGCTGGTCGGCCTTTTCAAGGACCAGCCGCCAGATTTCGCCCCGGGCGAGCGCTTCCTCTACAACAACTCCGGCTACATCCTGCTCGGTGCGATCGTCGAGTGGGTGTCCGGCCAGAGCTACGAACAGTTTCTCACCGAGCGGATCTTCGGCCCTGCCGGTATGGCGCGGACCTGCTACGACCAGACCGCGCGGATCATTCACGGCCGGGTCAGCGGCTACGAGCAGGACAAGGATGGACTCGTCAACGCGCCCTACCTGAGCATGACCCAGCCGTTCGCGGCGGGCGGTCTCCTGTCCTCGGTCGACGACCTGCTCCGGTGGGACGAGGCGCTCCACGGCGATCGGCTCGTGAGTGCCGCCACGCTGGAACGGGCATTGACGTCGGCCCGGCTGAACGACGGCACGCCGACCGGCTACGGCTACGGCTGGGCCATCGTCGACGACGAAGGGCACCGGGTGATCGAGCACAGCGGCGGCATCCACGGCTTTCGCAGCCACGCGCTGCGCCTGCCGGACGAGCACGTCTTCGTCGCCGTGCTGGCGAACGGCACGAGCGAGAACCTGGCGCCGCTCCCGCTCGCGGTGAAAGCGGCTCGGCTGACGATCGGCCAGCCCTACCAGGACCCCGCCGAGGTCGCGCTGGAGCCGGCGGTACACGACGCGTACGTGGGGGACTATCGGGGAGCAGGCGGCGACCACAAGGCCATCAGTCGCGATGGAGATCATCTCTTCATCCGCTGGGCCAATGGGACGCGGCTGGAGATCCGCCCGACCTCGCCCACTGAGTTCTTCGCGAAGGGCGACATCTTCACCCGGCTCCGCTTCAGCAGCCGCGCTCACGACGGAGCGGTGGTGCTGACGATTCAGGGCCGTTCTGGTCCGGCGACGGTCGCCACCCGCGAAGTCTGAGGTTTCGACGCCGACTCTCCGCCGCCCCGACCACCTTTCAGCGGCCGTGGCACTTCTTGAACTTCTTGCCGCTGCCACACGGACACGGATCCTTCCTGGTCCATAATCCAGGGAGGAATTCGGGACTGGTTGGGTGAAAACTGGCCCACCGGGCCAGTTTTCACCCAACCAGTCCCGAATTCCTCCCTGAGATGGCACTCGGAGGCGACGCCCGCTGGTCCCGGCTCGCAGGCCACCCTCTGCGTCAGCACGTCCGCCGGCTCAATGTCACCGCGAATTGCTGTCGACAGGGAGCGACGCTCGGCTCGACACTTCAGCAATTCGCGATGACTTCTGCCCAGCGACCGGTCGTGGCCACTATAGCGGCTTTCGGAAAGATTGAGCTTACGCTCCGCTCAGAGTCCGTAGGGTGGCAGCTTGTCTGCCGCCGCCCGGCCCTGGTGTAGCGTCGAAACGTCGCGCCGGCAGACAAGCTACCACCCTACGGACTTCACGTCGGCCGGCTCAATGTCACCGAAAGCTGCTGCAGCCACCAGCCACTTGCCACTCGACGCTCGGCGTTGACAGTGCGACGTAAAACTGTATAATGGCCCCATCCGTCACGAGGCGACGATCGATCTGATCGGTGGGTCGCGGCGAGTCCGAGGCGACCGAGGTGCCACGGCGATGGAAGACTCTCGCACCGACGCATTCAGCATCGCGGACCTCGCCGAGCGCGCGGGACTCACCCGGCGGACCATCCGCTACTACGTAGCCGAGGGATTGCTCCCGCCGCCCGCCGGTCGAGGCCAGCGACGCGTCTACTGTTCCGAGCACGTGCTGCGCCTGCAGGCAATTCTGCGCCTGAAGGAGGCATTTCTTCCGCTGAGCGAGATCCGCCGACGCCTGCGGGAGCTATCGTCCGAAGACCTGCGGCGCATCGCGGCGGTGTCGCCGAATCCGTCGCCGCGGGAGATCGCGGCGGCGATTGGCGCGATGCTCGCCGGGCCACTTGCGCCTGGCCTGGCGACGTCGGGCCCGCGCCGTCCCGCCGACGGTCCGTCCCCGGTGTCGCCGCTTTCTTCCCTGCTCGGGCGCGCGGCGGATGGCGGTGCCGGGTCCGGCGCCGCGCTGCCGCCGGGACGGTCGCCCGACGCGCCCGGCGTGTCCTCGCAGGACGTCTGGCACCGCGTGGCGTTGGGGCCCGGCGTCGAGCTGCATTACCAGCCATCGAATGACCGACGCCGCGACGAGGCCATCGCGCACCTGATTCGTGCCGCGGCCAGCATCCTGGCTACGTTCCGACCGCCGACCTGAAGTCACGCTAGTGGTTCGGCAGGGGGAAGTGAGGGCTGGTGTGTGTGAAAAATTGGCCCGGTGGGCCGATTTCTCACACACACCAGCCCTCACTTCCCCTTGACAGAGCGCTAGATTATCGAGGAGGCACCAACCGTGTCTGCTTTCCGATCCCTGCTCGGCATGGTCCCGACCGTCGTCGAGAACACCGGGCGCGTCGAGCGCGCGTTCGACATCTATTCGTTGCTGCTCCGCGAGCGCATCGTTTTCCTGGGCACGCCGATCGACGACCACGTCGCGAACGTGATCGTCGCGCAACTGCTCTACCTGGACCGCGAAGACCCCGACAAGGAGATCAATCTCTACATCAACTCGCCCGGCGGCGCGATCTACTCGGGCCTGGCGATTTACGACACACTGCAGCTCTTGCGCGCGCCCGTGTCGACGATCTGCGTCGGCATGGCCGCCAGCTTCGGGACTGTGCTCCTCGCGGCGGGCACGAAAGGCAAACGCTACGCCCTCCCGAACGCCACCGTCCACATTCACCAGCCGCTGATCGCCCAGACCATGCAAGGGCAGGCGTCCGACATGGAGATTCAGGCCCGCGAGGCCCTGCGCCTGCGCGACGTCATCAATGGCATCCTGGTCAAGAACACGGGCCAGGACCACGAGCGGATCATTCGGGATACCGACCGCGACTTCTTCATGAGCGCCGACCAGGCCAAAGCCTACGGCATCGTCGACGAAGTGATGGTGTCCGGGAAACTCGCCAAGGTAGTGGTCCCGGCGTAGCGATCGCGCCGGCCCACGCAGCCCAGCAGCGACCGCGCCTCGTCGACCATCTGCTCCACCGTGACGGCCTGGAGGCACAGGACCGACGAGTCGTCCGGGCAGCCACACGGTGTTGGTCCGCGACACGGCGCGTGCCAATCTGCGACGATCCGATGCCGGAACTGAATCGGCGGTCCCCAGTTGATGGGGTGACTGGCCCTGTAGATCACGACCGACGGCGTGCCCACCGCTTCGCGATGTGCGATGGGCCGCTGTCACATCCGACGAACAGCCGCAGGCGGCGGATTCACGCGATCAGCGCGCCCAAATTGGTGCGTCCGGTCGGTCGATCGTGCCCGGCGGGACGCCGAGCGAGTGCATCACGGCGCAGAGGCGCAGGCGCACTGACGCCATTTTGCAGTACGGGACGGTCAGATCGAGGTCCGGCGCGCTGGGATGTCGAACGCCCGCGGTGAGCCGGGCCCCGAGTCGGAGCACGAACGGATTTGAGTTTTCGCCGCCACCGTTCAATTGGAAAGCGAGATCGGCGCGCCACCGCTACATCGCCGTGAAGAACCGGCGGGACGCACACGGACCGGCCGGTCCGTCAGACACCCCCGGGCCAGGCCGGTGCGACGAAGACGTCGTCGAATTAGAAGTCACGCCGAGCCAGCGACGCCAGCCCAGGGCTGGTGATCAGACCAATCGTCGCGCCGGGCACCGCCCGACGCAGCGCCCGGAACGCCGGCGTCGTCGCGAGAAAGTCGCCGATTTGCGCGCCACGTGGAGCGAGAATTCGTGGATTCGGGCCAAACAGTTGGTGTAGGAGAGTGTTTCCCTCGCCCGGCACTGGATCACCTCCCGAAGGGCGACGGACGCCTTGAGTGTTAGCTGTTGCGCGTCGAAAGCGATTCACCTTGCATAAATGCGTCGACGAGGATGGTTCGTTGCAGGGCGGCCACCTGGCTCTGGCGCAGCGAGCCGAACGTCTTGCAGAAATGCTTCCACGAGGATGGTGTGTTGAACGGGTAGGCTGCCGCGCGGCAGCCTACCCGTTCAACACACCATCCTCGTGGAATGACTCATCGGTTGACACGAGTCGAGCGGGATGCGATAGTCAAGTATCCGATGCCGACGCAGAGGAGGGTGCGGAATGTCACCGGAGCCAGCCAGCACGGCGCTTGATCCAGCCACCGCCGGCGCGCGACGATGGCTGAGCGCGTTGCAGACGTGCGTGCGCGCGGTCGACTTCGAGAACGCGCGGCCGCTCTTCGCCGAGGACGTCGTCTCCTTCGGGACCCACGCGTCGGTCGTCGCGGGCCGAGACGCGCTCGAGCGCGACCAATGGCGCCACGTCTGGCCACGGATCCGCGACTTCTCCTTCCGGCTGGACGACACTCGCTGCCTGGGCGACGATCGCGGTCTGGTCGTCGTCGTTCCCTGGGACTCGCTCGGCGTTCGCCCTGATGGCACGACCTTTCCTCGGCCCGGCCGCGCCACGGTCCTGCTGCGGCTGCGCGAGCGTCAGTGGGTCGCCGCCCACACGCACTTCTCGCTGAGCCCGCCCGCATGAACCCGCTGATTCGCCGCTTCACGACAGACGACTACCCCGCGGTCGTCGCGGTCCACAATGCCGTCTATCCCGACTATCCGGATACCGAGGCCGAGACGCGGTTCTACGACGAGCACCGGGACCAAAAGTGCCACTTCGAGCGGTGGGTGGCCGAGCGCGACGACGCCGTGGTCGCCGTGGGCCAGTTCGGACAGGCGGCTGGCTGGTATCATCCCCAAAAGTTCTGGATGGAGCTGGCGGTGCATCCCGATCACCAGGGACGCGGCGTCGGATCGGCGCTCTACGATCACATCCTCGCCGCCTTGCGACCGCTGGACCCGCTGGTCATCCGAGCTGGCACGCGCGAGGACAAGGACCACAGCGTCCAGTTCCTCGCCAATCGTGGCTTCCACGAAGACATGCGCTCGTGGGAGTCCCGTCTGGACGTCGCGGCCTTCGATCCGTCGCCCTACGCCGGCGTCGGGGAGAGCGCCCGGGCGCAGGGCATCGAGATCAAGACCCTGCGCGAGCTCGCCGCCGATCCCAACCGGGATGCCAAGCTGTACGAGCAGGACTGGGAGCTCGAGCAGGACGTGCCGCATCCGGAGCCGCTGACGCGCATCGACGTCGCGTTCTGGGAAGAGCACACGCTGCGGAATCCGAACTTGCTGCCGGACGGCTACTTTGTCGCCGTGGATGGCGACGCCTACGTCGGCGTGAGCACGCTCTGGACGAGCCAGGGGAACGACGACCTCTACACCGGCCTGACCGGTGTCAAACGGACGCATCGACGACGCGGCATCGCACTCGCGCTCAAGCTGCGCGCCATCGCCTTTGCCCGGACGCTCGGGCGCCCGGCGATCCGCACCTGGAACGATTCGAACAATCGCGCGATGCTCTCGATCAACGAACGGCTCGGCTTCGTCAAGCAGCCCGCCTGGATCGACTATGCCAAGGTCTTCGCGACGGACGACGACCGATGAGCCTACCACTCGTCCGCCTCTCCGGAACACCGTACGAGCAAGGTGCGCGGCACGGCCAACAGCTCCGGGAGCGGGTCCGGCAAAACGTCGCGGTGTACTTCGATCGCTTCGCGCGCGAGGTCCAGCTTGCCCCGGCCGACGTCCTCGCGCGGGCGCGACGCTGCCGCGCGGACGTGGAGGCGCGAAACGAGGACTACGCCGCGGCGATGCGCGGCGTCGCCGATGGGGCCGGGATCGATCTCGACCGTATTGTCGCGCTCAACGTCCGCTACGAGCTGCTCTACGACCGCTTCGGCGCCATCGCCATGGCCGACGGCTGCACCTCCTTCGCGGTGTCGCCCGCCGCTGCCGCGAGCGGCCACCTCCTGCTGGGCCAGAACTGGGACTGGATCCCTGAAGTGAAGGGCGCGGTGCTGCACACGATCGAGCCAGACGGGCTCGAGACCCTCAGCTTCACGGAGGCGGGCATCGTCGGCGGAAAGATCGGTCTGAACTCCGCCGGACTCGGCCTCGCGATCAACGGGCTGAGTACGACCGCGGACGACTGGGAGCGCCTGGGCACCCCGTTCCACGCGCGCTGCTTCGAAATCCTGCGCCGGCGCGATCTGGACGCCGCGGTGCGTGTCGTGACCGGCTCCCCGCGCGCCTGCTCGACGAACTTCCTGATCGCGCAGGTCCCCGACCGCGTCGCGAACGTCGAGGCGGCGCCCGACAGCGTCTACGTCGCCGGCTGGGTCGATCGCTGGCTGGTCCACGCCAACCACTTCGTCGTGCCGGACATCCTGGGCGTCGTCGAGACGCCCAGCGAGCGTCGCCCGATCTCCTGCCATCGTCAGGGGCGCCTGCAGGAGCTCCTGGCAACTGGCTCCCCGGTGACCGTCGAGGACGTGCAGCGTTACCTGCGCGACCACGAGGGCTTCCCGGACTCGATCTGCCGCCACGAGGATCCTGCGGAGCCGGAAGAGGAACGCTACGCGACGGTGGCGTCGGTCGTCATGGACCTGCACGAGCGCGTCCTCTCTATCGCCGACGGACCGCCGTGCCACGGCGTGTACGACAGCATCCGTCTCGAGTAGGGCCGCGGCGCGCGTCATCGCCGGCGAAGAGTCATATACTTGGTCCACGGTGAAAGCTACCTGGAATGTGTTGGATTTGCCGCGCAAATCCAACACATTCCAGGTGGCTTTCACCGTGGATTTACTTTGGATTGCCGATGGACCCATCTGACATTCTGAAAGCGCTCGGCGTGACCGAGGCCACCTCGGTCACGCCGGTGCAGGGCGGCTGGGATACGGCGCTCTGGCGCGTCGAGCGCGGGGGGCGGTCCTATGCACTGCGGGTGTTCCGCCCCGACCAGGCGCTGGCCTGTCGGCGCGAGGTGCTGGCGATGCGCGCGGCGGCCGACGGTGGCGTGCCGGTGCCCGACGTGTGCGCCGACGGCGTCTGGCAGGACCGGCCGGCCCTGCTGCTCTCGTGGTGCGCAGGCCAGCCGGTGCTGCATGCGCTGCGCGACCGCCCCCAGGACGGCGAGCCGCTGGGGACCGCGTTCGGCGCGATGCAGGCGCGGCTGCACCGGGTCGCTGCCCCGGGCGCGCTGCGTCAGGACGGCGATCGCTGGATCGACTGGGCCGATCCCGATGAAGCGCCGCTGAAAGCGCGACTGCACGCGCTGCGGCCGCGTGGCGACGCGCTTCTCCACCTCGATTACCACCCGCTCAACGTCCTGACCGATGGCTCGCAAATCACCGGCGTGATCGACTGGGCGAACGCGCTGGCCGGCGACCCTCGGGCGGACCTGGCCCGCACGGTCACGATTCTGCGGGTGATGCCGGTGCCGCGCGCGTGGCAGCCGACGGCGGCGCGTCGGGTCTTCGCGCGGGCCTGGCGCCGTGGCTACGAGAGCGTCGCCGGTCCGTCCGGCGACCTCGGACTGTTTTACGCCTGGGCCGGCGCGGTGATGGTACGCGACCTCGCGCCGAAGCTCGGGCGGCCGGGCGTCTGGCTCGAGCAGCGGCACCTGGATCGCGTGGCGCGCTGGACGGCGTGGTGGAAGCGTCGCGCCGGGGTATAATCTGCCATTTTGCTGCTGGGGTCCCGCCCGCGACGCCAGCGTCGAGGCGGTCTCAAAGGCGGCCATTCCTTGGCCGCCGCCCGCGCCGAATCTGTCGGCCGCCGGTGGGTCAGCGTAAACCTCTAGCGGCTTTCGGAAAGATTGACTTTACGCTCGGCCCAGAGACCGTAGGGTGGCAGCTTGTCTGCCGCCGCCCGGCCGTGGTGCAGCGTCGAATCTTCGCGGCGGCAGACAAGCTGCCACCCTACGGTCTCTACGGTCTCCACGTCGGCCAACCCTTGACGGAGTTACGCTTGGCCAGGGTAGTCTTCGATCCAGAGGGCGAGTGGAAAGCGGCTACCGAGCGCGTTGCGCAGGCGATGATCTGCATAGACCAAGGGAAATCCCGTCGCCTCGGCCAACGCAAGATATAACCCATCGTACAGGGAGCACCCAAAACGCAGCGCTAGCCCGTACCCGGCACGAATCAGGTCACTGGCGGCGACCGTCGGAACATTCCAAGACAGGAACTGATCGATCGCTGTTGCTCCAGCCTCCGGAAGGATGCGCCCCATCCTGACCGCATTACGTATGGCGCTCGAAACTTCGTAACGAACGTGATCGGGCGCGATGATCTGAATGCGTCCCTCGCGAAGATCTACCAGGAGCCTGCGCGCTTCGGCGACAAACCCTTCGTCGTGAAGGTGCCATTTGACTGCCACGGACGCATCGAGGACGTACGGCGAAACGTCATGCATGCCGAGGATCGTCCCCGTCTCGAAGCTGACGGATCAACTCGGCCGCATCGAAGCCGAGTGGCGGCATGCTCTCGCGCAGCCGCATCACCTCGTCGAAGAGCTTGCGCCGGCGCTGGATCTCCTCCGGGCTCGGCGGCTCGAAGGGTGGGATTTGGATGCGGTGGAGCACGTCGCTCACCTTGGCCTCCTCCTGTGTCTGCCCTCGTCGCGTTCAGTCAATTGTAGCATCCGCGTCGCGGCGGAGCGGGCAGCCCCTCGACGCGGACGATGGATTGACCGACCACGCGCGGAACCGTTCCTCCCAGCGCGTTCCTGCTCACGGATGGGGTGCCTCCTCGTCATCATCGTCGGGCGGCGCAGCACCAGGCGCGGCTGATTGCCCCGGAGGCGCCCGAGGCACCCAAAGTGTCTCGCCGCTCAGGCTGGCAACGAACTCCGACGCGCTGAGTCTGAGAGTAAGGTCTGGCAGGTTTCCAGCTTCGCCCTGGTCTGCCGCCAGAAGGGCGGTCATAGGATCCCTCACGTACTTGCGCAGGAAGATGCTCATCGTCGTTCCGGCCAGACTTTCCAGATGCTTCCAAGCCTCCGGACCCACGTGGGCCTGCCCACCCTGGGCGACGAACGCCCGCTTCAGTTCGTCCAGCTTGTCGTTGGGGGTTGGGTCGAGCACCAGCAAAATGGGTCTGTACCCGCTCGATTTACAGTCCAGCGGAAAGTCGAGTTGTTCCTGCCACCGGCCTTGACCAGACGCAGCAATCGTCACGCGCAACTTGATCTCGTACGCCCGTGCGTCTCGTACACAGTCAACCTGTCTCCCCGAGGTCGGGTCCTGTCGTCTGTGGACGGGACTCCTCGATGGGCCAATCGAGACACCGCCAATCGCGCTGCAGATGATTGGCTCAAACAGATAACCCGTCTCCTGTCCGGCTCGGTTGTCGATATCGAACAGCCACTTTCTCCAGAGCAAAAGCGCGGCAAGCGCGCGAGAAGCAAGCGTCCCGAACTGGAGAAGGCCACGTGGACCCACCTGGTCGAGAGTCGGTATCGGCTGGGTTTCCAGGATCCTCTGGTACTTCAGCCGGCTCTTCAGAAGAGCGGAAAGGCAGGCGAAGTAGGTGTCTGCATTTGGGTCGAGCGTGACGAGGCGTTCAAATTGGTCGCTGAAGCGATCGGTAGGAAGGACGGATCTGGCCCGCGCATCGTAGTCGAAAAACGGTACCACAGTGGCCGGGAGCTCTGGAAAGTGAGACCCCAGTCCGAGATCAGCGACGATGGTGGCCACGAGGAAGCTGCAGTCGTGGTCCGACATCGCGACGCCTTGCAACCCGGCTCCAACCGAGCGAGCTTTCTCGATCATCGCCCGCTGTGATTGCGTCAGGCCCATAGCGGGAGTTGCCTGGCCCCCGACTTCGACATCGACGTGAGCAGTCCCACTGCCTCGGCCGTCTGCGCGAGCTTGGGACTCATCCCAGCGGAGAGGGTGGGTATGAAACTCAGGAGGGCACCTTCCCTCGTCGCTGTCCGGGCGACTGCGAGGTCCGCCGCCAAGCAACGCGCAATCGCGAGCGCGAGCCTTGGCGGCACTGCGTTGCCAATGAGTTGGGCGCGCTCGGCGGTCGTTCCTGCGAACGCAAAACCATCGTCGAAGGTCTGCAACCTTGCGCACTCCCGTAGTGTGAGATAGCGGTCCTCAACCGGGTGCAGGAACTCAGACCGAGCGCCACCGGTAATTGCCTTCGATGGTTCATCAAGACGGAGTCGGCGGACACCAGCGGGCGCTCCTCCGCGGCGTTCAGTGGGCGTGCCGTCCATGACGCGCCGGAAGGCCCGTCGCCGGTAGCTGACGTGCCACAATTCCTGTGGTAGGTCCCGCATCGTCTGGCCCTGCATGAGCGATCTGGCTCGCTCCAGATCGACGCCGTCGAGCAGACGCGCGTAGTGGTCGGTCGGATGCCCGGGCTCCGCGCCGGCGGGGGCGGGAAGACCTCGAAAGGCATCGGCGACGTTGGGAGCCGGGGGTAGCGTTCGCGAGACCAGACGTGCGCCCGGCGCGCCATGAGCGGAGTGCGTCGGG
>Ga0307374_10010691_pt1 | contig 13221 bp, 13 predicted proteins | sample OX3MG_FD_202532 | JGI IMG/M metagenome (GOLD analysis project Ga0307374, IMG submission 202532) | Soil microbial communities from Risofladan, Vaasa, Finland - OX-3 | ecosystem: Environmental > Terrestrial > Soil > Coastal area > Acid sulfate soil | place: Finland: Risofladan, Vaasa | collected...
AAGACGGCCAAGCTGCCTTGGATCTGCTCGAAACCAGAGAGGTGGCGGTTGTCATTCTCGACCAGAAGATGCCTCGGCGTACTGGGACCGAAGTCGTCAACTCGTTGGACTCGCCACCCCCACCTGTCATCATCCTGCTGTCAGCGCATCGAATAGAGAACGGAGATCGTGCCCAGATGGACAAGAAGGTGTTCTCGTTTCTGACCAAACCAGTCGCTCCGCTCCGCCTCCTTGATGAAGTTGCTGCTGCGTATGGCGAACAAGAGCGACATGGTTGAGATGGAGCCGGAATTTCTGATAGACGAGCCGGCACGCCTGACCGATGAGCTGGTACTCATCGTCGACGACGACGAGGGGCTCGCGCAGAGCCTCGTTGATCTCCTCGCCCTGGAGGGCATCCCTGCCCTGGTGGCAAGAACCGCGGAGGAGGCACTCGCCCTCACTCACCTTCATGACCCAAAGGCGGTGGTGGTCGACTATCACCTTCCAGATGGCACCGGCAGTGAACTGGCGCAGACAATTGTGGAGCTCAAGCCCGACACCCCGATCCTCCTTCTTACCGGACATGCCTCTCTTGACACGGCGATCGCCGCCGTGGGACGGCTTGACGCGTACCTCCTCAAGCCGGTGGCCCCTCCGATCTTCGTGAAGGCTGTCATGGATGCGCTCACCCGCCGGCGCCTTGTTGCGGAGAACAAGAGCCTGATAGGACGGCTTCAGCGCGTCAACGCCTACCAGGCACTGTATGACCCGTTGACCGGGCTTCCCAACCGGGCCCTTCTGGATGACCGGCTGGCCCAAGCCCTCTCAGGCTGCCAACGAAGCGGTCACTCAATGGCCGTACTGTTCATCGACCTTGACGGGTTCAAGGTCGTCAACGACCTATTCGGGCATCAGCTCGGCGACATTGTGCTGCGCGAAATGGCGACCCGACTCGCGGACAATTGCCGGAATTCGGACAGCGTTGCTCGTTTTGGTGGCGATGAGTTCGTCCTGGTCTGCCCGGACGTGGAGATGACGGCCGACGCATGTCTGATCGCGGCGCATCTGCTCAAGAAGCTGGCAGAGCCACTTACGATCCAGGGCACCGAGCACAACATCAGCGCCAGCATCGGCATTGCGGTGACGGCACCCGGTGCGCCTGGTCAAACGGCCGAGACGTTGTTGCGCAACGCGGATACAGCCATGTATCGGGCGAAGGAGGCCGGCCGGGCATGTTGGGAGTTGTACGACAATGCCATGAGGGTCAGGGTGAAGGAGCGTTTCGAGATCGAGCGCGATTTGCGTCTCTCCTTGGAGGAGACGGGGCTGTTTGTCGCGTACCAGCGGCTCATTGACATTCAGACGGGATCGGTGGTCGGCGCAGAGGCACTCGTCCGGTGGGATCGCGCCGGGTACGGGACCCTCTTCCCGGGATCATTCATCCCCGTCGCCGAGAGTTCCGGCTTGATCGTGCCAATGGGCGCATGGGTACTCAACAAAGCGTTGACCGACCTGGCGAAGTGGCAGTCCGAGGGCGTCCTCCCAGACGAGTTCAGACTTTGGGTGAACGTGTCGCCGCAGCAGATCGTGAATCCCCATTTCGGTGACGCATTGTGTGGACAGCTCGAGAGGTACCACGTCCCGCCAGAAACCCTCGGTCTGGAGATCCTTGAAGAGGCCCTCCTCGATGTCGGTGCGACCGAGAAAGTGCTCAGCTCGCTGCGATCCATCGGAGTTGGGCTCAACCTGGATGACTTCGGGGCGGGACACTCGAATCTGTGGTGGCTCCAGGAGTTGCCGATCACCGGACTGAAGATCGACCGTCGTTTTGTCTCTGCTCTGGACTCAGATGGCGATGACCGGGGCCCCGAAATCGTGAACGGTCTCATCGGGCTTGCACACTCAATGGGCCTCACCGTGGTGGCGGAGGGGGTGGAGACCCGGGCCCAGGCGGATGCACTGCGGGACATGGGTTGCGACCTTGCCCAGGGATTCTTCTATGGAACGCCGGGCCCGGCGGAGTATCTATGGCGCCAGCGATCGGAGTGGGAACGCCTGGAGCAGCAAGGCGGCGTTGTCAGCACGCACAGGTGAGCGTTCCTGTGCGCCAACCGATCGCGGCGCGGTTCTCGTAATTGAACGACCCCCATCCCTCTGAGGGGTTGGGATGGGGGTCGTTCAGCTGCGAGAGGCAGATTCCGCCAGGTTGGTTACTCCGGGGGGGAAACGGACATCAGCTCTCGGTAGCGGGTGGAGCGGGTTTGCAGGATCTGCGCAGCACGTCGGTCGAAGGAGGCAGCGCGTTGCACGGCGTCCCGGAGTTCCTCTTCGGTCCTGAGAACATGGACGGCGTGGTACTCGAGCGGCACCACACGCATCGCCATTTCCGAGGAGTGGCGTCCCCGGAACAGCACCATGCTCAACCCGATCACGATCAGGATGCTGGCTGCAGCAGCGAGAAAGGTCAGTGTCATGCCGTTCCCCTACATCTGGTGGTGTGTGTCGCGCGGTCGAGATACCAGGTGCGCCTCGCGGTAGTCATTGAGGGCCGTCAGGATTCGGTGGACCCACTCGTCGCGGCTCCACACTTCCATGAACGGCCATGAAGAGGACTCAAGTTCAATGGGCTGCAGGGCTTCTTCCTGAATGGCACTGAGCGGTCCGCATGAGGAGGCCAGCTCCAGGACTTCACTGGCCAGGTAGGAGCGAGCTTCTCGCCATGCCCTGTAGTCGGCGGTGCGGCGGGACCCCATGGCGTCCTGATCGGCGCGGAGTTGTTCGGCCGTGCCGTGGGCCAGGAGGTTGGTCCACGTCCAGGCGGGCACCCAGTTGCCGCGCCGCTCGAGCGTTTCGGCCAGGTCACCGGCGAGGAAGGCGGCAGAGTCCTCCACGAGCCCGTGTGCCGACTGGTCAGAGCGGCGTTCCCGGCCCTTCAGCAATGTGCGTCGCATGAGGGTCAGACCCTGGCCAATCGGACGGTCGGCGATGCCTCGCTGAACGGGTCGTAGGACGGGTGCTGAGAAAGGCTGCGAACGAAGGCTCGTGACCTCGTGCACGATTCGGTGATGGTGGCTCCACCTTCCGAGAAGGCCTTCCCAACCAGGAGGGCGACATCGGCCAGGCGGGTGTCGCCGGGATGTTCGACGGCGACCCAGGCGCGCAAGGCTTCGGCCAGAAGTTCCTCAGTGCCCGCCGCCCTTTCCATGGGGTGAAGTTATGACGTGACCCGTTTTCCGAACAGGGCCGAAGGTCACATTGTGGATTCGGGAGAGAGACCGACGACCTTGTGAGCTGGGCGTCTCGCAAAGGGCTCCAGAATTCTTAGTTGGCTCTTAACTAAGCGACGACTTCAGCGTGCGCCGATGAAAAGCAGCACGAGCGCAGGCCCAATTGGGGTGCGCTCGTGCTGCCATCAGTCTTGACGCTGCTTCTTTGGCTGAATGCAGGTGACGCGTCAGCTCGGCCGACGGTCCAGCGCCCTCCTACGGGCCGACCGGTGTCACGGGCACGAAGTAGCCGAACACGTCGACCACAACGTCAGTGGTCCCCGAGAAGTTGTAGATCTGAACTTGCCCGAAGGTCCCTGTGGTGCTCAACGAAACCATGTCGCCGTTGGCGATGACATCATTAGGAACGAAATTGAGGTCAGAAGCGAGGGGAGGCGTCCCTGCCGGTGGATACACCGTCAGGAAGCTCGACTGCGTCGCATCGGCTTCAGTGATGTTCAGGACTGCCGCCGTGATCGGAGCCCCAGCCGTACTAGCCGGGACCCCTCCGTGGGCTGAAACCTGCACGAGTTCGCTGGTGTTGCCTGTCAGAGGCACGCCGGCGTTCTGCGACCCTGATCCGGTTCGGGTGTCCGACAACCGTGCCGGTTGGACGGCGTTGAAGTAGTTCCCGTTGGCTGAGCCATAGGAGGCATTGGAGAACCATCCCACGACGTCGACCACAACGTCTGTGTTCCCGAGGAAGTTGTAAATGTTGATGCCACCATTGATAACTTGCTGTATCGGGACAATGACTCGGTTTGCCACCGTGTTGCCGGTCGACCAGTTGAGGTTGGACGCGGTCGGCCGGCTCGACCCCTGGGGCCACACCGTCAAGAAACTGTCGGCCGTGGTGTTGGTAACGGTGATATTCAGCTCGACCGCCGACACCTCATTCGTTCCCGGATTGGGTACGCCACCCGCACCGTCGACCTGCACCGCCAGCACCCCAGCAGGTCCGATGGTGGACCCGGCGTTCACCTGGCCACTCCCCGGCCGGGTGTCGGTGATCCGGGTCGGTGTGAGGGGGAAGAACTGCCCGGCGCTGGTGGCTGGTGTGGCGAAGTACCCCTCCAAGTCAACCACTACGTCAGCCGTCCCCGAGTGGTTGTAGATGCTCACCGAAGGGCCGGTGCCGATGGGGACGGTCACCAGGTTCGGCTGGTTCTCCCCGGGGCTGAAGTTGAGGTTCGAGTAGTTCGCATTGGCCCCGCCAGTCTGGATTGCTGTGGTGCTGCCCGTGGGGAACACCGTGAAGTAGCTCAACTGGGAGCCATTCGTCGCCGTGACGTTGAGCACTACCGCGGTCGATCCCGCTGGCGCAGTGTTGGGGATCGTCACGACAGCGATGCCGTTGGGACCAAGCGTGGTGCCACCGCCGACGTTGGTCGCCGCTCGAGTGTCATATATCCGAGTCGGAGTGATGGGGAAGTACGCCTGGCCCGTGGCGACGATGGCGGAGGCCGGCGTGCTCTGTAGCGCCACCGCTCCCAGAGAGAGGAGACCGCCGAACACGGCCAGGAAGGCCGTACCGGCCATCCCCACCCGTGCGTTCTTCAAGATCCTTCGTGTCATGGAGTGTCTATCCCCTCTACAAGTTGTTGTTCGCCTTGAGCGTCGTTCTACCACCGATTCGCCGCGATTCGGGGCCGCCGCCAATGGACATATTCCCCGCAACGCTGCGTGCTAATCACCGGACCGGCTAACGGGACAGCCAAGGACCCTGTACACTATCTGCGTGGCTACGCAGGTAGATGCACTACCAGCGATGGAGGAGATCCACTCCGCCGTCGGGATGCTCAAGCTCCTCGGGGACGAGACCCGGCTGCGCATCATCTGGGCACTTCTCGAACACGAGTACTCCGTCAACGAGCTTGCCGAGCTGGTCGGCGCGCAACCAGCGGGTGTCTCACAGCATTTGGCCAAGTTGCGACTGGCGCGCCTGGTTCGGACCCGCCGAGACGGCACTCGCATCTTCTACGTCGTCGACGACACCCACGTTCGACGCCTCGTCGAAGAGGTCCTTTCCCATGCCGACCACGTCGTGCGAACGGGTTCACCCATCGTCCCCGGGGCCAGCTCTCGTGGGAGGCGACATGGCCGATAGCGCGCATGAAGGGCACAGCCCTCTGTCGACAGTTGATCCTGATCGCCGGCGGATGTCGACGGCCCTGGCGTTGCTGGCGGCCTTCATGGCGGTCGAAGTGGCCGCCGCCTTTCTCGCCCACTCGCTCGCCCTCCTGGCCGATGCGGGTCACATGCTCGCCGATGTCGGTGCGATCGCCGGGTCGTTGTTCGCGATGCACCTGGCCGCTAGGCCCGAGACCGGATCGCACACCTATGGACTGAAGCGGGCGGAGATCCTCGCCGCGGCTGGCAACGGGATCACGCTATTACTGGTCTCAGCTCTGATCACCATCGAATCCGTGCATCGCCTACTCCATCCGATCCACGTCCACGGAACCTGGTTGATCGTCGTGGCGGCGATCGGCATAGCGATCAATCTGCTCGCCACCGCGACGTTGTCCGGTGCGGATCGGCGTTCGCTCAACGTCGAGAGCGCCTTCCGTCACATCCTGACCGACCTCTACGGATTCATCGGCACCGTGGTGGCGGGCATCGTGATCGTGACGTCAGGGTTCCTCCGCGCCGACTCCATCGCCTCGCTGGTCGTCGTGGGATTGATGCTCAGGGCCGCCCTCGAAATGCTCCGTCCCGCGCTGCGGATCCTTCTGGAGGGGACGCCGGAGGACATCGATCTGGAGGAGGTACGGAGCCACTTGTTGGAGCTCCCCGAAGTGGCCTCGGTGCACGACCTGCACGCGTGGACCCTCACGTCGTCCCTGCCGATCTTGACCGCCCACGTCGTGGTCACCGACGAGTGCATCGGCAGCGGAGAGATGGGGCGTGTGCTCGACCACCTGCAGGGTTGCCTGTCGGGCCATTTCGACGTCGAGCATTCGACCCTGCAGCTGGAGGCAATCGGCCATATCGATCACGAACTCGGTGGCCACGCCTGACACGCCCGACCCTTCCCGCTCAGCGTTGACCGCTCAGCGGGAAGGTGGTGTGAACTGAGCCACCAGCTCGACATGCTCGGTCATGGGGAAGATGTCGAACGCCCGCAGTGAGGCGAGATCCCAGCCCGCCATGAGCAGCGTGCCGGCGTCGCGGGCGAACGACGACGCATCGCACGACACATAGACGAGGGCGCGAAGGGTCGAGGACCGCGCAGCGAGGGCGGTCATAATCGCCCGCCCAGCACCTTCCCGTGCCGGATCAAGCACGAGGAGATCGGGTCGCCCAATACCTTTTTCAATGAGTGCGGGCGTGATGGATGCCCTTTTCACTCGAAGCTGAGGCAGGTCTCTCGCGTTGTGTTCGGCGTCGGCGCAGGCCCGACGGTCCCGTTCCACGGCGAGGACAGAACCATCCGCGCCGACGTCGAGCGCCAGGAGGATGGCGAAGAGCCCGGCGCCCGCGTACAGGTCGACGACGTGATCTCCTGGTTTGGCGCCGAGCGCGACGCGCACCGCGTCGGCCAAGACCTCCGGTGCGCCCAGGTGCACCTGCCAGAACACGCCGGGCGAAATCCGGAACTCCGACCCCGACACCGTGGTGCACAAGGAACCGGGCTGCTGGCGAACCCGGCCCCGTACCACCAACCCCCCGTGAATGACGGGGAACTGTGGTTTTGCGCGGCGGTCGGTGATCGCGATGGTCAGGGCGTCCCCAGTATCAGGAGCGACGGCGACCTCTATCTCCTCGGTGCCCAGCCACCGGCCACTGAACGCGCCGGTGTCCATGACGAGGGGGGACGCGATCGGGCAGGAGTCGACGAGCTCAAGGTCATGCGACCGGTGACGGCGGAACCCGACCTGCCCGTCGTCGCCAACGGCGAGGCGCACCCGCGTTCGCCAGCCCAGACCGGAGTCGTCCCCTGGAACTGCTTCCACCTGCACGGTTCGTTCCACCCCGGCCACCCGCGTGAGCTGCTCGGACACCAGTGCGGCCTTGAGCTGGCGTTGGGCCTCGAGGCGAACGTGCTGAAAGTCGCACCCGCCGCAGCGACCAGGTCCGGCGTGGGGGCACGGCGGCGTCACCCGATCAGGGGAGGGGCGGAGGATCTCGACCGCGTCGGCCCGTAGGAACGAGGAGGTCGTGGCCGTGATCCGGGCGCTGACCCGCTCGCCCGGAAGGGAGTGGCGCACGAAGACCACCCGGCCGTCGGGTGCCCGTGCGACACACCCGCCACCGCTGGCCACATTCCCCACGTCGAGCTGAAGGACGTCAGAGACCGCGGCGCCCTTCATGGGCGAACTCTATGACGGCAGGTGACCCAGTTGGCCGAGGATGGTCAGGGCGTCGAAGTAGACCCGCTCGCACACCAAGCCCTCGCCCTCGAACAGGTAGATGGCTGCCATGCGGCAACGGAACGGCTTGTCCGTCGGGGGAAAACCCATCAGCTCACCTCGTTGGGTCCCGAGGAGATCGAACTCCACAATGACGGCGTCGTCGACGTGATGGAGGGCAACCAGCTCGTTGCGCTGGTCGGGGAAGGTGGCCCGGGAACTGGCGAAATAGGCCCGGACCTCGTCCTCGCCGTCGTACACCTGGCCGGTCGCGATGAGCTCGTACCGGGGGTGGGCGAATGTGGCCAGGGTGGCGTCGAGGTCCAGCCGGTTCTCGCTCTCCATGTGCTCGTGTACGACGGCCTCACGGTGGGCTCTGAGGGCGTCGAGGGGCGGCATCGGGTCAGCTTGCCAGATCGCAGGTTGAAGAAGGAAAAGATGGGCAACACTGTCGAAAGAGGGAATTGCCGTTCGTCGTGCTGGTACCAACTACCTAGGAGGCATTGTGCAATACCTGCTGATGATCTGCGGCGAAGAGGCCGGGAATGAACTCTCTGCCGGCTCGGACGAGGTTGCGATCATGGAGGAGTACGGGAAGTTCGCGGCCGAAATGGGCGAGCGCGGCATCCTGCGCGGCGGCGAGCGTCTCCAGTCGGTCGCCGACGCCACCACGGTGCGCGTCCGCGACGGCGAGGTGCTGACCACCGACGGGCCGTTCGCCGAAACCAAAGAGCAGATTGGCGGCTACTTCGTCGTCGACTGCAAGGATCTGGACGAGGTCATTGAGGTCGCGGCGAAAATTCCCGGCGCCCGCTACGGAAGCGTTGAGGTGCGACCGATCTGGGCGATGTAACAGCGGACGTCCAGGCGTCCGTCAATGAGGCCTTCCGGGCCGAATGGGGGCGGGTGCTGGCCACGCTGATCCGTACCACCAACGATTGGGACCTGGCCGAGGAGTGCGCGCAGGATGCCTTCACCATGGCGCTGGAGCGCTGGGGACGTGACGGCATCCCGCGCAATCCCGGCGCGTGGCTGACCACTGTGGCGCGGCACAGGGCCATCGATCGATTGCGTCGTGACTCGACCGGCGCGGCCAAGTTGAAGGAGGTGGCGGCCATGCATGACGACAGCCTGGGCGGCACGCCACCGGTTGACGACGGCGGTGGAAATCTGGACGACCAGACGGTGCCTGACGACCGTTTGCGCTTGATGTTCACGTGTTGCCACCCCGCGCTCTCCACCGAAGCACAGGTAGCGCTGACCTTGCGGACGCTCGCTGGCATGGAAACAGAGGAGATCGCCCGGGCCTTCCTGGTGACGGAGCCCACCATGGCGCAGCGGCTCGTCCGCGCCAAGCGCAAGATCCGCAATGCCGGCATTCCCTTCCGTGTGCCTCCGGCCCACCAATTGATGGACCGCACGGCGGCCATCCTCGCTGTCCTCTACCTCCTCTTCAATGCGGGGTACTCGGCGACGACCGGCGCCGAGCTTGTCCGCCATGGCCTGTGCGATGAGGCCATCCGCTTGGCACGAACGCTGAGCACGCTCATGCCCGATGAACCAGAGGCGCTCGGACTGCTGGCTTTGATGCTGCTGCATCACGCTCGTCGCGAGGCGAGGGTCGATGACGCCGGTGATCTGGTGCTGTTGGAGGACCAGGATCGGTCGCGTTGGGATGAGCTCTGCATTGTGGAGGGCTGTGCCGTACTGGACACCGCGCTGCGTCTGCGTCGGCCCGGTCCGTACCAGATTCAGGCCGCCATCGCCGCCTGTCACGCCCGGGCATCGCGCGCCGAGGAGACCGACTGGGTCGAGATCGCCGGGCTGTACGGCAGGCTGTCCGCCATGAATCCCTCGCCGGTCGTCCAGCTGAACCGGGCGGTTGCGGTGGGGATGGCCGAGGGACCCGAAGCCGGTCTGGCCCTCCTGGACGACCTGGTTGGGAGCAGAGGAGGTGGCCTCCCTGGCTATTACCTCCTGCCGGCGACGAGGGCGGACCTGTTGCGGCGCTTGGACCGGCGTCCCGAGGCCGCCATCGAATACGGGCGTGCGCTGGAGCTCGTGACGACCGACGCCGAGCGCCGATTCCTCGAACGCCGCCTGCACGAGGTCAGCGTGCCCTGAATTCCTTTTTTGCCGGCTCCATGCTCTAACGTCCTGTACCGCCCAGACCCCGGAGAGGGCTGCTGTGGCGCACCAACGGAGAGCGGGAGGGAACGCGATGTCAGAGCGGGTGTTCGTCATCGGTGTCGGGATGACCAAGTTCGAAAAGCCGGGATCCCGGGAGTGGGACTACCCCGACATGGGGCGGGAGGCGGGGCAGAAGGCGTTGGCTGACGCCGGCATCGCCTACTCAGAGGTGGAGGAGGCGTTCCTGGCCTACTGCTACGGCGACTCGACCACCGGGCAGCGGGCGCTGTACGAGCTGGGCCTGTCGGGCATACCCGCCATCAACGTGAACAACAACTGCTCCACTGGGAGCTCGGCGCTTTACCTCGGACGCAAGTTCGTGCAGGGCGGGCTGGCGGACTGCGTGCTGGCCCTCGGCTTCGAAAAGATGGAGAAGGGCAGCCTCGGGGTCAAGTACACCGACCGCACCATGCCGCTCGACAAGCACTTCATCGACATGAACGAGCGTCGTGGCATCACGGGCAGCCCACCGGCAGCCCAGATGTTCGGGAATGCCGGGCGTGAGTACATGGAGCGCTACGGCGTCACGGCAGAGTCGTTCGCACGCATTGGGGAGAAGAACCACCGCCACTCGGTCAACAATCCCTACAGTCAGTTCCAGGACGAGTACACGCTGGAGGACATCCTCAATGCCCCGATGATTCACGACCCGCTCACCAAGCTGCAGTGCTGCCCGACCTCTGACGGCGGAGCCGCCGCGGTGCTCGCGAGCGAGCGTTTCGTCAAGGAGCACGGCTTGGAGTCCCAGGCGGTGGAGATCGTCGCGCAGGCAATGACCACTGACTTCGAGTCCACCTTCTCTGGGTCCGACATGAGCCTGGTCGGGTTCGACATGACACGGGCGGCAGCACGGTCGGTGTACGAGCAGTCAGGCCTCGGGCCCGAGGACGTCGACGTCGTTGAATTGCACGACTGCTTCAGCGCGAACGAGCTGATCACCTACGAGGGCCTCGGGCTGTGCGGCGAGGGGAAGGCCGGTGAGCTCATCGACTCGGGTGCCGTGACCTACGGGGGGGACGTCGTGGTCAACCCGTCCGGTGGGCTGATCTCGAAGGGCCACCCGCTCGGTGCCACCGGGCTCGCCCAGTGCTCCGAGCTGACGTGGCAGCTTCGGGGAACGGCCGACAAGCGACAGGTCGAAGGGGCGTCCGTGGCGCTCCAACACAATCTCGGTCTCGGCGGCGCCGCCGTCGTGACCATGTACCGAAAGGACAGCTGAACATGCTGCAGGACAGGGTTGCCATCATCACCGGGGGCGGGCGCGGCATCGGCCGTGAGCACGCGCTCCTCTTCGCGTCGCTCGGAGCCAAGGTCGTGGTCAACGACCTCGGGGGAGCTATAGACGGGTCAGGGGCCGACGTGTCGGCCGCGCAATCGGTGGTCGACGAGATCACGGCTGCGGGCGGCCAAGGTGTCGCCAGCACCGACAGCGTGACCTCGTTCGAAAGTGCGAAGGCGATCGTCGACCTGGCGGTGTCCACGTTCGGGGACCTGCACATCGTGGTCAACAACGCGGGGATCCTGCGCGACCGGATGCTGGTGAGCATGAGTGAGCAGGAATTCGACGACGTGATCGCCGTCCACCTCAAGGGGACGTTCAATGTCACACGGCACGCCGCCGAGGTGTGGCGTGAGAGGGCGAAGACCGGCGACATCACCGATCGCGCCATTGTCAACACCAGCTCGGGTGCCGGTCTGCACGGCAACGTGGGCCAGACGAACTACTCGGCGGCCAAGGCCGGGATCGCCGCCATGACCGTGGTGTGGGGGATGGAGCTGAACCGCTACGGCGTGCGGTCCAATTGCATCGCACCGGTGGCACGCACGCGCCTGACACTGCAGACCCCCGGCCTCGGCGAGGCCATGGGCAAGCATGTGTTCGATCCAGAGAACATTTCGCCGCTCGTCGCGGTACTGGCGGCGGAGAGCTGCCCGTTCAACGGTCAGGTGTTCAGTGTGTACGGCGGCTCAGTCGGGATATACGGCGGGTGGTCGATTGCCGAAGAGGTTTCGACCGACGACAGGTGGACCCCGCAGGCGCTCGCGACCGCCATGGACAAGCTGCCACGGACGGTCGAGGTCAACAGCCAGATGACCGCGCTCGTCAAGGCGATGCAGAGCTAGGAACCATGACGCGGGGGGCTGCGATGGGGGTGCGGGCGCGGTGACAGCGTTGAGCCATTCCGTCAGCGACGCTCTCGCGGCGGCCGAGGTCCACCCGCTGCTCTGCGCCGTCGCGCATCTGACCGGGGACCTCAGCCTCCTTCGTCCCGACCTGGCCCCTGACCAGCTGCAGTTGCTGGTGCCCGGGCGTGGCCTCGGCCCCGAGCAGGAGGCCGAAGCCCGGGAACTGGCCGCGCAAGCCCTGATCGCCCACCGCACCTCGAGCGAACCCGCGCGGACGCTCACCGACGACGAGCTGCACCGGATCTTTGACTTCTTGGTCGGGGCACCCTCCACCCCCCAGTGGTCGGAATTCCTGCGCGAGGAGTTGGCGCTGCCGGGGTCCGACCTCCGCGCTCCGAGTTGGCACCTGGACGACATTCCCGGCCGGCCCGCCCTGCGGTGCGCCGTCGTTGGTGCCGGTATTTCGGGACTGGCCACGGCCTACCGCCTCCGCCAGGCCGGTGCCGACGTCGTGGTCTTCGAGAAGAACGGCGAGGTCGGCGGGACGTGGCTGGAGAACGTCTACCCCGGCTGCCGGGTCGACGTGCCCAACCAGCTGTACAGCTTCTCGTTTGCCCAGAGCGACGAGTGGACGGGCCGGTTCTCAGCCCAACCCGATCTGCTGGCGTACATCCGCCGGGTGACCGACGACATGGGCCTGCGCTCGTGCATCCGGTTCAACACCGAGGTCACCGAGGCCCGTTTCGTGGACGAGCTGGGGGAGTGGGAGATCACGTCGACCACGGCCGAGGGCTTGGCGACCACGGAGCGCTGCAACGTGCTGGTGTGCGCGACCGGGCAGCTCAACCGGCCGTCCTTCCCGGACATTGCGGGGCGGGAGCGCTTCAGCGGAACGTCCTTCCACTCTGCGGCGTGGGACCACTCCGTCGTGCTGGAGGGCAGGACCGTCGCCATCATCGGCACCGGCGCGAGTGCTGCCCAGTTCGTGCCGGCGGTGGCTGATGCGGCGGCGCATGTGGACCTGTACCAGCGCACCCCGCCGTGGATGATGCCGACGGAGAATTACAGGGACCCGTTCCCGTCGGCCTACCGGGATTTGCTGGAGCTCGTGCCGGTCTACGGTCGGTGGGATCGTCTGTGGCAGTTCTGGCTGATGCACGAAGGTTTGCTGCCGACGGCCAAGGTCGATCCGGAGTGGGGCGACACCAGCGAGGCGGTCAGCGCGGGCAATGACTTCGTGCGGGCCATGCTCGTCGATGTCCTGCGCATGCAGGTCGACGACGACGAGCTGTTCGAGAAGATGG
>Ga0307374_10010693_pt1 | contig 13220 bp, 12 predicted proteins | sample OX3MG_FD_202532 | JGI IMG/M metagenome (GOLD analysis project Ga0307374, IMG submission 202532) | Soil microbial communities from Risofladan, Vaasa, Finland - OX-3 | ecosystem: Environmental > Terrestrial > Soil > Coastal area > Acid sulfate soil | place: Finland: Risofladan, Vaasa | collected...
CTCCTTCTCTTGACGGTTGCCATCTGCTTTCCCTTTTTCCGAGATCTCGCGTCGCAGAGTTTCAACGGAGATGAAAACTTCTGGATTTACGACAGCTACTACTTCTCGCTTTTTATCCATGGCGACTGGCATGATCCGCGTTGGCAAGAGTTTCACCCGCAGTCTCCGCCGGTCCCCATCGGGAAATACATCATCGGTCTGGCTTTAGGACTCTCCGGTCGGTCCAAGGGAATTCAAGGCATGTCGCGCTGGGACTGGAACCGACCTCCGGCATGGAACGGGAGGCATGGCGCCATGCCTCCGCCTGCGGCCCTTTATGCCGCGCGCTTAGCCATGGCGATTTTTGGAGCCGCGACTTGCCTTTTGCTTTTGGGTCTTGCTAGGGCTCTCTTGGGAGCGCGGACAGGCATTTTCGCGGCTTTGTTTCTAGCCTACAATCCTCTCATGTTAACGTGCTGCCGGCGGGCGATGACGGACGCGCCTCTGCAATTTTTTCTCCTTGCCGCCGCTGCCCTGACTGCGCTTTTTGCCGCCGTCATTCCCAGGGAGAGAGTTGGCGCCGCGCTATCCATAGCCGCCTTGGTCGGCGTCGATGCCGGCCTCGCTGCGGCAACAAAGTTAAACGGAGCCTTGGCCGGATTAGTCTTTATCTGTTTTTGCGCCGCGGCAGCGCTCTCCAGGCCGCGCGCGGCGTGGCTTCTTCTCCTGTCTGTCGGAATCTGTATCGCGACCTCCGTCGTGATATTCATCGGTCTGAACCCTTTTTTATGGGCCCATCCCTTCCGAGATTCGATGTTCCTCTTCCACGAAAGCCTCGCAGTTGTTTATTCCGCCGCGCGCCAGAGCCATTCTTTCGGCGTAGCGATTCTCAACTCCTATCCTCTAAAAGCTTCCTTCGTTTTCAAACGCGTTCTATGGATAGGCTTCGGCTCGACCTTGGGGCATTGGCTCGGAGTCCCCGTCGATCTGGCGCTCTCCATACTGGGTCTTTGCTCTCTCGCACGCCGCGAATTCCGCTATTTCGACCAAGCGCGAACCTTCTCTCCACGCGTGGTTCTCATAATATGGGTGCTTATCATGTTCGCCAGCACCACCGCGTGGATCCCGGTGGATTGGGGGAGATACTACCTCCCCTTAGTGCCCTGTGTGGCGTTGCTTACGGCCTGCGGATTTGATGAATTAATTTCCTTTCTATCCGCCAAACTTGCGGCTCCGCTAAACGCAAAATGAAAAAGCGGGTTATTCTTGCTTGTCTAACCCCTGTTTTTGTGGCTGCAGTGTTAGGCTTAGGAAACCTAATCGCCCCGTTTCGCCCGCTTTCACTCAACGACATACTTCTGAGCTGGCTTATTTCTCCCGGCCATTTTTTTGTTCCTGATTTAGCCGCGGAGGAACCGCAGGACAGCCAGGAACTTGTCACCAATCCGGAATTGAACCGCCTTTACGGGCGTCCCCGGCATTTTGCCTTAAAAAAAATGGCTGGGACGTTCCGTATTTTTTGCATCGGCGGCTCGACTACCCTGGGCTGGCCTTTCCAGGACATTCTTTCTTATCCTGATTTCTTGAACCTTGAACTCAAGGATGTCTTGCCCACCCGCAGAGTCGAGGTCATCAACGCCGGCTTTGGCAACATGGACTCATCTAGCGATATTCCCCTAATCAAAGAATTACTACGGTATGATCCGAATTTAATTCTTATCTACGAAGGCCGCAATGAGCTCCAGAATTTTGCCCTGCATTCCGGCTGGCGCGCGGAACTTTTAATTCCACATCTCTGGCTTCTTCGACATGTCTCTCTATATCGTTGGCTGCGCTACCGCCTTTGGCTTGATACAAAATTCACCCTGGCCGCCAGTATCCGACGATGGGCGGACCAAGGCCTTGATCCAGACAGCAAAAATCAAGCACAACGGCGAATGCTAAAGAACTTATCGGCTATGATTAAGCTTGCACGACAAGTCCATTGCCCGATTATGTTTATCACTCAAGTGAGGGACCATAACGATCCCTCTGAAAATTGGCTTAAAAACTACAATCGCTCAATCCGGCGCCTAGCCGTAGCGCAAAACATCCCAATCATCGACGCCGCCCATGCCTTTGATGCTTATCATGGCGGCGGCTTGGGCCCCATTTTTCTGCACCGTCTCTGGCACCCTGATGTGGGGGGATATTTTTTGATATCACAAACTGTGCTCCATGCCTTGGCCCGCGCCGTAGAACTTGCGCCGGCCAAGGACTGGCGCTGGAGTCGGGAAAGATCCGAACTCGCCTATATTCAAGAACTTTCAGTTTCACCGGAAGCGCTGGCCACGGACTATACTGCTATATCCAAATTCTGCGTCACTATTGAGAAAAGCTTTCCCTTTTGGAAACAGGATTACCAGCGCATGGCCCTCCAATATACAGCGCTAGCCGGCAGGCTCAGAAGCGAGGGCTGGGCGGCGATGTCCCCTCGCTTGCGCTTCCGCAATGATGTACCCCAATGAAAATAAAATTCCTCCTGCCGGTCTGTGGTTTTGTCCTCATCATCACGGCGCTCGCCGCGGGCAACATCTTCGCGCCGCCGCGTCCGCTCTCGGCCAACGATTTGCTTCTCAGCTGGCTTATTTTTCCCGGCCGCTTTTTTGTTCCTGAACCGAATCCTCCTACCGGTGCCGCCAACGACCTCGCACTCAATCCTGAATTAGTGCGTCTGCACAACCGTTTCCGCAGTTTTGCCCGAAAAAAGACGCCCGGTGAAATCCGCATCTTCTGCCTGGGCGGATCGACCACTCAGGGCTGGCCTTTTCAGCACCTTCTCTCATACCCTGATTTCTTGAATCTTGAACTCAAGGATGTCCTGCCCTCGCGACGGATTAAAGTCATCAACGCCGGAATCCTTTCATCGGATTCCGAGAGCGATCTGCCCCTGTTCAAGGAACTTCTTCGCTATCAACCCGACATTATTCTTGTTTACGAAGGCAGGAACGAGCCGCTTGACGCCTCATTGCATCAGGGATGGCGCGCCAATCTGCTTTCCATCAATCTTTGGCTTCTACGCCGATTCATCCTTTACCGCTATCTCCGCTATTGGATTTGTCCAGCCGTGCCTTTCGATCATGCCTACGAGACGCGCGCATGGGCCTGGAAAGACTGGGGGCATAATTGGTGGGAGCGCAGCAGTATGATGGCGCGTGGACCGCTGCTCAAGAACTTGGCGCGCATGGTCACGCTGGCGCGCCAAAGCCGGTGCCGCGTCATGCTCATCACTCAAGTTGGAGATCCCGCAGATCCGAGCGAGAATTGGCTCACGCCCCTCAATAATTCCATCAAGAAGCTCGCCGTCGAGCAGAACGCGCCGGTTATCGATGCCGCTCAGGCCTTCGATTCCTATAGAAGGGGCTTGGGCACCATCTTCCTACACCACATCTGGCATCCGGATGTGGGGGGATATTTTCTGATATCCCAAACCGCACTCCACGCCCTGGCGCGCAACGGAAAAATCGCTCCGGCCAAGGATTGGCGCTGGGGACGGGAGAAATCTGAGATTGGCTATCTCCAAGAGCTTCCGTTCATGCCGCGTTCGCTCGCCGCTGCCTACGATCATCTGCGAGACGCATACCTCTCTCTAAAATTACCGCCAGCGACCTCAGCGGCTCTAGCGCGGTTCTGCACTACTCGATCCCGCGCTCTTAAGCATGAAGGCTGGGCGGCAATGCTCCGCCGCGATTAGCATGCCGAAACGCGAATTTACGGCGGCGAGCTTGCGCGGCCGGTGGCCAACAAATAGAGCCGCGCCACGAGGCCCAACGCGCGGCATTTCAAGCGGCCGATGGATGGGATGCCGCTCCAGTTGTTTCCGTCCCGGCTGATCGCCGTGACCTTGCCCAGAACCGCGGAGGCGGGGATGGGCCATTCGTTGGGACGCCAGCGCTTATCCGGCTTGGCCCAAAGCCTCCAGTAGCCGTCGGTGCCGCGCGTCTTAAAGAGCAGTCGATGAATGGCCAGTTCCTTCATGCCCAAGGAAACGCTCTTGAAGGTTAAAAATACAATGACATCACCGGAGCGCAAGGATTCCACGGGCGTCCGCTCCGCCCTGACTATCTCGCCGGGACTAAGCAGCGGCGCCATGCTCTCACCACAGACCTTGAGAATCATGAGCGCGCCGCTAAAGGTTCTTGAGCAGAAATTCGGGGTCCTGTCCGTAGCGCGCGGCGAGGCGTTCCGCCACGCCCAAGCGCCGGCGTGCGGCCGACAAATCCCTACGCTCAAGCCGCCGAAACCAAACGACTGCGCGGTTAAACGCCCGGAAGCTCATCCTGCCGGTCAGAAGCCGCCAGACAAGGAAAACGCCGATGTCCCTATGCTTGCGGCAAATCAATCGGTAATGGTGCGCCAAGGCCCGGGCCTTGCGGCGCTTATCCACACTGCAGACCTGCCAATAACAAGCGGCCTGCGGCGCCAGCAGGAACGGGGCGCCCAATCGGTGAAGGCGAAAGCCCATCTCCATGTCCTCGAGACCCACGCGAGGCAAGGATTCGTCAAAACCTCCGGCTTGGTTCCATAACGTCTTTGGCAGGGAAACATTGCGCGTTAAAAACAACGGCCAGGGCGCGACGCAATCCTTTAAATCAGTGCCGAAGGCGTCTATCGCTTCGCGATAGAAATGCTTGCGGCCGGCGACCGTAAAGAGCGGTTTAAAAGCCCCGCCTTTAAGTTCATCGACGCTCAGAAGCCAGCCCCCGGTTTTGGCGCGTGGAGCCTTTCCGGAGGCCCGTAAATTTTGAAACGAGGATGCGCCCCAAAAAGATAGCACTGGGCTCGTTGGACCGCGCGCCACGGCCGGACGCCCGGCGTCCTGGTGCGCCTGCCAATGCTGTTTGAGGAACGACGGCTCGACTAGGCATTCGTCATCCATGAACAAGATGACTTTGCCGCGGGCCTGGGCCGCGCCCATATTTCGCGCCTTCCCCGCATTGGACACGGCGATGTTCAGCACGCGGAAATTGCCTTCCCGCGCAAAGGACTTGACCACGTCGCGCGTATCATCGGTGGACCCGTCGTTCACTACGATGACCTCGTAGCTCCGTTTTGGCAGGCTCTGCGGCGCCAGACAGGCCAGCGTTCGCTCTAAAAATCGCGCCCGATTCCGGGTGGGAATGACGACCGAAACGCGCGGGCTAGGAAAGGGGCTCGTCCCGCCCATTAGTCAGGATCGGTAAAAACCGTCCCTAAACGGCCATGCGGGTTCAAAGAAGGAGTCTTATAGGGGCGTTTTTTCCTTTTGCCGCCTTCCGTTTTACCATCATTTTTCATTGCATGAGATTCTACTTATTTTCGAGGTTCTTTTAAATCAGCGCATCCGCGGCGGGCCGAAAGCTCCTCGTCTTTGACCCACACATCCCGGAGGCATAAATGCGAATGCGGAGAGCAGTAGAAGTGCATTCGCTGCTTCATCGTAAAGACAGCGCTGTCAAGAAGCACCACGGGCCCCCGCGATGATTTCAGAATTAGGTGCTTACGGTGAATGCGATAACGCGTCAACGGTTCTTTATCGTAAAACGCTAGGAACCCATTCCCATAAACAGCGCACAAGCGCAGCCATAGGTCGGTTTCTTCATGGAATGACCGAAATTTTTCGTCGAATGGGGGGCTTCCGCCCAAAGCCTTTAAGGAATCCCTGTTTAGAACAACCGTCGATGATTTTGGGTAAGGTTGCCTAAATCCCAGTTTCTCAAACATAATCTCAGATCGTTCCATGAAGTCCAGATATTTCCAATGCCGAACGAAAGCAGATGGTCTTCCAATCCAGCTCGCTAGAATTTTCTTGCCGCTTTCACTTACGACCTCGTAATCGGTATATGAAAAATTAGTCTGGGTGCGCGCCATGAACTTCAACTGCCTCTCCAGCTTGCGCGGATGCCAAACGTCATCCTCATCTAAGAACGCGATGATATCGCCCCGAGCGCGCGCGATAGCCGCATTGCGCGCCGCGGCCGGTCCGCGCCGCGTGGGAAGACGCACAAAAACGGATTTCCCACCCAACAATCGCTTGACCAGGCGCTCAGCGCCACGCATGGGACCGTCCGCGGCCACAATCGCCTCGTAATTTCCATAGGTCTGCCCGCGCACGCTGTTTAGGGCCTCCTCAAGATACCGAAGGCGTCCAATAGTGGGGATGATAACGCTGACCAGGGGGAAAGCCTCCGTCATTCACAGAGTGTATGAAATGAAAGTTCACCCCACAATTAGGATCTATAATAGCGCCTCCGCCATGACTTCAACGATAAATTTCAATAAAATGACGAAATATGAACTGGCCACTAGCCGCGTCCGCATTCGGACTTATCTTCCTGGCGGAGCTTCCCGACAAGACCTCCGCAGCGACCCTGGTGATGGCCGGCCGCGCGCGGCCCTTAGCCGTCTACCTGGGCGCCTGCGCGGCATTCGCCGTACAAAGCGCCGTCGCCGTGCTTTTCGGCAGCTTCTTAAGCCTGCTTCCCGACAAAGCCATCCATCTGGCCGCAGGCTTGGGTTTTTTGGCGATGGCGGCCTTCTTATGGCTCAAGAACGAAGACGCCGATGAAAACGCCGCCAGCTCTAGAGAATCCTCCAGTTTCCTCAATACGGCGGGCGCGGCCTTCTTTCTTATTTTCCTCGCCGAGTGGGGGGATTTGACCCAGCTAGCTACGGCGGCGCTTGCGGCGAAATCCCGCGCGCCATGGACTATTTTTGCCGCGGCGACCGCGGCCCTTTGGGCCGCAAGCGGCTTGGTGGTTTCGGTGGGACACTACAGCCGCCGAATATTGCGGCCGCGGGCAATTCAAAAGGCCGCAGCGCTCGCCTTTTTTGCCACCGCGATTTTTCTCATGGCCCACGCTTGACCCTCAAAGATGTAAAATGAGCGCCGTGACCGACGACGCTTCGCTCTCGGCGCTTATTCGGCTCTACAATCTGCGGCCGCATCCCGAGGGGGGATATTTCAAAGAAACCTACCGCGCTGGAAAGGCGCTTTCCCAAACCGCCCTGGGAAGCGCCTTTAGCGGCGAGCGCAGCTGTTCCACCGCAATCCTCTTCCTGCTCGCTAAAGGAGAATTCTCGCGACTGCACCGCATCAAGTCCGATGAGCTGTGGCATTTCTATCTGGGAGGACCGCTATCCATCATCCAGATTTCTCCCAAGGGCGCGATTAAAACCGTAATTCTCGGACACGACGCCGAGGCTGGCCAAAAATTACAGCACGCGGTGCCCGCCGGCTGGTGGTTCGGCGCCTATCCCGCTCCGGGCAGCGGTTATTCCCTGGTCGGTTGCACCGTTTCGCCCGGCTTTGACTTTGCCGATTTCGAGCTGGGCCGGCGCGCGGAACTCTTGAGGCTCTTTCCCCACGCCAAGATAATCATTGAGCGTCTGACGGACTAAAACAGGTAAAATACACGAAAGCAAACGCATGATCTCCCTTGACCGGCCGCTATGCGTCTTCGACTTGGAAGCCACGGGCATAGACATCCTGCAGGATCGCATCGTGGATGTCTGTGTCCTCCGTCTTGATCCTGCCGGGGAAGAAACCAAGTTCTCTTCGCTGGTTAATCCCGGCGCGCCTATTCCCAAGGAAGCGACGGCCATCCACGGCATCACCGATGCGATGGTCGCGAACGAACCGCGCTTCAAGGACTTGGTTCCGCGCCTCCTGGAAATTTTCGAGGGAGCCGACCTCTCGGGATTTAACGCCGCCAGGTACGACATTCCGCTTTTGTCCGCCGAGTTCAAACGCGCGGGAGTGGACTGGCCCGCTCCCGGCCGGCGCGTCATCGACGCCTACGTTATTTTCGCGCGCCAGGAACGCCGAGATTTGGCCGCCGCCTACAAGTTCTACTGCGGCAAAACCTTGGAGGGCGCGCACCGCGCCGAGGCGGACACCCTGGCGACGGCCGAAATCCTCCAGGCCCAGGCGGAACGCTACGCCGAGTTGCCCAAGGACTCGGCGGGATTGGGCGCTTGGTGCGCCCAGACCTATCCCGACCGCGTGGACGCCGAAGGCAAATTCACCTGGAAGGCCGGCGAGGCCGCCTTCGCCTTCGGCAACAAGCACCGGGGCAAAACCTTGCGGGAAGTGGCCGTAGCGGACCCCAGCTATCTATCCTGGATGATCGAAAAGGGAAACTTCAGCCCCGAGGTCGCCGCCCTATGCCGCCAAGCGCTCTCGGGTAAATTCCCGGCGAAAAAAGGTTGAGCGCGTTTCGCTTGAAGGATGCCACGGTTTTGACACCTAAAATAACGATTTCAACCCGATTTTTAGCTCTTTTTTCCTTTGCGGCACTATGCGCAGGCTGCGGACGAAAGTCCTTCCTTTATAAACCCAACGCGGCGCTTTGGATCGGTCACGGGCCGCAGACGCCGCTCTTTCCGGTGACGGCGGCCGTTTCGCCCCTTCGGGATTTGACCACTTACTCGGCGACCGACCCCGCATCGCCGATACAAAAAAAATCATTTAACCTTACCCAATCTTCCGTCCGAGCTTGGCCGGAACTTTCGCCTCAAATCTTAGGCCGCGCCTTGACCCAGGAGTTGGCCGCGGACGGGTTGGTGTCTTCCGCCGTTTCATTGGAGGACCCCGAGCACGACGGCGAGTTCGCGGCCTTGGGAGCGGGAGCGCGGCTCTACGTGAGCGGCGCCATCGAGCGCGCCGACGTGGAATTTTCGCCAAGAAACGGAAGCACGCTCCATTTAAGGCTTGCCTTAAGCATATACGCGCGCGCCGCCAAGAGAGACGCCTTTACTTGGAGAATTCTAGACAAGGACTACCAAGAGCAGGCCGCGCTTGATTCAAGCCGCGCCCAGGAGTTGAACGCAGATGCCGCAGCCAACACGGCTTTAAACCGCCTTTTTGCGCGCGCGGCCAGGGACGCCGCTACGACGCTAAAAGACCCCGTGCTTCAAGAGAAGCTCGACTGGAACGGGGACGCGGGCTCTTCCATCCCTCCGGCGCCTCTGGGCGGCTCCGGCGTTTCGCCGTGACCAAGCCGCGCACGCGGCTTAAATCCCTCGGCAAGGCCATCGAACGAGAGGGAAAAAGTCTCCTGCGTCGCACGCTCATCCGCGCTTTGCCCAAGCCGCGGATGCCCCGCCGCCGGCCAACCGCCCAGGATCCGATGCGCATTTTAGCCGTGCGCCACGACGCGCGGCTGGGAAATCTCCTTCTTTTGACTCCGGCCCTGCGGCTCTTGAAGCGCGCTTTCCCAGACGCGCGCATAGACGCTCTTATCTCCGGCCGTTACGGCGCGGCCTTGGCCTTCAACCAAGACGCCGAACGCGTCTTGACGCCGGCGGCACTGCCCGGCATTTTCCTCAAGGGCGGCTACGATCTGGCCTTCGACTTCTCGCCTCAACACGCATTCTCACTATCCTCCGCGGCCTGGACCGCGCTCTCGCGCGCCAAGATGCGCGTGGGCTTCGAACGCGGCGACGCGGCCGTATTTTTAAATCTTCTTGTTTCCGTGCCGCAGATACAGGCCCATGAAACGGCCAATCTGTGCGCGTTGGTGCGGACCGCCGCGCCCTGGGCCCCGATTCCAACGGCAGAAGAGTTGCGCCCACGCTGGATATTCGGCCCGAACGAACAAGAAAAAGGCGCCGAGCTTTGGCGCCGCTTGGGTTTGGACGGCGAGAGCCTCGTCTTTTTCCTGGGCGGCCGCGCGGAAAAGCAGTTGCCCGTGGCGTGGTTTTTGGAGTTGGCCTGCCGCGCGGCCAATACCGGGCGCAAGGTCGTCTTGGCGGGAGGCCCGGCCGAAGCTAAGCTTCTCTCCGCCGTTAAAATTCCCGAAAACGTCTTGGTCGCGCCTGAGATGCCGCTGCGTTCTTTCGCCGCCTTTTTGTCCTGTGCGCGCGCAGTCGTGACCGCGGACACCGGCCCAATGCACTTGGCCGCAGCCCTAGGCCGCCCAAGTCTGGAGATTTTCACCCACACCGAGCCCTGGCGCTTCGGCTACGGCTGGCTGCCCGGCTGCCGCGTTCTTGAAACCTCAGGCCGCGCGCCATCCATAGACGAAGCCTGGAACGCCTTGCAGGGCGTTCTGGGATAATTCCCACAAAACCCTAGGCCCAAAGACCGCTCCGCGCTTGGGCCCTTTCTCCCTTGCCGCCCCGCGCTCGGTCGGCTATGCTGAAGGCGCGACGGAAAAACGGAACGCGAGAAGAAACCCTATGACCCAGAACAAAGCGATACTTGTTGGAACTGCCCTCATTCTGTGCGCCGCGCCGTTGTTCGCGCAAGCGCGGACTAAGACGTTTGCAAGGCGAAAGCCTGAAATTTTTACAGCCCGCCAAGCTTGGCAGATGAAGCGCCTTGAGGCCATCATCGAACGTTCCCTTACGTTCAGGCAAATCGCCGCGGTCGCCGCCGATTCAGAGGGCTTTGAGATCCACGACTCTAGAATCATTTACAGCGGCGTCTCCAGAATCTCCCTGGGCGCCGGCGAGTACCATGAATACATCTCCGCAGGAAGCTTCGCGGGAGAGTTTGTGATTGCCAAACTGGGCGGCGGCTACATCCTGGCGGACTTGAAGCTTTTGGGCGCGCTTCCGAATGCCGTTGGCCTGGAGGGCCCTTCGGTGACAATGGATTACTTACGAGTTTCGAATGCCGTCATCGAGGGAGCGCTCTTGCGCGCCTACCGCGATGAGTCCGCCGCCAAGACGCTCCAGGAACTCCGCCAAGCCTCAGCGCACAACAGCTGGTAAAGCCCTTCCCCCCGGGGGCGAGGCCCTTCGAGCGGGCGCCCTTAGCGCGTCATCCACGAGCGGTTTTTCAAGGTCAGCGCCGCGTAGGGAAAAATCCAGAACAGCGTGAAGACGGAATAATAAGGGTAGAGGAACGCGTAGACGGCGCTGTTTAAACGCTGCTGCCGGAGATAATAAAGAAGGTAAAAAATCGAGGTCCACGCGGTGTAGGCTAAAAACAGCGCCGGAATGTAGGTTTTTGATTCCACGTTGATAAAGAACAGCGGGATGCCCGTGTAGCAAATGACGGTGTAAGTGTTGGTAACGAATCGATCGAAAAGCGCAAAGAAGCGCGCCTTGAAGGGCCTGCTCCAAACGACGTGCCGCAAGAATCGCGTCTCCTCGCGGATGTAGCTTCGGTCCCAGCGGATGAACATTCGGCAGAGCTTGGAATAAGTAGATGGAACAACCGTGCGCACTACGGCCGTGCGTTGATAGACGGTGTCCAAGCCCCGCAACAGGATGAAGTTAGTCAGCGACCGGTCATCCCCGATGGTGCATGGCCCGCCTAAGAAGGTTTGCCCGAGCCATTCGTTCATCACCGCCTTGGCGGCGGAGGCCCGCACCGCCATCAAGGCGCCCGCGCAGCAATGCACGGTGCGGAAATTCGATTCCCAAGAGCGCATGAAATCCGCGATGAAAAGAAAATTAACGTACAGGAGACAAGGAATGAATCCCTGCGACAAATTATAGACGCTGACCTTGCCGGCGACGGCTCCCACTTTGGGATCCCGGAACGGGCCTGCGATGGCCAGAAGAGCCTTCTCATCGATGACGCTGTCGGAATCGACGATGACCAGAATTTCCGCGTCCGTCGCCCGGAAGCCCGCGGCCAAGGCCGCCCGCTTGCCTTGGTTACGTGGCTGGCGCAAGGGCATGACCACGTCCGGATGCTCCGCCGCCGCGGCCAGGATGTGGTCCCAGGTATCGTCCTTGCTGCCGTCGTCCACGGCCACGATGCGGAGCTTGCCCTTGGGATAGCGCGCCCGCGCCGCGGAATCAATGGCCAAGCGCACCATATGGCCCTCGTTGTAAGCGGGAATGACCACGGTGAGAGCGGGGGCGTCATTTTCATCCGCGGAAGCCATCGCGACATAGACAAACCAACCGATGGTCCGGCCCATCAGCAAAATGACGCTCAGAACGGTCCAAGTAAAACCCGTCCACGCCAGGACCCGAAGCACGGGATGTCCGGCCATCATCTTATGGAAATCGATGATATCATGAGCGCAAGTAATCAGCAGGCACAAAACGCCGCACACGATGGCGCTGATGATGATGACTTCCCAGGTCCGAGAAACGCTCATGTCGCGTTCGGCGGGGACAATGCTGCGCGACCAAGCCTCTATCTTATCCACCCAGTTCTTCCAAAGCTTCGACACTGCTTTTTTCATAGGCTTATCTCACATCTTAGGAAGACGCTTTGTGCGTTTTTATTCGTAACGCAAAGCTTCAATAGGCGAGAGAAGAGACGCCTTCCTCGCGGGCCAAAACCCGAAAACAATGCCGACTCCGGCGGAAAAAACAAAAGCCATGATCACGGCCTGTGGCTGCACGATGGCCGCCCAGCCCGCGAAATGGGAGAGCGCCAGTGAAAATCCGACCCCTAAGGTGATGCCGATAACGCCGCCCAAAGTCGAGAGCACGGCCGATTCAAGGAGAAACTGGATCAAAATCGCGCGCCGCGCCGCGCCAACGGCCTTACGCAGGCCGATTTCGCGCGTGCGCTCGCTGACCGAGACCAGCATGATGTTCATGATGCCGATGCCGCCCACCAGAAGTGATATGGCGGCCACGATGCCTAAAAGCAGGGTGAAGGTCTTAGTCGTGCCGGTCAAGGCGGCCTGGATGTCGGCCATGTTGCGCACGGTGAAATCGTCCTCTTTATACGACGGCAGATGGTGCCGGGCGCGCAAAAACGACTCGACGCGGCTCATGACGCCATCAATGGAATTCGGGCTGTCGCACTCGAGCGAAATCGTGCTTAGATACCGCCCGCGGCTCCCGCCGCCGCCCCACGCCGTCAGTCCCAACCGCATCATGGCGGTCTTCAAGGGAACGACGATGACGTCGTCTTGATCATGCCAGCCGCTCGAACCCTTGGGCGGCAGGATGCCGATAACGGTGAAGGCCACGCGGTTCAACTTCACAGTCTTGCCCACGGGATTTTTGTTTCCGAAAAGAGCGTTGACCACCGTCTGCCCTAGAACAGCCACCCGAGCCATGGAATCATTATCGGCAGAGGTGAAAAAACGTCCATAATAGGGAACGTCATCATACATGCCAGCGTAGGATGGCAAATCTCCCTGCACCTGGGTCGAGGTGTTTTTATCCTGGTAGACGGCTTGAACGCTGCCGCGCAGTTCTCCATCGATCGCGACGACATGGGGGCTGACCTGGGAAAGATCATCTAAATCCTGCAGGGTCAGGCGCGAATAGCTGCCGGTGCCGCCGTGGAAGGCCGC
>Ga0307374_10010694_pt1 | contig 13219 bp, 11 predicted proteins | sample OX3MG_FD_202532 | JGI IMG/M metagenome (GOLD analysis project Ga0307374, IMG submission 202532) | Soil microbial communities from Risofladan, Vaasa, Finland - OX-3 | ecosystem: Environmental > Terrestrial > Soil > Coastal area > Acid sulfate soil | place: Finland: Risofladan, Vaasa | collected...
TTGCTGCTCAAACGGGCGGCATCGGTGTGTCTGGCGCTTTTGACGCCACTATCGGAGGCTCCTGATGGCTCGCAGGGATGCGCTCGCGCGTAGTTCCGTCCGTCTCACAACTTTTCTCGTAATCGCTGCCGCGTCATTGTTCGTGATCGCCGGCGCGTCCTCGGCGGACGCCGCGATCCCGGGCGCGCCGAAAATCAACGGCGCAGACACCGCCTGGGTCCTGCTCTCGGCGGTGCTGGTCCTGATGATGACGATTCCCGGCCTCGCGCTGTTTTACGGCGGGATGGTGCGGCGCAAGAACGTGCTCTCGACCCTGATGCAGAGCTTCATCCTTGCGGGACTCGTGTCGATCCAGTGGGTGCTCTTCGGCTACAGCATCGCGTTTGCGCCGGGCAGCGCATTTGCCGGAGCGTTGTCGTGGGTCGGCCTTGCGGGAGTCAGCGCGACGCAGCCGTACGCGCCGTACTCCGCGACCGTGCCGCATCAGGCGTACATGATCTATCAATGCATGTTCGCGATTATCACGCCGGCGCTGATCACCGGCGCGATCGCCGAGCGGATGTCGTTCAAGGGATTTCTGGTTTTCAGCCTGCTCTGGACCACGCTGATCTACGATCCGCTGGCGCATTGGGTCTGGGGTTCCGACGGATGGATACGCGCGATGGGCGCGCTGGATTTCGCCGGCGGCACCGTGGTGCACATTTCTTCAGGGGCGGCGGCATTGGCCGGCGCGCTGCTGGTCGGCAAACGGCGCGGATATATGAAGGAGCACATGGCGCCGCATAATTTGACGCTCACGATCACCGGCGCAGGGCTTTTGTGGGTCGGATGGTTCGGCTTCAACGCCGGCAGTTCGCTCGCCGCCGACGGGCTCGCGGTCTCGGCCTTTGTCGCGACGCATCTGGGCGCTGCGGCCGCGATGCTCTCATGGGTCGCGGTGGAATGGTTCGTCGCCGGCAAACCGACCACGCTCGGCGCGGCTTCAGGAGCGGTCGCAGGGCTGGTGGCGATCACGCCTGCGTCGGGCTACGTGGGGCCGGTCCCGGCGATAGTCATTGGCGTCGTCGCCGGAGCGCTATGCTTTGGCGCGGTGCGGATGAAATCTCTTTTCGGGTACGACGACGCGCTCGACGTGGTTGGCGTGCATATGGTCGGCGGAATTTGGGGCGCGCTCGCAACCGGAATTTTCGCGAGCATCGCGATCAACGCGGCCGGCGGCAACGGACTCCTCCGGGGAAATCCGCATCAGCTTCTCGTCCAGGCCGTTGCGGTCATCGCGAGTGTCGCGTTTTCATTCGTCGGCAGCGCGGTTCTTTTCAAGATCACCGAAGCGCTGGTCGGAATCCGCGTCGATGACGAAGGCCAGTACATGGGCCTCGATCTCAGCGAGCACGAAGAAAACGCCTACGCCTTCGAGGGTTAGGATGGCGCGTGCGTGGCAACGCTGAATCCTGGCGATTATTGGCGACGCCGCACTGAAGCCAAACAGGAATTCGAACGCGATTGGTTACGACTCGTTCGATTGCCTATCGATGAGGTATCAGTGCTCAAGGCCGGGGACTTATGCGAGGAGCACGCACTGCGAGCATTCGACGCGCTCCATCTCGCGGCGGCCGAAACTCTCATGTACCTGATCGGTGCCGCCGTGACGTTTGCATGCTTCGATAGTGCACTGAATCTGGCGGCGCGATCGCGTGGCTTCCAGACCCCGGGCATGATGCGGCGCTGAAGTGTGAGACCGGCTGCGCGTTACAGCCGCCGACGGTGCGCAGGGTACTTTATCGCAGCCAGCAGCGCGCCGCTGCCCTGCATCAGATGGCCCATTCCGCCGGCGACCCGCGCGGTGGTACGCCACGCCTGGTTGCTTTGGTTGGAGAGATGGTCTTCCAGATGCATCTTCTGCTGCGGTGTGAGCGAGTTGTATCCGCCTTCGTAATAGAGCGGGGCGTAATTCTGCGCCGCGGTCTGCGGATACATCGCGGTGCATCCGGCCGCGCCGGATATGGCCGCAAATAAAAGCGTGAGCGCTGTCCATCGCGCCGCGTGAGATTTTCGATTTCCGTTGCGCTTCATCGCATTAGCTCCCGCGATGCGCTGCCTTAGTTCACCGCTTGACCGCCCACATCAGGATGCCGGTTCCCTGGGTCAGGGTGCCGAGGCCGCCGGCGACCGAAGCGGTCGTGCGCCACGCCGCATTGCTTTCGTTCGAGAGATGGTCTTCGAGTTGCATCTTCTGATCGGGCGAAAGCGAACTATACTGCTGACCGTTGTAGTAGCTGGGCGTAGCCTGCTCTGCCGCGCCTTGCGGGTTGAAGGCGGCGCATCCGCCGAAAGACAGAATTGCCGCGATGCCGATTAAAAAAATTAGGATGGCGGGCCATCGCATCTGAATCCGGTCCACCCCCGACGCGGTCGAATTTCCAAACTCTCGAGTGCTGGCCATTGTCGTACCGCTCCTCTCGGCGGAATCTCAGCTTCCGCAGTTTCTCAGAGCGACGATCGTGCCATCGAGTCGCCGCGTAGAAAGCCTTATGGATGCTGCGAAATCTGGCGCACGGATAAACGCTTCGTCAGATTTGGCACGCATACGCCGCGGTTTGATTTGCAGGATCGTCACAACCCTTCGACGTAATGGTGCACACGAGCGTTTCAAACTGAATCATTACGGTGCGTTAAGGAGCGCCGGAAAGATCGCGCGGAGCGCGATCAATTGCAGTTACTGCCCGTACGGATGGGAGCTGCCGCGCGAGGGCTAAGTGCCATTCTCGCACGTGGCCGCCGTGCGAAGAAACCCGAGATTCCTCGCCGGAGTCTGCCCTGAGCAATGTCGAAGGGGCTCGGAATGACGAACGGAAGGCCGCGCTGAAGCTATGACAATTATGACACTGGGACCTCGATTCGCCATTTCGAACCCTTCGGCGATGCGCTCAGCGCTGCATTGCCTGGAAGATAAACGGGCCGGCTTCGGCCATCACCTCGCCGACGATCTCTGACAGCGGCTTGGACGGAAGCGCAAGCTTCTCGGTCAGGTTGGTCATCACCGCCAGATAGCGCAGCTTCATTTCGGGGCTGATGGTTTCGAGACGGACCGACTCCATCACCTCGACGAAGCGCCGATGAACCTCGACGATTGCTATATCGGTGGGGTCGGTGAACTTCTTCGACGAACGCGCCATGACGCTACCCTCGCGCGGAGAAATCAGACTTGAAAATCGACTATACCATGCGCATGCTCCAGACGATCGAGAGGGACCGATGCCTATGACGCCGCGGCAACTGGCTCTGGTTGAGCGTCCAACGCCTGCGCCTGACCTCTTCGGAGATTCGAATACGTTTTAAGTGCGGCGATCACCAGCGGCACGACGCCCAGCACGATGAAGATGAGATCTCCCGGCAGCCGCGCCCATTCGAGCGAGTGCATCAGGGTGCTGTGCCCGAACGCTTCGCTGCGCGCGTGCCAATATCCGTTTTGCAGCACGTCATAGAGTTGCAGCACGCCGCCGGGGAACAGATTGGTCACGATCATCAGCACGAGTCCGAGGTTCAGTCCTACGAACGAGACCCGGATATATTTTTCCGTGTCGCGCCATTGCTCGTCGGAAGAGACCTGCCGAAATGCGAAGACCATCAGCGCGACCGCGAGCATCCCGAACACGCCCATGAATGCGGCGTGCGCGTGATTTGGGGTGAGCATGGTCCCGACCTCGAAGTAGCTCACGATCGGCATATTGATGAGAAAGCCGAACACTCCGGCACCGACGAAATTCCAGACTCCGACCGCCATCAGGAAGTAAAACGTCCATCGATGCGGCACGGAAATATCCTCGCCGCAGGTCTCGCATCGTCCCTGCGTCAACGCGATAAAATCCCACGCGTCGAGCGTCAGCAGCGTCAGCGGAACTACCTCCATCGCTGAAAAAACCGAGCTCAGCGCCATCGCGATCTGCCCCTGGCCGGTGAAATACCAATGATGCCCCGTGCCGATGATTCCGGCGCCGAGATAAAGCAGCGCGTCAAGATAGACCACGCGCGCGGCGGTGGTGCTCGAGACGACTCCGAGCTGGTAGAAAATGATCGCGACCGCGCAGGTGACGAACAGCTCGAGAAAATTCTCGACCCACAGATGGATGATCCAGAACCTCCACAGATCGACGATCGTGAAATTGGTTGCGGTGTTGTAGAAGAACGCCGGCACGTAAAAAACCGGAATGGTGACCGCGGCTGCTATGAACAACCAGGAAAGCTCGCTTGATTCGTGGCCGCTTAGCCGCGGCGCGATCGCCCGGTACAGCAGCACCACCCACAAGACCAGGCCGGCCGCGAGCATCATTTGCCACGCGCGTCCGAGGTCCAGGTATTCCCATCCCTGATCGCCGAACCAGCTCCAGAATCTGCCGAACCACTGATGCACTCCGGCGAATTCGCCGAGCAGGCTCCCGACGACGACTAGTACGAGCGCAACAAACAGGACATTCACCCACAGCGTCTGCGCGCGCGGCTCGGCGCCGCCGATGACCGGTGCGAGGAATAGTCCCCCGGCTACATAAGACGCCGCGATCCAGAAAATCGCGAGTTGCAGATGCCACGTGCGCAGAATCTGGCTGGGCAAAAACGATGAGAGATTGAATCCGTAGAAGCTGCCCGAGTTGGCGCGGTAGTGCGCAGTCCCGCCCCCGACCAGTGCCTGCGCGAGGAACAACAATGCAATCACCACGAAGTATTTGATCGTCGCGCGCTGGCTCGGAGTCGTCACCCCCGGGAGCATCTTCGGATGCACGTGCCCCCGCTGCCGGCGCCATCCAAGAAAGTCAAAACGGCCGAACGCGAACAGCACCGCAGCGGTCGCTCCGAGCAGCGTGATCACGCTGAGCGCGCTCCATAACACGGCGCCGCTCGTAGGCAGGTTGCCAGCGGCGGGATCATACGGAAAGTTGCTCGTGTAGGAATAATTCAACCCCGGGCGATCCGCGACTGAAGCCCACGCCGCCCACGCGAAGAACGAGGTCAGATCGCGGAGCTGAACGGGGTCGCTGATGTAATCGCGCGGAAGGCCGGCATTCTGTGATGGATTCGTGAAGTATGCGGTCCATAGGGAGATCTGATGCTGATAGGAAGCGGCTTCCGCATGGGTGAAGGTTAAAGTCTTCGTGTGAGGGTCGTAGCGATTGCGCTTGAGCATCCGCGTGACTTCCGCGTTGACGATCAGGCGTTGGTTAGGCGCGAGCTGCGCCGGCATCACGAAGCCGCGGCGTTCGGTGACGGTCTTTTCAGCGTCCAGGGCGAGTGTGTGCAGATATTGCGCCGAAAAGTCGGGGCCTAGATATGCGCCATGTCCCCAGATTGTGCCGTTCTCCATCAAGCCGTAGCGAAGAAAGACCTGTTGCCCGGCGGCGACATCGGACGCGGTGAACAACACCGCGCCGTCTGGAGCGACTACCCGTTCTGGAATCGGCGGCGCGTCGGTGTAGGTCAGCTTCGCAAGCCATCCGAGCACGCAGAAGCACACGACGATCGTTGCAATCGCCGAGCGTCGCCACCAAGGCGACAGCGCTGAATCCTGCGGTTTAGATGACTCCATGTTGCGATACCGAACACCTTTGTGCTCGCATAATCAAGCACGTCGATGTCGTATGGAGCTTATCGAAACGACGCGCTAAGCTTCGCGGTGGATTGCGGCGATTCCGGTTCCTGCCGCGACCACCGTCGAGCCGGCAATTCGGTCGGTGAGCTTCGCGAAGCGCGGGCGGAGCGCATGGCTCGATGCCTTTCCCGCAGCCCTGCTCAGAACAAAAACCGGCGGGTGTTGATGCTGATTAGCAGACCCATCGCACCCATCATCAGGATCAGCGAGGAGCCGCCGTAACTCACCAGCGGCAGCGTGATGCCGACGACCGGCAGCATCCCGGTCGCCATCCCGATATTTATCGCCACCTGCCAGAACACGATCGCGATCAGACCGATCGCGAGCAACGCGCCGAAGCGGTCGCGTGCGTGGCGCGCGATCCACGCGCCCCGCAAGATAAGTGCGGCATAAAGTGCGAGCAGGGTCAGCGTGCCGGTCAGACCGAACTCTTCGGCGAAGACCGCGAAGATAAAATCCGTGCTCTGCTCGGGCAGAAAGTTTAGCCGCGCCTGCGTGCCTTTCAGAAAACCTTTGCCCGTCGGGCCGCCCGCGCCGATCGCGATTTCGCTCTGGATTATGTGATAGCCCGAGCCGAGCGGGTCGGCTTGCGGATTGATGAAGCTGACCAGGCGCTGGCGCTGATACGGTTTCAGGTAGTGCCAGCTAAGCGGAGCCGCGCCCATCCCCGCGACCGCCAGCAGCAGCATCACGCGCCAGTTGAGTCCGCTCACAAACACCAGCGTCACGGTGATCAGCACCAGGATCAGGCCAGTGCCAAGGTCGGGTTGCTTCAGCACCAGTGCGACCGGCACTCCGAGCAGAAGGGCCGGAATGATCATCTGGCGCAGGTTCCATCCGCCCTTGGGCGGTTCCTCGCGGAAATACCGGACCATCATGAATACGACCGCGAGCTTTGCGAACTCGGACGGTTCGAGATGAAAGAAGCCGAGATTGATCCAGCGCCGCGATCCGCCGGTCGAATGGCCGATCACCTGCACCGCGATCAGCAGCGCGAGCGCGATCGCATAGATCGGATAGGCGTAGGCCTGGAGCGCGCGATAGTCGAACAGCACCGCCGCGATCAGAACCACCACGCCGACCGCGATCCAGATCATCTGCCGGATGACGAGCGGATCAAGATGCTTGTGCGGGCCGGCGTACGAGGCGCTCATCACGCTCAGAAGCCCGATCGTCGCCAGCGCGATCACGAGCCAAAAGACGGTCCAATCGAAATGTAAAACGAGACGGCGATCGATCGCGGCCACGGGTCTAGTGTTCGCCGCCGGCGTCGGAATCCGCGGGAGACTCTTCGGAAGAAACTGGGGCAGAATCGTTCGCGAGCACGCGCGCAATCGCAGTTTTGGGTGCGCGATCGTCGTCGCGCGTCAGGTCGGGTGCGGCGGGCGGCGGGTAGAGTTGAAAGAAGCGTTTCATCACCGCCGCGATTTCCGGCGCCGCCGCGCTGCCGCCGTGGCCGCCGTGCTCGACCAGGCAGGCGATAGCGATCTGCGGATGCTCCTTGGGTGCGAAAGCGATGAACCATGCGTTGTCGCGGTACTTTTCAGGCATCTTGGCCTCGTCTTCGCCCGCGGTCAGACTGCCCTTGTCGCCGACCACCTGCGCGGTTCCGCTCTTGCCGCACACCGTGATTCCGTCCAGCGCGGCCTTGTGTCCGGTGCCGCCAGGACCGTTGACCACGTCTGACATCGCATCCCGCACCGTCTCGAGATTTTCGGGCGAGATCGGAACGCGCTCCTCGACGACCGGTGGATAGGCCTTGGCAATGCCGCCGTCGAGTCCTTCGACTTCCTTGACGAACTGCGGGCGGTAGCGGATGCCGCCGTTGGCAACCTCGGCGGCAAGCTGCGCGAGTTGCAGCGGCGTGGCGGCCACGTAGCCCTGTCCGATCGCGACCGAGAGCGTTTCCGCCGGGTACCATCGCTCGTGATAGCGTTTTTCTTTCCACGCCGACGACGGCATCAGTCCCGGTTTCTCGTTATCCAGTCCGATCCCGGATTTCACGCCGAAGCCGAGCAGGTTGGCCCAGTGCGCAAGCTTGTCGATTCCGAGATGCTCTCCGACTTCATAAAAATAGACGTCGCACGAACGCACGATCGCGTTGTGCAGTCCGATTTCGCCGTGGCCCTGCTTGCGCCAGCAATGATATTCGCGTCCGCCGAACCACAGCCCGCCCGGACAGTCATAAACCGTGTCATCGGTGAGAGTGCCTTCCTGCAGGCCCGCGATTGAATCGACAATCTTGAAGGTCGATCCCGGCGCATAGGTTCCCTGAATTGCGCGATCTTCGAGCGGATGATTCGGATCGGTCATCAGCGCGCGCCACGCGGCGGGCTTGACCCCGGCGCCGAAAACGTCGGGATCGAAGTCCGGATGCGAAACCATCGCGATAATGTCGCCGTTGTTCGGATCGATCGCGACCATCGCGCCGTTCTTGCCTTGCATCGCCTGCTCGGCCGCCTGCTGCACGTCAAGGTCGATCGTCAGGACCACGCTTTCGCCCGGCGTGTCGGGAATTTCCTTAAGAATTCGCAGGCGCCGACCGACTGCATCGACCTCGACTTCCTGGCCGCCGGCTTCGCCGCGCAAAAACGGCTCCCATCCGCGCTCGAGGCCGAATTTCCCGATCTCGTCGCCCATGTGATAGGCGGCGAGCCGGCGCAGATCGCCAACACTGACCTCACCCACGTAGCCGAGCAGATGCGCCGCGAGATTGCCGTACAGGTAATGCCGTCCGGGCGTGATTTCCAGGCTGACGCCCGGCAGCTCGAGCTGATGCGTTTCCAGCGCGACGACTTGTTGCCAATCCAGCCGTTCGGCGACGATCACGGGTTCGTAGGGTGGTCGGCCGGTTTCCTCGGCCGAAGCGATTTTGTCGGCAACATCAGTCACGCCAAGATACTGCTCGAGTTTCTCGATCGTGGCGGACAGGTCGTCGGAGTCTTCGGGCACCATCTCGGCGTCGAAGGTCGGACGCGTATCTACCAGTGGGCGATGACGCCGGTCGAAGACCAGTCCGCGCGGAGCGGGCACGCGCCGGATTCGGATCCGGTTGCGGTCCGCCAGCTCGGCCATCTCCGAATGATGAATCACCTGCAAATAATACAGACGCGCGCCGACGATCATGAAGACCAGCGCCATCAGGGCGGTCAACACTGCTACCCGGGGCTCGAGCTTCGGGATCGGACGATTTCGGGTTTTGGGGCGGAACTTCGCCAATGGAGGGTTCCTGTCTGTATCTATCTATTCACGCGCGAGCGCGACAGGCAATCCGGCGATGCGTTTGAGCAGCGCGACCAGCGCGAACACGATCGGAGCCACGATCGCCGAAATAGCGGCCTGCACCGCGATTCCGGGCAGCATCGGACCTGTCGCCGCAAGTCCGGCCGCGCCGTCGGCCAGCACCAGCGCGCCAATCGAGGTCACGATCACGCCCAGAAAAACAAACGTCGCGCCGACCGCGGCATTGGTCACCAGCAGCCGGCTCGAGATTTCGTAGGTCAGCAGAAACACTATCGTGATCAAAAACGCATTGACCCCGAGCGTCGAGCCGGAAAACGCATCGGTCGCATAGCCCATCGCAAAGGCCAGAATTGCCGGAACCACGCCGTGGTTGCGCAGGCCCAGGTCCACCGCGAGGATCACGATCAGGTTTGGAATCAGGATCCGGGTCTGGATCCAGTACGGCACCGAAGTCTCAATGGCGAGCGCGAGATAAGTTAAAGTCGCGAACAGGATCACCAGCCGCACGCAGGTCAGCCTCGAATGTCGGGTGGCGCGGGCGGCGCCTGCTGGGTGACGATCAGCACCTGTTCCAGCGCATGGAAATCGACCGCCGGGCGAACCTGCACCAGAAGGAACAGGCCCGGGCCTTCGCGATGCACACTCGCGACGGTGCCGACCAGGAGTCCGCGCGGGAAAATTCCGTCGAGTCCCGAGGTCACGATCGCGTCACCGGGTTTCAGATCCTCAGAGCGATCGACGTACTTCATGATGATCCCGTCATCGACTACGCCCGCGACAATCCCGCGCGCGCGCGAGCGCTCGTCGAAGCCGTCGAGCGCAGAGTTGTGATCATCGATCAGCAGCACCCGCGCGGCGTTTTGGCTGGTGTCGATAATCCTGCCGACCACGCCCCGGTTCGACAGTACCGCCATCCCGGGCCGCAGCCCGCTCGACGATCCTTGCCCGAGCACGAGAGTATGCGACAGTCCGGTGGCGTCGCTGCCGATCACGCTGGCGGCAACCGCGCCCAGTCCCAGCGCGTCGCGAAGTTCGAGCAACCCGGCGAGGTGCTGGTTTTCGGTCTGGAGTTCGGTGATTCGCGCGTCTTCACCCTTCAGTTCGGCGATCTGTCCGCGCAGCCGCGTATTCTCTTCGCGCACGCCGACCAGGTCTAGGTAGTTGTGGACGATCGATGACGCGCCGTCACCGAGGTGGGCCGCGGCGGCCTGCACCGGGCGCATTACTTCCAGCATCGCGAACGCCGGCGCCGCCGCGTAGTCGGCGCGGCTTAAACCTCCCGTCAGCAGATGCAGCGAAATCAGCAGCAACGCGCCGGCGGTCAGCACCACGCGATTGCGCCATAAAAATGTACCCGTGATTTTGCCCCGAGCCGCAGGCACACTCTGCCTCATTGCGGGACGCGCGAACGCTTAGTCAACCGTTACGCCGCGCAGCAAGGACAGTTCGTCCAGCGCCTTGCCCGCACCCATCACCACCGCCGTCAAAGGATCCTCCGCCAGCGTCACCGGCAACCCCGTTTCTTCGCGCAGCAACACGTCAAGATTGCGCAACAGCGCGCCGCCGCCGGCCAGCATGATGCCCTTGTCCATGATGTCGGAGGCGAGTTCGGGGGGCGTGCGCTCGAGCGCGATTCGGACCGACTCGATAATCTGGCGCACGGGTTCCTGCAGCGCCTCGCGGATCTCCTCGTCGGTGATCTCGATCTCTTTCGGTACCCCGGCCACCAGATCGCGTCCGCGGATCTCCATGGTCTGAATCTCATTGCCGGGATAGGCCGAACCGATGGTTATCTTGATCAACTCCGCGGTGCGCTCACCGATGAGCAGATTATACTTGCGCTTGATGTGCTGGATGATCGCCTCGTCCATCTTGTCGCCGGCCACGCGCACCGAACGCGGAAAGACGATCGAACCCAGCGAAATCACCGCGACCTCGGTGGTGCCGCCGCCGATATCGACGATCATGTTGCCCGCGGGCTCGGTGATTGGCAGCCCCGCGCCGATTGCGGCCGCCATCGGCTCCTCGATCAGATAGACCTCTCGCGCGCCGGCTGATTCGGCCGATTCGCGCACCGCGCGCTTCTCGACCGCGGTGATCCCGAACGGCACTCCGATCACGACTCGCGGGCGCGGACGCACCAGGGTCTTACCGGAATGCGCTTTCTGGATGAAATAGCGCAGCATGTTCTCGGTAATCTCGAAGTCGGCGATCACGCCGTCGCGCAGCGGGCGAATCGCGGTAATTGAGCCGGGCGTGCGCCCCACCATCCGCTTCGCCTCGGCCCCAATCGCCAGAATCCGGCGCGAGCCGCGCGAGTCGCGCTGCACGGCGACCACCGAAGGCTCATTGCAGATGATGCCTTCACCCTTGACGTAAACCAGCGTATTGGCAGTGCCGAGATCGATCGCGAGATCGTTGGAGAACCAGCCGAAAATCGAATTGAGAACCACTGAATTTTGTCCTTGGATAACGCCCGCGCCGCGTCTGAATTTCGCGCCAGATTCCTGACCTTCGTCGCTAGCTACCGCTTGGACGAAGCCGAAGTTGCTCAGGATAAAAAACCTGGATCAGGCGGAGAAACCGGCTCCTCGTCCACCCATCATCTCGGCGATGAAGCTAACAGATGGCTACCGGGTCGGGCAAGCGAGCATCCGCCAATTGCGCGCCGAAAGCCTGCCCGGATATGATTGGGCCGCCATGCTCGATATGATGCGCCGCCATGCCTACTCGTGGGTTACGCGGACAATACTAATTTTAATCATCATTGTGTTCGGCTTCTGGGGAGTCGGATCCGGCTTATTCTCCCAGGTTCATCCGGTGGCCAGCGTGGACGGCAATCGGATCCTCGCGATCGAGGTCGATAAGGAATCCCAGCAACTGCAGGAAATCCTCCAGCAGATGTACGGCGCGAACGCCGCGGCAGTGATGAAGAACATAAACATGCGCCAGGAGGCGCTCGACCGGATTATCGAAAACCGGCTCATCGCCACCGAGGCGCGGCATCTCGGACTGCATGTTAGCGACGCCGAGCTGCAGCAGAAAATCGCGACCCTGCCGGGCTTCCAGCAAAACGGCCAGTTTGATTTCGATCAATACCAGGAAGTGCTGCGCGAGCGCGGGATGATGCCGGCGGAGTTCGAGTCCTCGATGCGCACCGAGATGACCCAGGACACGCTTCAGCAGATGGTCGATCAGGGCGTGCAGGCGAGCGATCCGGAAATCCGCCACGCCTTCAACCTGCGCAATCAGGAGGTCGGACTGGCCTACCTGGAATTTGCCTGGAATGACTTCACCGCCGCGGTCAAACCAACTGACCAGCAGATCGCGGATTTCTACAAAGCTCACGTCGAGGATTTCCGCGAACCCGAGCGGGTCCAGATCATGTTCATCCATTACGAGCCGCTCACGCTCGCGGCCAAGCTCACGCCGTCGGATAAGGATATCGAGTATTATTATAAAACCAACTTGACCAGCCGCTTCACGCACCCCGACATGGTTCACGCCCAGCACATTCTGGTCGCGGTGCCGGAGGGAGCTTCCGACAAGGAAAAAGCGGCGGCCAAAGCCAGGGCCGAGGATATTCTGAAGCAGGCGCAGGCCAAGGGTGGTGACTTCGACAAACTCGCCGCGAAGTATTCCGATGATCCGTCGAACAAGGATCATGGCGGCGATCTGGGTTCGTTCGGCCGCGGCCAGATGATCAAGCCGTTCGAGGACGCGGTGTTCTCGATGAAGCCCGGCGAAATTCGAATCGTCGAAACCAAATTCGGTTATCACGTGGTCAAGCTGGATTCGTTCTCGCCCGCGCATACCGACACTCTGGCCGAGGCGCGGCCGAAAATTATAAGCGACCTGCGCGAGCAGACCGGCACCCGCCTTGCGCGCCAGGCGATCGACGAGGATTTAACCGCCGCGCTCGGCGGCGCCGATTTGCCGGAGCTTGCGAAGAAGCGCGGAATCGACGCGGTCACCTCGACGCCGTTTGCCAAGGGCGAGTCCATCGCGGGAATCGGCCAGGACTCGAAGCTCGCCGAAGCGGCTCTCGCGCTCGAAAAGGGGCAGGTCCGCGCGGTTCCCGAGCAGGACGCGCCCTACCTGATCAAGGTGATCGACAAGACGCCCGCGCACGTTCCGCCGCTAAAGGATATCGCATCTACGGTGCGCCAGGCCTATATCCGCGCATACGCGGAAATAGCGGCGCACAATCAGGCCGAAAAACTGATTGCGCAAATCAAGACTCCCGCCGATTTGCGCAACCTCGCGGCCGCGAACAAGCTCACGATTCATAACGTCGATCCCTTCGAGCGGGCGAGCCACGCGATCTCCGGAATC
>Ga0307374_10010695_pt1 | contig 13218 bp, 9 predicted proteins | sample OX3MG_FD_202532 | JGI IMG/M metagenome (GOLD analysis project Ga0307374, IMG submission 202532) | Soil microbial communities from Risofladan, Vaasa, Finland - OX-3 | ecosystem: Environmental > Terrestrial > Soil > Coastal area > Acid sulfate soil | place: Finland: Risofladan, Vaasa | collected...
CCGGTGAAGTAGTTGTCGACGCAGAGCACGTCGTTGCCTTCGGCCAGCAGCCGCTCGCAGAGATGCGAGCCGAGGAAGCCGGCGCCGCCGGTGACGAGAACGCGTTTGCGGGTCGAGGCCATGGGCGTTTCCTGATTAGCGCGATGTTCGACGAGGTGGAAGCGAACTCCCCCTCACCCAGCTTCGGGTAAGGCTCGGCTGGGCCTCGCCAACCCTTCGCAACCCTCTCCCCCAATTTGGGGGAGAGGGAAGGGTGAGGGGGCGGCGGCTCCGCACGATTGCCACGCGCGCCTTAGCTCTTCGCCTGGAGGCGTTGGCGCGCCGGAGCCGCGGCGCGGCGGCCGATGCTGAAGTAGTGGAAGCCGGCTTCGGCCATGTCCGTCGGCTTGTAGATGTTGCGCAGGTCGATGATGGTCGGCGTCTTCAGCAGCGACTTGACGCGATCGAGATCGAGAGCGCGGAACTCGTTCCATTCGGTGATGAGGACGAGGGCGTGCGCGCCCTCCATCGTCTCATAGCTGCCGTTGCAGAACGTCACGCCCGTCAGCTGCTTCTTCGCTTCGTTCGCGCCTTCGGGGTCGAAGGCGCGGACGGTGGCGCCGGCCTGCTGCAGGGCGGGAACGATCGCCAGGCTTGGGCTGTCGCGCATGTCGTCGGTGTTGGGCTTGAAGGTCAAGCCCAGTACGGCGATCGTCTTGCCCTTCACGCTGCCGCCGCAGGCCTGGATGACGCGTTCCGCCATGTGCTGCTTGCGGCCGTCGTTCGCAGCCACGACGGTCTCGATGATGCTGAGCGGTGCGCCAGCGTCCTGTGCGGTCTTGACCAGCGCGAGGCAATCCTTCGGGAAGCACGAGCCGCCGAAGCCGGGACCGGCATGGAGAAACTTGCGGCCGATGCGACCGTCGAGGCCGATGCCGCGCGCCACGTCCTGCACGTCGGCGCCGACCTTCTCGCACAGATCGGCAACCTGGTTGATGAAGGTGATCTTGGTGGCGAGGAAGCTGTTGGCCGCGTACTTGATGAGTTCGGCGGTCTCGAGCGAGGTGAACAGGAGCGGTCTCTCGATGAGTGAGAGCGGGCGGTAGAGCTCGCGCATCACGCCGGCGGCACGCTCGCTGTCGGTGCCGATCACCACCCGGTCGGGCCGCATGAAATCCTCGATCGCCGAGCCCTCGCGCAGGAATTCGGGATTGGAGACCACGTCGAACTTGGTTTCGGGCAAGTGCTTGCGCAGGATTTCGGCGACCTTGCGGCCGGTGCCGACCGGCACCGTCGATTTGGTAACGACGACGGTGTAGTCCTTGACCGCCTTGGCGGTCTCCTCGGCGGCGGCGAAAACGTAGCTCAGATCGGCATGGCCATCGCCGCGGCGCGACGGCGTGCCGACGGCGATGAACACCGCGTCGGCGCCCTCGACCGCCTTGGCCAAATCGGCGGCGAAGCGCAGCCGGCCGTTGGCGGCGTTCGACTGCACGATCTGGTCGAGGCCGGGCTCGAAGATCGGAATCTCGCCGCGCTGCAGGCGCGCGATCTTGGCCGCGTCGTTGTCGACGCAGGTGACCTCGACGCCGAACTCGGAAAAACACGCGCCCGAGACCAGGCCGACATAGCCGCTGCCGATGACCGCAATCCGCATTCCGGAAACTCCCGCCCGCCGAAGCTATAAACGCTGCCACGCGGCAAATATTCCGCGTGCCTTGAATTGACCGCAATTCGCCGGCGTCGCTGCCCGATTTCGGCCGTTGGTCGGCCGTGTTGCGACCCGGGCGACTAAACCCCAACGGTCCCGCAAAATCAAGCAAAGCACAGATTTATGAACGGGTTGCGACGATTTCTCGGCGCCGCGAAGGGCTGCCGCCTGGAGTAAGTGCAATCTGCCGCCGTCAGGAAGCCTTGGCGGTCCGCTCGGGCCGGACAAAGCGTTGCTCGACGGACGCAATGAAGTCTAGCGCGTCGATTGCTGGAATGATTGGCTTCACGCTGCGGCCGTTGAGCAGCACGAACGCCGAAATGACCGAGAAAATCAGCGATTGCATCAGCACGATGCCGAGCGAGCTAAAAACCATTGTTGTCCAACCTGGAACGGCGACATCGGTGAAGAGTCGTATGCCGGCGGCGACAGCAAGCCCAACGGCCGTCAGCCCAGCAATCGCCAACATGCCGATCATGAGGCGCACCAAAACGATATCCGAATAGACGGAGAATGCGCTTAGCCCGTGCGCCACCAACGCATCGAGTTTCATGCTTGAGCGGCCGAAATAGCGTTTGCCGCGTTCTGCAGGTATGCGGATTAACGGCACACGCGAGCGGATTAGCGTTGCCGGAAGCTGATTCCAGAGCGGCGGCGAATGCAGCAGCCGATCCAGCTCGGCGCGTGGGATATAGCTGAAATTGCCGAAGTCGATCACTTCACCCGACAACATGCGGAACACTGTCTTGTAAAGCAGATAGAAAAGCCGGAAGCTGAATGATTCGGATCGCTTGACGCGTTGGGCGCAAACGATCCGTCCCGGATTGCCGAGCGCGGTCGCAATCAGGCGCGGAATATCCTCCGGTCGGTCTTCGCCGTCGGAATCCATCACGATGACGCCTTCGACGCCGCGCTCTTGGCTTGCCTTGACTAGGCCGACGGCAACGGCGCGCTGATTGCCGAGATTGCACAGCAGATTCACCAGCCGGATGCTGCGGATATGCCGGAACCGGCTTTCGGCACCAATCGGGGGAACGGGGGATCCGTCATTGACAACGAAGATGTCGAATTCGATACGGCCCAGCTCGGGTAGCTCGTCGATCACTTGAATCAGCCGGTTGAAGCTCGGCCAGTCGTCATAAACCGGTATGACGAGCGCTACTTTTATGGGGTGCATACTGAGCATCGTGCGAAGTGTGGCCTTTCGACCAAATCCATTCGCGCAATAAATAGCCGGACTATAGTTAACGCCACTTTAAAAAATTGGGTGGAGGCTAGGAAAGCCTGCCTTTCGACGCCCCAGGACCGCAAATGCTTCTCGACAGCGATCAACCGACTAACAGCCTGCCGCACCGCGACACGACGAGGCGCGACGGTCGTTTGGTGCTATGGCTCATGTTGTGGCTTGTGCCGCTGGTCGTCTTTTTCGCCGCTGTAACACTCTTCGCCACGCATAGTACGGCCATTTATCACATCCTGAATCTGTGGGCGGTTGCACGGCCGGTGGACTACCCGTTTCTCGACTTGCGGTACATTTTCGCGGGTGCCGATTGCTGGAGCAAAGGCGTCAACGTCTATCTGTCTAACCCGTGCGATCCATTGGGCCGCGCGCACGCCTACTCGCCATTGTGGCTGCGCTTCGGATTTCTTCGCGACTGGACGCCAACTGCCGGCCTGATCGTCGACGGCGTGTTTATCCTGGCGCTGATGGCATTGCCGGCGCCGCGCAAAGCGTGCGAGTTGGCCGTATTGCTGTTGGCGATCCTGTCGCCACCGGTCGTCTTCGTACTTCAGCGCGCCAACGTCGACATCATCATCTTTCTGATGCTGCTGGGCGCTGCGGCGCTGTGGACGCACGTCCTGCGGTACAGAATGGTCGGCTATGCCATCATCTTGGCGGCTGGCCTGCTGAAGTTTTATCCGCTGATCGTGCTGACGACGGCGGTTCGCGAACGTACACGAACCTGCGCCGCGGTGTGTATTGCTGCGGGCGGGGTACTGCTCGGCTTCGCCGTCTATTTTCACGCGGAGCTGCGCGCGATGGCCGTCAATATTCCGACGGGAAGCTATCTGGTCGGGGACATGTTCGGCGCGATCAATCTTCCGGATGGTTTGGCGCTCGTCTTCGGTTTGCCTGAACCCGGCTGGGTTAGAATTTTAGCCGCCGCCATGCTGGCGGCTTTGTGCATGACAGGAATATTGACGCTGTCGCATTGGATTCCGTTGCGGCGCGCCGTGGCCGAACTGGCGCCGTTCGATGCGGCGCTCCTGTTGTTCGGCGCCGCACTTTTTGTCGGCTGCTTCTTCGCCGGGCAAAGTGTCGGCTACCGAGGCGTTCACCTGTTGTTGGTTATCCCCGGTCTGCTCGCGCTGTGGCGTCAGGCGACGGATCGACGCGTGAGGCGTTTCGCGCGCGCAACGACTTTTTTGGTGCTCTTTCTCATGTGGCAGGGCGTGCTGACCTGGAACAACAGCTTTCTCGACGCCCTGCAATCCTGGATCGGATCGCCGGCTGGCTCAAGCTTGTGGGCGGGCTTGTGGCTGATCCGCGAGTTGGGCTGGTGGGCCCTCGCTGCCGCCTTGGGCGGCATTTTCATGGGTTTCGTCCGTGAGGCTCAGGCCATGTCCTGGTTGTTCGCGGGCCGACGATTGCGTTCCGACGCTGATCGGCTATAGCCGCGCCGGCTGCAGCCGCGGCGACCTTGCCGGCTGCCCGAATTCCATCGTAGACACAAGCCTTTCCGGAACAATCGGGCGCGGCCGCCCGTTGTCGGTTGAAGGGAAGGCATGAGCAAGACGATCCTGGTGACCGGCGGCGCCGGCTATATCGGTAGCCACGCTTGCAAGGCGCTGGTCCGGGCCGGGTATGAGCCCGTGACCTATGACAGCCTGGTGCGCGGCCATCGCGAGGCGGTGCGGTGGGGGCCATTGGTCGAGGGCGATCTCGCCGACGGCGCGCTGCTCGTGGCGACGCTCAAGCGCCATCGCGTCGCCGCCGTGATGCATTTCGCCGCCTTCGCCTATGTCGAGGAATCGGTGCGCGAGCCGGCGCTCTATTTCCGCAACAACGTCATCAATACGTTCGGACTGTTCGAGGCAATGCGCGAGGCCGATGTTGCGCGCATTGTGTTCTCCTCGACCTGCGCCACCTACGGCGTGCCCGAGCGCGTGCCTATTTCGGAGGACGCCCCGCAGCGCCCGGTCAATCCCTACGGCGAGGGCAAGCTGATGGTCGAGCGCGCGCTGCACTGGCTCGATGCGGCCCACGGCCTCAAATACGCGTCACTGCGCTACTTCAACGCCGCCGGCGCTGATCCCGACGGCGAGATCGGCGAGGATCACGATCCCGAAACTCATCTCATTCCGCTGATCCTGCAGGCCGCGCTCAAGCAGCGCGCGCAGATCGCCATCTATGGCACCGATTATCCGACACTGGACGGTAGCGCCGTGCGCGACTACATCCACGTCCAGGACCTCGCCGAGGCGCATGTCCGCGCGCTGCAATATCTCGAAGGCGGCGGCGCCAGCGTCGCGCTCAATCTTGGTACCGGCACCGGCCATTCGGTGCGTGAGACCATCGCCTGCGCCGAGCGGGTCACCGGGCTCAGCATCCCGCAGCGCGAGGCGCCGCGCCGCGCCGGCGACCCGCCGGCCCTGGTTGCCGATCCACGACGCGCGCGCGCAGTGCTCGGTTGGCAGGCGCGCCTGTCCGATCTCGACACCATCGTCGCGACCGCCTGGGCGTGGCATGCGGCGCGGGCAGGCCAGGCTGCGCCGGCGCGCGGCGTCGCAGGCGGCTGATGGCGATCGAGGCCACCGATCGCAGCATTGCGGTGCCGGTCGCCGCCACGACTGAAGGCGCGCCGATCCGCGTCTCGGGCAAGTTTTTCTTTCAGGGCGAATCCAAGCTCTTCGTCAAGGGCGTAACCTACGGACCGTTTCCGCTTGGCCCGCATGGCACGCAGTTCCCGCTGCTCGAAACGGTCAAGCGCGACTTCGCGTTGATGGCCGAGCTTGGCGCCAACACGGTGCGCGTCTTCACGGCGCCGCCGTCATGGCTGCTCGACGAGGCGCATGCGGCCGGACTCAAGGTCCTGGCCGGCATTCCGTGGTCGCAGCACGTCACCTTTCTCGACGATCCGGCAATCGAGGCCGAGGTGGTGCGCGCGGTCACCGCGGCGATCGCCGCCATCAAGGGGCATCCCGCGCTCTTCGCCTATCTCATCGGCAATGAGATTCCGCCCGACATGGTGCGCTGGCACGGCCCGGATCGCGTGCGCGCGTTCCTGAAACGCCTGGTCGCGGCGGCCAAGGAGATCGATCCCGGCCGGCTGGTCAGCTACGCCAACTTCCCGTCGACCGAGTATCTCACCATCGATTTCGGCGACTTCGTCTGCTTCAACGTCTATCTCCATCAGGAGGCGGCGTTCCGCCGTTATCTGTCGCGGCTGCACAACCTGGCGATCGATCGGCCGCTGGTGCTGACCGAGTTCGGCATGGATTCGATGCGTGAAGGGGGAGACACGCAGGCGCGGACGCTGGCGTGGCAGGTGCACACCGCCTTCGAGATGGGCTGTGCCGGTGCCTTCGTCTTCGCCTGGACTGACGAATGGTTCACCGGCGGTCATCTGATCGAGGACTGGGCTTTCGGCCTGGTCGATCGCGCGCGCCAGCCCAAGCCGGCGTTTGCAGCGGTTCAGGCGTGCTATCGCGGCGCCATGCCACCGCCGTTGCCGCGCACGCCGCGGGTCTCGGTCGTCGTCTGCGCCTACAACGCCGAGCGGACGATGAAGGCGTGCCTCGAATCGCTCGAGAAGCTGCGCTATCCCGATTACGAGGTGATCGTCGTCAACGACGGCTCAAGGGACCGCACGCTCGCGATCTCCGAGGCGTTTCCTTTCTGCCGCATCATCAGCCAGTCGAACAAAGGCCTGTCGGTCGCGCGCAATGTCGGTGCCGAAGCCGCGACCGGCGAGATCGTCGCCTACACCGACAGCGACTGCGTCGTCGATCCTGACTGGCTGACCTATCTGGTGGCGCGCATGGAAGCGGCAGGCCTACACGCCTGCGGCGGTCCCAACTTTCCGCCGCACGAGGACAATATGGTCGCGGCGGCGGTGGCGGTCTCCCCCGGCGGCCCGACGCATGTGCTCCTATCCGACGACACCGCCGAGCACATCGCCGGCTGCAACATGGCGTTCCGGCGCGAGACGCTGTTGAAACTCAGCGGTTTCGATCCGGTGTTCCGTGCCGCCGGCGACGACATCGACATTTGCTGGCGCTTCCAGGACGCGGGCTACACCATCGGTTTTGCGCCGGCCGCGATGGTCTGGCATTTCCGCCGCAACACGATCGACGCCTATGTCGGCCAGCAAAAGGGCTACGGCAAGGCCGAGGCGCTGGTCTATTCGAAGCACCCGTTCCGTTTCAATCTGTTCGGCCAGGCAAAGTGGCTCGGCCGCATTTACGGCGATTTGTCGACCGCACTGCTCCTGTCGCGACGGCCGCTGATCTATTCCGGCGTTTTCGGCCGCGGCCTGTTCCAGACGCTCTACGAGCCATCGTCATCGCTCGCGCAATATTTGCCGCTAACCTTCGAGTGGAACGTCGTCGCGATCGTGCTGGCGCTGGTCGGCATCATCAGCGGCGGCTGGATGTGGCTGCTGTTCGTGCCGATCGTGGTCACCTGGGTCATGTGCGTCAACGGCGCGCTCAAGGCGCCGATCGACAAACGCTTTCGCGGCGTGAAGGCGCGCGCGCTGATCGCGCTGCTGATCTATCTCGGCCCGTTGCTGCGCGGCGGAGAGCGGCTCAAATGGCGTTTCCGCGAGGTCGAGGCGGCGGAGCAGGCGCATCTCGAGCCGGTGGCTTCCTTGCCGGTGCAAAAGCCACGCCGGTCGTGGCGCGAGCGCGCGTTTTATCTCTCGTATTGGAGCGAGAAGGGCGACGAGAAGGAGGTTTTGCTCGGCGGCCTGATGCGCTTCCTCATGCCGCAGAAATATTTCGTCATTCCGGACCAGGGCTGGGACGAGTGGGATCTGAAGATCGCACGGGGCTTGTGGAGCCGCGGTCTGGTGCTGGTCTGCGTCGAGAACCACGGCGGCGAGAAACGGCTGCTGCGCGTGCGCTGCGCCATGCGGCTGTCGCGGCTGTCGGCCTTCCTGCTGCGCGCGTGGGCGGCGGCAACGGCGGCGGCGCTGATTCTCGATGCGCCGAAGGCGGCGGCGGTGATTGGCGTGCTCGGCTTGAGCCAGGCGGTGCTCATCGCCTTTCGCACGCTCGAATTCGGCCGGTTGATGCACGGCATCATCGAGACCGTGGCGCGCCGCGAGGGCTTGCTGCCGCTCGAGCCGGCGGGATCACCGCCAGCCGAGCCGTTGGCGCAAGCCGCGGAATAGCATGGGGCTGCTGGTCAAGCTGCTGCCGTTCCTGCGGCCCTACCGCCTGAGCTTTGCCTGGGCGCTGCTCCAGGTTTTCGTCATGGCCGGATTCAATCTGCTGAAGCCGTGGCCGCTGCAGCTGGTGATCGACGACGTGCTCGGCGGCAAGACGGTGACGCTGCGGCCGCTCGCCGGCCTATCGACTGCGACGCTCCTCATCGTCGCCTGTGTCGGCCTGGTGGTCGTCAACCTCGGCGCCGGCCTGCTCGAATTCCTGCACAACCGAACGACGATCGCGGTCGGCCAGAACATGGTCAACGACCTGCGCGGTGCGCTCTACGCCCAGCTCCAACGCCTGTCGCTGGCCTTCCACGGCCGGCAGAAGGTCGGCGATCTGATGCACCGCATCACCGCCGACGCCTTCGCGGTGCAGACCATGCTGATGAACGGGCTGCTGCCGATCCTGTCGGCGGTGATTCTGCTCGCCGGCATGCTGGCGGTGCTGATTCCGCTCGATGCAAGGCTGACGCTGATCTCGCTGCTCGTGGTGCCGGTGCTGTTCGCGCTCATCGGCACGTTCAACCGCAAAATCAGTGTCGTCGCCACCGAAGTGCGCGAGCGCGAGACGCTGGTTTATTCGTTGGTCCAGTGGGCGATGCAATCGATCAAGATCGTCCAGGCCTTCACCCAGGAGGAGGGCGAGTACCGCCGCTTCATGGGCGCGAGCGAGGCGAGCCTCGGCGCGACACTGCGGCTCTACGGCTGGCAGACGCTTTATTCCGCGGCGGTCAATGGCCTGATCGCCGTCGGCACGGCGGCCGTCGTCTATGTCGGCGCGCGCAGCGTGCTGGCGGGCGAGCTCACCATCGGCCAGTTGGTGGTGTTCATCTCCTACCTCGCGCAGCTCTATGCGCCGGTGAATCAGCTGACCCAGAGCTGGAGCCTGATCGCAGGTGCTCACGTCGGCGCCACGCGCTGTTTCGAGATTCTCGAAGTCGAGGCCGATCTCAGGGATGGATCGCGCGAGTTCGCGGCGGCGGGCGCGCAGGGCGAGGTCGAGTGGCGCGGCGTCAGCTTTGGGTATCACCGCGAGCTGCCGGTGCTCCACCATGTCGATCTGCGGGTCGCGGCCGGGACAAAGGTGGCCGTTGTGGGGCCGTCGGGCGCCGGCAAGTCGACGCTGCTGTCGCTGCTGCCGCGCTTCTTCGATCCGGCGACCGGCAGCGTGCTGATCGACGGCATCGATGCGCGCGACTACACACTCAAGTCGCTGCGCCGGCAGATCGCCATGGTGCTGCAGCCGCCGCTCATCTTCCCGATGTCGGTGCGCGCCAACATCGCCTACGGCCGCCCCGAAGCGGCCGATTCCGAGATCATCGAGGCGGCACGGCTTGCACGCATCCACGACGTGATCATGCGCTTGCCACAGGGCTACGACGCCGTGCTGGGCGAGACCGCGACCCTCTCCGAAGGCGAGAAGCAGCGTCTCACCATCGCCCGGGCCATTCTGCGCGATGCGCCGATCCTGGTGCTCGACGAGCCGACCTCGGCGCTCGACGTCGAGACCGAGGCGCTGGTGATGGCGGGAATCGAGCGCCTGACGCGCGGCCGCACCACCTTCATCATCGCCCACCGGCTGTCGACGGTGCGCAACGCCGACCGCATCGTCGTGCTGAAGAACGGTGCAATCGCCGAAGAGGGCGGCTTCGCGGCGCTGATCGCCAAAGGCGGCGCTTTCGCCGAGCTCTACAACGGCCAGTTCTTTGACATGCCGGCGGCTGCGGCGAAGACGGCCTAGGTCGTGGCCGCGATCTGCATCGAGCCTTCGTAGATCATCCGCAGCGCGACGAAGGCGACGATGGCGAGGCCGAGCCACGCGATCCAGCGGTGACGCTCGAGGAGATGCGCCAGGGCTTGCGCCGCCGCGGCCATCAGCGCTACCGAAAGCATCAATCCGCCGGCTAGCACCCACACGTGATTGCGCGCCGTGCCGGCGACCGCCAGCACGTTGTCGAGCGACATCGACAGGTCGGCGGCGACGATGCGCAACACCGCGCCGCCGAGGCTGCGCCGACGCGGATGCGATGGTGCCGTTGTGGAATCATGCGCCGGCCCGGCGGCAAAATCGCGATAGAGCTTCCACGCCACCCAGAGCAGCAGGATGCCGCCGGCGAGGGTCAGGCCGATGATCGCCAACAAGTCGACGGCGATCAGCGCCAGCAGGATGCGCAGCACCGCTGCGGCACCGATGCCGGCGAGCATCACCGTCTTGCGCATATCGCGCGGCACCAGCGCCGTTGCCAGGCCGACGACGATTGCGTTGTCGCCGGCGAGCACCACGTCGATGATGACGACTGAGACGAAGGCGCCGAATGCGCCCCAATCGGCGAAGCCCATCGGTCATGAGTGGCGGCTGAAGCGCGAGTCTGTCAAGCGCACCCAGCCGGTATTGCAGGACGATCGCCTATCGCGGCCTAGCCCTTCGAGACGGCTGCTTCGCAGCCTCCTCAGGGTGTGAGGCCGCTTGATCGATTTCCTCATCCTGAGGGCTCGCGCAGCGAGCGTCTCGAAGGATGGGGAAATCAAATGGGATCGCCCTAGGCCGTTGTTGCGCCGCCGCCGGGCGCCTATCACACTCCGGTCCCGTGCCGATATCGTTCCGCCTGTCGCTGTTCTACGCCGGATTTTTTCTGTCGGCCGGCGTCCTGCAGCCGTTCTGGCCGGTATGGCTGACGTCGCGCGGCTTGTCGCCCGGCGAGATCGGCGTATTGATGGCGATCGCCCAATGGGCCAAGGTCGCGGCCACGCCGATGACCGGCGGGCTCGCCGACCGCAGCGGCGACCCGCGCCGCGTCATGCTCACGCTCGCGGTTGTCGCCGTTGCCGGCTACGCGTTGTGCTTTCCCGCGCACGGTTTCGCGGTGCTCGTGGGCCTCAATGCGCTCAGCGTGGCCAGTCTCGCGGCGCTGCTGCCGGTCGGCGATTCGCTGGCGATCACCGCAACGCAACAAGGCCACGTCGATTTCGGCCGGGTACGGGTGTGGGGCACCATCGCCTACGTCGTCGCGTCGCTCATTGGCGGCCGTATCCTCAGCGGTCGCGCGCCCGACGTGATCCTCGATCTGGTGATCGCGTTGGCCGCGCTCAACGTCGGCAGCTGCTTGCTACTGCCACGTGGCGCAACCCGCGTTGCCGCGGACGTCGTGCGCGGCAGCGCCTGGCGGTTCATGCTGACGCGCCGGCATCTGCTGTTTCTCGCGTCGACCACGCTGATCTCGGCCAGCCACAGCGTCTATTATGTTTTCGGCTCGCTGCGCTGGCAGGCGCAGGGTTTTTCCGACACCACGATCGCCTGGTTGTGGGCCGAGGGCGCGGCCGCCGAAGCCGTGTTCCTGTTCTGGGGCGCCAGAGCGGTCGCGCGCTACGGTCCGGCGCGGCTGATGGCGCTGGGCGCGGCCACGGGTGTGGTGCGCTGGACCGTGCTCGCACTGACCGGTGATTTGCGTCTCATCGTGCTGGTCCAGCTGCTGCACGCCGGCACGATCGCTGCAGCGGGGCTGGGCGGCATGCATTATCTCGGCCGCTCGATTCCGGCGGTCCATGCCGCCACCGGTCAGGCCATGACCGCTGCGGTCATCAGCGGCATCGGCTACGGCGTGTTCATGCCGCTCGCGGGCGCGCTCTATGGCGCCTATGGCGGGCTCGCCTATCTCGCGATGGCGGCGGTTGCGGCAGCGGCGTCGGTCGCGGCAGTGGCGCTCGAACGCTTGATCGCGGCGGCGCCCACCAATTCTTAACGGCTACCGGCGATGATTCACGCATGGCGGCAAGTCAGGAAAATCGGTCGTCGGCGCCGTTGCGCTCGGGCGACGATGGCTTCGACATCCGGCGCATCCGGCCGCTGCTCGGTAGCGCCGGTTCCGCGCCGTTCACATGGCCGAGCGACGATCTGAGCTTCCTCGCCGAAGTCTTGCGCACCCAGCACGCGCCGCAGCCGCTCATCGAGCGTCTGATCGCGCATGCCGCCGCGCCCGATCGCACGGTGTCGGCGGCCGAAAGGCTCGAGCATGCGCTTGGCGCGCATTACCATTTCCTGTCGCTCGACGATGCGCTACGCCTGCCCGCGTTGCTGATCGTGGGTCCGCCCGGCGCAGGCAAGACCGCGCTGGTCGCAAAGCTGAGCGCACGACTCGATCCGCGTCGCGCCTTGGCGGTGAGCGTCGATACCGGCAACGTCGCCGGTCTTGCGCAGCTCGAGGAATACATCAAGGCGCTCGGCATGGCGCTCGCCGTCGCCGAGGATGCGGCCGCGCTACGTGACGCCGTCGGCGGCGCCGAGCACCGCACTGTCATCATCGACACGCCGGCCACGCTGGCGGGCGACACCGCGGCCGAGGATCAGTTGCGCAAGTGGAAGGGCGCGGCCGGTGCAGAAATCGTGCTGGCGCTGCCGGCCGATCTCGATGCCGCCGAGGCCGCGGCATTCGGCGCGTGGGCCGGCGGCATCGGCGCGAAGCTGATGATCGCGACGCGGCTCGATCTGGTCCGGCGCGTCGGCGCGGTGCTGGCAGCGGCAGACGCCGGCGGCTTGGCGCCGATCGCGGCCAGCCTAGCGCCGCACTTCGCCTACGGTCTCAAGGCGTTGACGCCGGCGCTGTTGGCGCGGCGCATCCTGACCGGCGCACTCGACGCCGAGCGCTGGCAGCGGCAGCGCTGAGCGGCCCGAGATCTAGCGCTGGTCGGCGGCGCGTTCGTCGTGGCAGGGCCGGAAGTCGGTTCTCTGCCTGGTCATCAGGTCGGTCACGAAATGCCGGAACTTCGCGCCGGCGAGCGACTGGGCGGTCGCAAAATAGCTCGCCTTCTGCGCGCAAAGGTCGGCGGTCGACAGCTTGCCGTCCTCTTCCGACACCTCGTTCGCCGCATGCGTCACGTACCGGTCGACCGTATCCTCGGGATGCCGATCGCCGGCCGCACGGAAGTGCTCGACGAGCTTGCGATGGTAGGTGTCGAGCGCGGCGAAGTTGCGCTTGATGAAACTCTCGTAGACGTGCATGCGGCAGGTGTCGTTGAGCACCATCAGTTCGGTCATGTAGTGCACGGCTTGCCAGGCCTCGAGCGCATCGGAATGGAAACAACTTGGCGCTGCGA
>Ga0307374_10010699_pt1 | contig 13215 bp, 9 predicted proteins | sample OX3MG_FD_202532 | JGI IMG/M metagenome (GOLD analysis project Ga0307374, IMG submission 202532) | Soil microbial communities from Risofladan, Vaasa, Finland - OX-3 | ecosystem: Environmental > Terrestrial > Soil > Coastal area > Acid sulfate soil | place: Finland: Risofladan, Vaasa | collected...
TTGGTCATGGCGAATTAAGAACTGACTTGCGAGGCTTCGAATCCCATCTCATTCAAATCCATCTACGGTTCGCTAGTAGATTCCAGGTTCTCGAACAGCAATGTTGTCAATCCGCTTCTGCCAAAACAAGCCCTACTCAACCAGACTCAAGAGTCTTTGCAGAACCGCCACAACATCCCGCTCTCGAACATGAGAGCTTCCAGTTTTGAAGTGTCGTAACTTTTCGTTTGCCTCATCAGCGATTGTAGATGGTGCATGGCACGTCAGACTGTTGGAGGTCACATCGCCTCTTACGTGAACGCCGAGTACAAAGGCAGCTAGGATGAGCCTATCTCCTTCTATTGTAGAATTAGGCGGCTCTTGAAAATGGGTTTGCTCATTACCCGTTTCTTCAAAATGCGATTCGGTAACAGCCAACGGATATTTCTGTTACGCTGTGCTGTTATGGCATATTAAGACCCAACGAATTAATTTATTTTGAGCAAAATTAAATTATTTCGAGCATCATATTAGGCAACTTCGATCCCTTCGCATTCTATGATGTTCCTCTCGGTGATTAAGCAGCGGAGGTTTCCATAGAGGATGCCTTGGAGACGCGGCGCGCTTCGGAACAGATCGAAGCTGGAAATAAGCGCAGACATTCTGCGTGTCCTCGCAACGGGGCCGACGCCCAAGACCTACGTGATGTATGGCGCCAACCTGTCGTATGACATGCTCAATCCATATCTCGATTTTCTGCTGAATGCGGGACTCATAGAAAAGAAGGAAGCTCTGCCCCCGATGAAGAATGACATCAGGCCGGGAGGTCACTATGAGTTCCTCTACAGCGTTACCGCGAAGGGAATGACTGCGCTCGGACAACTGGAGTCGCTGGAAGAAGTAATGGGGCTGCTTCGCTTCAAGCCACAGAAGGAAGCACTGCAAGTGATTTGAAAATGGTAGAAGATCTTCTGAACCAAGTTGAAGCCGAGTCTGAGGACACGCGGATCAGAGAAAATCACGAAAACATTTGCGGGTAAGGAATCAAAATGGAAAGCCTTCAACAAATTGAACCAAGAGAGAAGTCCGTCCCTGCAAGAGCTGCGCTGCCCGAGGAAAACAGTCAGAAGTTTGCAATCATGGATCTGCTCGACGAAGAACTGATCCGAGAGGAACTTGCCGGCGTCAACGTCGACGAGCTTGTCTACGAATTCCCCCTGGGAGGAAAAACTGTGACGGGTCTCACGGTCTATGGCACTCTCACAATGGGCAGACTAGCTGTCGACATGATGCCTAACATTGAGATCACATGCGATGAACCGAAAGTCGAGAAAAGGGAGAACGGGTTCAAAGCGACATGCAGGGTGACTTACAGGAACCTCAAAACTGGGAGCAGCATATCTTTTCCGGGAACGAAATTCCAGTCCAAAGACATCACAAACAAAGAGGGCAAAGTCGTCAAGGAAAATGATCCGAATGCCGAGACAATCGCGGAAATGAAAGCGATGCGCAATGGTTTGCTCAAGATATTTCCTCCAAAGAAATCAGCCGAGTTTCTAAACCAATTCCGGAGCGAGGGCAAGATAAAGCGTCTAAGCAAGGACGAGACCGAGGAAGCACTTGCCAAGGCCAAACGAATGGGAGGCGGGCCCGCAAAGGTCGCAGAGAAAGGTTCGGAAGAGAAGACATCCACACAACACAAAGCCGAAGATCCTTCATCGGCGGAATTCTATCTCAGTAAACTGAACTGGTTTACCAAGGAAGGAATCAAGTCAAGACAGTGGAAGCCCGGGGACAATTGGGGATGGTGTTTCTCCGAAGACACTGAAATACTAACGATTGAAGGCTGGAAACCATTTCGAAGTTTAGACTTTGGAACAAAACTAGCTACGCGAAGAGGGGACGGCGTTGTTGAATATCATGTTCCAGTGGCACTTCAGAGTTTTCATTACGATGGGGAGATGATTCATTTTGGAGGTCGAAAATCTCCCATTGATCTGCTTGTAACTCCCGAACATAGAATGCTTGTTCGAGATACACGTCGCGAAGGAAAACCTGAACAGATCATGCTTGCTCAAGAAATTGAACAGTGTTGTGCAAATTATGCGCCATCAAGTGTTTTCCCCTTTCTCTTCGTTAGGTCGGCTCAATGGATAGGAGAACATGAAGAATCATTTGATATTCCAGCGACAATCCATGAGATGAAAATTTCAGAGTGGATTGAAGCACATCGGATGGTAATGTCTTCAAATGGGGAGACATCAGTCGCACTGCTTGCAAAGCAAAGCGGAATGTCCCCGGGAACGATAAAGAGTTGGTTGTCGGGAGACACTGATCCATCCAGATCCCTGGATTCGGTAAGAAGCTCGTCGACAGTAACGATGAATAATTGGTTGAATTTCTTCGGATGGTATTTGAGCGAAGGATCAACTAGTGGAACTCACAGGACAATAATTTATCAAAAAAAGGAAAAGAACTTTGAAATCATAAAAGAAGCAATATCTGGACTTGGTCTTTCATCTTCTTACCACAACAAGTCCAATGCTTTCCGCATACCGTCTTCGCGCCTTACTCAATATCTTAAAAGATTTGGAGTGGCAGAGAAGAAATTCATTCCAAACGAAATCAAAAAACTTGATGGAGCGCAACTTAGGATTTTACTTAATTCTATGATACTTGGAGACGGGTCGACTCGTGGTAAATGCTCGGCCTATACCACAACTTCCAAACAACTAGCTGGCGACGTTCAAGAGATAGCTATCAAAGCTGGTTATTCAGCGATCATGATTACTTATCGTGAAACGACTAGAGAATTTGGATTCCCATCCGGAAGTGGAAATCCTCGGAGAAATTCCCTTTCACAATGTTTGCCTCACTATGTTGTAAGTATGACGCCACAGCGAGATAGCCGAACTGGATACGTTGAGCGTGAACACTACTTCGGGACAGTTTATGATGTAACGGTTCCAAATCACACTATTTTAGTTCGTAGAAATGGTAAGGCTTGTTGGACTGGAAATTGTAACGCTTCTCTGTTCAACGGCGAGGGAATAGTCGAATACGCCCAGCCAATTGTTGACGCGATACAGTCCGATGATGAATCGAAAGGAAGCGTGGAAGTTGGATCAGAGGAGATTACTTTCGACCCGGAAAAGGGACGTCTTTACAGGAAAAAAGCGGGCACGACAATTCCGCTGATTGGATGAGAAGTTAGTGCCATGAAGGACATCCTCGTTGGTTATGAAATCGGAAGTGGTGAACCGATTAATGTTGAGGCGACCCACATGGTCGTCACTGGAATTACGAATCAATCTGGCAAGACAACGCTCCTTGAAGGGATGGCGAGCAGAGCCAATGGTTTCAGATTTCTTGTCTTCAAGACAAAGCCCCATGAGCAGCAGTTTGTCACTGCCAATGAAGTGAAGCCGTTCTTCCGGGAAAGATGCTTGGTTGCTGGGACAAAAGTAATCTCAAATCCCCGCGTCAAGAACATAGAAGCCCTACAGGTAGGCGACAAAGTTCTTGATTCGACAGGCTCATTCACAAAAGTCGTTGATACTTTCGTCAATGATTTCCAGGGTGATATGGTTCTAATAAAACCACATGGCCTGCCAGAAATCCAAATGACTCAGAATCATCCTCTGCTTGTTGCAGAGCGAATCACCATACCTTGGAGAAAAGGCAACGGTCATTATGGATACAGCGAGCCTAAATGGGTTCTCGCAATGGATTTGCGCAAGAATCATTACCTTCTCATTCCTCGAATAAAAATTGAGCAAACCTTCCAAATAGATCTTCGACCTTATCTGAAAAGAGGTCTAACAGGAGTCAAAGGAAGTCTCGAAATCACTACAGATGAAGATATTGCCTGGATGCTCGGCCTCTATTTGGCAGATGGCGGTAGCTGGATCGGAAAGAAAGAACGCGGATTCGTTAGATTTTATCTGGGACCCCAGGAAGTCGAGAAAGCGCAAAAGTTACAAAGAATTTTCACAAAGCATGGTTTTCACCCAACTACGAGGCTTCGTAAATGCCTAGAGGTACACGTCAAATCCATTCCTTTCGCCCGCTTTCTCAGAGAAGCATTTAGCTCTGGTGCGAAGAATAAAACTATCCCTCATTTTGTCTATTTGCTTCCAAAGAATCAAATAAAGAATTTCATTCAAGGATGGCTTGATGGCGACGGATGTGCGATACGAAATGGCCGCTATGATCGTCTGGTTGGCATCACAGTAAGCGAAGACATCGCCTATGGGTTATCAGTTCTAGGTGCAAAACTTGGAATACCAGTCTCTGTCTCTTACTCGAAGGCACCCAAGAGTAGTTTTCCACCCTACAAATCAAGTGCAAGATGGTGCATTGAAATCGCCGGTGATTATGCAGTTGAATTTGGCTTCTCAAACCCGCGAAGAAGAATCAAGCCCCGGAAGGCCATCAAAGTTGATGAAAATTATCTCTATCTTCCGATAAGAAAAATCTCGCTTCAACCTTTCAATGGCAAAGTGTACAACATAGAGACTGAAGCGCACAACTACTGTATTCCATTCGTATCCCACAACACTGATTGGGAATACGTGGCCGGGATCCTCGAAGCCAGCCGCAATGAAAGGATGAAGTTTGAACGATTCTGGATAATGCGAGCCTCCAAAGGTGCCGATAGTCTCCGCATTGTGGACAAGAACTGCGTGAAATTGATGGAAGATGAGAAGGAAGGCGGGCTGGCGTATTCGATGTACTACCAGCTTCATGAATATTTCAAGAACATTCTCCCAGAACTTGAGGGCTGGAATCTCGGCGATAATTTCCCTGTCCTAGCAGAAGGTATCAACGTGATGGACTTGGGTGAAATGTCTGACGGCGTGCAAATGCTGATCATCGAGTCGTGTCTAGCCCATATTTTGAAAAATGAAAAACGCCTAATCACTTTGATCCCAGAACTTTGGAAAGTTTCGCCAGAGGGCAAACGATCTCCGGTAAAAGAGCATCTTGATCGCTTGATCCGGCAAGGCGCTGCAGGAAAGAACTTTGTCTGGTTTGATTCGCAGGACATGGCGAACGTCGACAAAGCACCCCTCAAGCAGTGTTACACTTGGGTATGCCTTCCCCCTGGACAACTAATCCGTACAGAGAATGGTTGGAAACCAATTGAGCTAATAAAAGAGGGCGAATCTGTCCTAACTCATTCAGGTCAGTTCAGGCATGTCACAAAAGCGATGTCACGAGAGTACGAAGGAGACATCGTCGAAGTAAGAGCTTACGGACACTTCGCCACCTTGAGGTTGACTCCGGAGCATCCAATCCTCGCGAGCCAGGTAATGCTTCGTGATAAAAATATCTGGTATTACACATCAAGAGTTTCCGGGAATCGCATCCAACACATCAAGCAACTAACTCGACCATCTGTAAGGTGGCTTAACGCCGGAGATATTTCCACAGAAAACGTTCTTCTTACACCACGCCTCAAACTCAAGATTGAGGACCATCCACCGCCGATTCTGAAACCTAGATTGAAGGGAAGATGGAAGAGATATGGTCCTTCAATCCCAATGAGCAAGGATTTGTTTGTATTATTCGGTTGGTATCTTGCGGAAGGGTTCGTCCATGATCGGTACATCACTTTCACTCTTGGCAGCTCGAAAACAGAGCTGATGTATGCCGGAGAGATATGCGCAGCCGCGAAATCCCTTAGCTTTAACGCAACGCTTGATATCCATAATGGGCAGATTCGAGTCAGATTATTCGGAAATTCACTGGCCGAATTCGTAGCACATAACTTCGGGCAGTACGCATATGGAAAGAAAATTCCGGCTTGGGCACTCGCACAACCTAAAGAAAATCTTGATGCCCTACTTTCCAGCTATACCAAAGGCGACGGACATCTTCATCGTGGGCAAGATTACACCGTGAGCACTGTTTCGTACGAACTAGCTCATGGAATAAGGGATGTATGCTTGGCTTTGGGCTTCCCTGCATGGATTCGAGTAATAGAAGAGGGACAACAACGATTCCCAAATGGCCACATTTCACGAATAAGAAGGAAGTATATCTTAGGGTACAGCAGGAACCAGGAAAGAGCGCAGTTCAGAACTCGCAAGGGGCGCTTAGGAATCGATGACGACTACGAGTACCTGAGAATCAAATCAGTAAGGCGAGCCAAATATTCAGGCCCCGTTTACAACCTAGCTGTCGAGGGAGACGAATCCTATACTACTGAAGCATTCGTCGTTCATAACTGCGGACTCCAGACTGAGCGCAATGAAATCAAGCACACACTAGATCAGATTAACGTGCCGAAGAAGGCAAAGCCCACCACTGACCAAGTAGCATCTCTGACTCTCGGTCAGTTCTATCTTTCAACTCCAAAGGGTGTCAAGCATTTTTACGCGGCACCCATCTGGTTGCCAGCGGATAAGGCAATTCTAGTCGCCAAGGGTGAACTTGCATCCGATCAAAAAGAAATCAGTGATTTCAAAGAATCCTATGAAAGCGAAGTTCAAGCTCTACACAAAGGAAATCTATCTGGGATCGGACGACAAAACTTGCCCAGCGATCCCAGCGGAAACACGAGAATCAGGAACTAGAGCTGGAAAACACTCTGGGCAAGGAATCGATGCAACTTCTCAACGAGAGATTTGCAACGAAGATTGATCTGACTTCATACATTAACGATCAGCGAAGGAATGCGATAAGCCGTGAGGAATTCAACACCCTTCGCGACACTGTCGCGACGCTTTCTGCCAGGATTGGAGATCTCCAAAGGACCACCGCGCAGCAGGGTGAGGCGCTGCGTAAGCTGGAGGAAAGAAAAGCAACTACCGTCGCATCATCGCAGTTGCAAATCGACGATTCTCAAATTCTAGTACAGATTACGGACCACAAGGATCCGCATCCTCTTTCCACGAAAAATCTTGAAGGGAAGATCGCATATACGGTCTACAAGATACTCGAGGGAAAAGCCTCCTTGCCGTGGGAGATCGCGAAGGCCGCAGCGGATACCCGAGGGTGGGCAATCAATCCAAAGAACTTCAAACGTGATTGTGGAGGGCTGCTCGAATCCGGAGTCCTGGTGATGACTGATGATGGACATTACAAAGTGCCCAAAGAAATCGATGTGAAATTTTCAGAGGGGCAGACAAATTGATCTGGATGACATGGCACCGAAGAAACGGTAGGAAGTTCCAGGCTGTTAGTTTCCACGCCAGCAACCTGGGCTTCTTTTCCGACACTCCCACAACAGGAGCTAATCTAAACTGATCGCCAAACAGTCAAAAAAGGGTTTTGAGAAAACAGATGCAAAGCTAAAAGACATTTTTGTGGAATTTCTGAAGGGCAGCTGTAATTTCAAGTATCGCGGAATGATCTCGCGGATGGCTTCGCTCGGCGCGCGGAGCATAGTCGTTGATTTCAACGATTTGATGGCATTTGACAACGACCTAAGTGTCGATGTTCAACAGCAGCCTAGATACTTTCTCCCGGTTCTTGACAACGCCCTCCTCGAGGTACTGTCAATCGAGAACGACTACTACGCAGAGAGCGTCCCCAAATGGGCGCTTAACGTCGGAATATCAAATCTCATCGACAAAATCTCATTGCGCCAGCTCGACTCCTCAACGGCAAACAAACTGGTCATGGCTTCGGCAATCGTCCTCAGAGTTTCGCCGATGATGGCTCACGTCAAGGAGGCGACCTTCTTTTGCAGTGAGGGTCATACGATCGTTATCCAGCAAGATGTGTTCCAAGGGCTGAGAATGAAGAGGCCGTACGTCTGCACGGACTGCGATTCAAGGGCTTTTGATTTCTCGAAGGAAAAGTCGGTGTTTGAAAACTTCGAAACCATCACCGTGCAGGAACTCCCGGAGGACCTCCCCGCCGGAGAGACCCCGAGGTCTTTCGATGTCCTGCTTGTTGGGGATCTTGCGAAAACAAACCTAAGGCTCGGCGATCGTATTAGCGTCACCTGCATCCCCCATGGGGTACCAAGAAAATCGTCATCAGAGGCAGCGAGCAAGCTCGAGACCCTCTACGTCACGGAATTAATTGCGAACAACATCGAAGTCTTCGGCAGATACTCCGAGGAAGCTGAGATTTCAAGAGAGGAAGAGGAACAGTTCCGCACTCTCGCTTCTCACCCGCTTGCCTATGACAAATTGATCAACTCATTTGCTCCAAGAATCAAAGGCAGAGAAAAGGAGAAGGAAGCAGTTCTCCTTGCGTTGGTTGGATCGCCGAACAGAATTCTCGAAGACGGTACGCGGCTCAGGGGGGACATTTCCGTTCTTCTTGTGGGAGATGCCGGAACTGGGAAATCAGAGATGCTTTCGTTCGCGCACAACGTCTCTTCGCGTTCAGTCTGGACAACCGGAAAGGGATCAACGGGGGTTGGCCTCTCTGCCGCAGTCGTCAAGGATGCATACGGCACTTTCGCTCTCCAAGCTGGAGCTGCGGTACTGGCAGATCAGGGCGACCTCGAGATAGACGAATTTGACAAGGCGCGGCCAGAGGATTTAGGCGCTCTCCACGAAATAATGGAACAGCAGCGGACGAGTATCGCAAAGGCCGGAATTGTTGCGACGCTGAATACAAGAGTCAGCATCGTTGCGGCCATGAATCCGATCAATGGAAAGTATGATCCGTACAAGAATTTCATCGACAATGTGGGCTCCGTGCCCATTCCTCTGCTGACGCGCTTCGATGTCATTTTCGTGCTGCTCGACACGCCCGACGAGGCAAAAGACGAGGAGATTGGTCAGCATATTGGCGGAATGAGGAAAAAGCATCCCGAGCTGTCAACACCTCTCACACTCGAATTTCTGAAGCACTACATCAGGTTCGCCAAGAACCTTGATCCGGAGCTCACGGACGAAAGTTTCCATCAATTGCTCGAGTACTGGAAGAAACAGAGGCGGGAGGCCCAAGAGGGACAGATGATCGTGACGGCAAGATGGCTTGAGGCGCTTTGCCGGTTGGCAATAGCAAGGGCGAGACTTTTGCTCCATGAAAGGACAACGAATGACGACGCCTTGAATGCAATCAATCTGATGAACGCCATGCTCAGGTCTGCCCTAACTGACGTGAACACCGGAAAGCAAGATGTTGGGGTTCTCTACAACAGACCTTTCAGCGAAATGGGACTTCGGCAAGCAGCTCTGGATGTCTTCAAGCAGCTATCGGAGGAATACAAAGAGCCTGTCGAAGACAAGGTATTCTACGAGGAGATGGAGAAACTCCACAAGTTCACTCGCGAGCAGGTCGAGAAGGTCTTCCAGGACTTGTGGAAGTCGGGCGTGATATTCGAGAAGAAACCTCACTTCTTCAAGAAGGCGTGAACCTCAAGACGGCATCGAACATTCAAGAGAAGCAAGCAACTATCGACAAGTACTTCCTGAGCGAGCAGGAGAAGCAGGAGCGGGCAGTCTATGAACGCATACTGAGCTACGGGGGCGACCTCCGTTTGAACAGGAAGAACCTCGAGGCTGATTCGAAGGCGGTTTTTGGGATTGAATTTGCAACTCTTGATTGCATTTTACGTTCTCTCAAGACGAAAGGCATCCCAGGAATCCTACCGCCGAACGTTCTCCTGAAAACAAGCGTCAGCCAGCGGCCCGCCGGATGGAAGACGTACAGAGATACCCAAGTCTTCCTCAAGATCTGGGTTTCGAATTCCTTCAAGAAAATCCAGAAGCCGGAATTGGAGAACCTCCTGGTGGTCTGATGCAAGCGAAAGAACAGGCCGCACATCTCCTCAAGTGTCCGAGGCCGGATATGCTGAGGGGCGCCACGGAAAATATCATTGAACTCCTTGGAAACGGGAAGACTTTATGGAAATATGAAATCGTTGCTGCTCTCTGCCAATATGAAGAAACTGCGGTCGAGTCAGGGCTGTACAGGCTGTACCATCATTACGGGCTCGTCCAAAGAGACGATTTCAACCTGTATTCTCTTTCAGAGCTGGGTTGCAAATATTACGAGCTGATATTCGAAAAGGAAGAAGCTGAAGACGTCGGAGGGGAGTGCCTCTCCGTCGCTACTACTACCACTACTACCAACTCCAACGGCAGAAATGAAGAACCTACGGCTCTAGGCAATCAAATCCAAGCACGATCCAGTCCAGATAGTCAATCATGTGTACTCAAAACAGATTCAAAACAGCTCGAAACGTACTCAAAGGGTACTCGAAACGATCTCAAAACAACTTCACGAGTGATTGATTTCGGTTCAGAGTGGATAACAAAGCCCAGTTTAGGGCAAAATCATCCAGAAATTACGCTCGAAAGGGATAGAGATGGTCAACCCAGAGTCGGAGAAGCTGGTAGTGGTAGTGGCAGCCCAATTGTGAGATCTAGAAGGACGTACTTCGAGCCGTTGAACGGGGGCGAAAGGGTCTCATTTCAAGAGGCAATCAAGGACTGGATTGTTGAAGCTTCACCATCAGCGCCTGAGATCAAAATAGTCACGGGACTCAAGGACTATCTTTTCTCGCAAAACAGAGTTGTCACCAAACTCGTAGCATCGGAGGAAGCAGCAGCCGAGTCTTTCGGGATGTCCTTGCAAGAATTTCGAGAAGCCTGGAAGAAACTTTACAGCAGAAGACAGGTCTGCTTCGGCACTTTTTCTGGTCAGGCAAAGATGGGTTTCCTGCTTGAATGGACAGATCTGTTGAGACACGGAATCTGGAGACCTGAGAGAGATGCAGAAACTAGAAACTGATCCGGAGAAATGAATCAACATGACCCAACAACTATTCTCAGAAGTCAGAAACGCCAGGGGTGAACATCTGTACAATGCCCGCGATCCAACGGAGACTCCGAGGGGCACCCGAAAAAAGACCAAAACTGACGCTCTCATTGACTTCTTTCCAACGGTTTGGGACGGAACCAAACAACGAAGGAATGATGAGGTACAACATTGTACGGTCTGCGGGGCTTGCACAATTTGGCGCGGCTGTCCGACTGGTCACACTGGGGCACATTCGAAATTCGGGGGATCTGACTAATGAAATCCTCGATCGCCATCAAAGTAGTCGTCAAGAATTACAAAGGCAGAGTTTGCTACGAATGCAGGACTGAACTGAAGCCGAGGGCGGCACCACGCGGAAGATACTATTGCCCCAACTGCAGTAGCCCAGAAGATAAAACTGAAGGGGACGGGGAATACATCATCACCAACGAGTACTACCGGGATCTGCTCTCTCCAGAGTTAGAACCGCGAGGTATCCCCTCCTTGGCGAGCCTGATCTGCGAGTATCAGGTTGTTCCCAGGAGAATAGTCATGAAAACCAAGCGGAGGTGCGAAGTTGATCAGAAGGAAATCACGGACGACTTGATGGCGAGCTTCGGCACGTCTCCAGGCGCGCCGCGTAAATATCTGCATCTTTACTGTGCCCAGGGAATCGGTCTGAAACTTTCTGAAGAAGACGAGAAGGAGGTCACCGTTCCATCATGACCTCGCAGATTCTAGCCAATGTCTTCAGGTCGAAACTGGAAGACATTCTTCCAGCGAACGAGATCAACATCGACGCGGGAAAAACATTCGGGAAATACCGTCAATACTTTTCAAACGCGGCTCTTCGGCACCCTGCGAAGATCGCGCCTAATTTTGCTGAATATCTCATCCAGAAATACTCTGTGCCCGAATGTGAGATTCTGGATCCGTTCGCAGGGGTCTTCACTATTCCAGTAATTGCCGCAGCAAACGGACGCAAGGGAGTCGGGATAGAACTTGAGCACCAGTACTGCCAGTGGTCGCTTGAATCAACTGGGTATTTCCCGATCGGTTATCTGAAAATCATCGAGGGAGACGCGAGAGATCAAAGTAACTATCGCAATCTGTATTCACTCTCAATCACTTCTCCGCCATACGCGAATTCTGCCCTGAGCGGAGGGGATCCGGAGAAAAGACGTCTCCGGATGATTGCTGCAGGGCACGACCCGAAAGATTTCCTGGGAGGGAATGCCAGGAGTGCCACGCTGAAGCACTACGGTGGCACTGATCGCCTGAGCGGGCAGAACATCGCCAGACTGAAGGGAGACAAGTACTGGGAAGCAGTCGGGACCGTCTACACTCGAGTATTCGCGGCACTGCAACAGGGTGGACGCCTAATCGTCGTAATCAAACCGATCCAGAAGAAAGGTGAGGTCCTGGATCTTCCACTGAAGACTTGGCAGATTCTGGAAAAGGTCGGCTTTCAGCTTGAAGCCGTGGAGAAGTTCTACATCAAGATCCTGAACACATGGAGGAATATTGCCTATCGGCGAAACTCCCATCTTGTCAGGATCCGCCACGAGTACGTGATCGTAGTTAGAAAAAATTTCGGTGAAATGAATACACGCCTGATCGCTGTCGACGCGAAAGATTCACTGCGCCACGGAGGAAGAGGGATTCAGGTTCCGAGGAAATGCAGCTTCACAGAAGAAGACTGCCCCTGTGGTTGCGTCAGGATCCACTGGAGTGATAGCGTTCTCGAAGTCCGCGGCTGCGAACGAAAGCTTGGAGAACATAGGTCCAGGGTTGTCGTGGTTTGCAGAGTCAAAGACTGTGGAGAGGAATTTGCGCACTGGAATCAATACAAGAAACATCAGTGGAAGCACGCGGTCTAGGAGGAGATTTTGAGTTTGAAGAACAAACACGTTCCGTGCATTCTTCCCGACTGCAAGAGGAAGATCACCGTTGCAGCAAGCCGCTCCAAAGACTATCAGAACCTGTACTACTTGCAGGCAATCGTCGACCACTTTTCCATGCATCATCCTTCGAAATGGAAGTATCACTTGATCATGAGTTGAGATGAATGGCAGCTACAAAGAAGCAACAATCCAAAGACAAACAAGACGATCATTACTACTAATTCTCTTGTAGTTCAAAGGAAGAATGAACTATGCAGTATGAAATCAAACGCGGCGTGGGAACTGCCGTTCTGCTGCGCTGCGCCTCTGATGCGAGCTGAATAGAAGATGATGCTGTGCTCCTGAAGGGTTATTAGTGCGACTTTCAGCTTTCGCATATTTGAAAGGATCCCGATCAATGAAAACTCTCTCCGATGGAAATTCGAGCGGAATCGCTTCCGTTAAGCTTGTCACAGTCATATTCGTGATTGCTGCAATCGCCATCGGCGGTTACATTGCAGTTGTTTCTGGCAAACCCGCGACAACGCAGTCAACTACGACATCACCTGCTTCTTCAAGTTCCTCGACGAGCAGTTCTACCATTATAACTAGTAGTGCAACCACTGCTACATCCTCA
>Ga0307374_10010700_pt1 | contig 13215 bp, 9 predicted proteins | sample OX3MG_FD_202532 | JGI IMG/M metagenome (GOLD analysis project Ga0307374, IMG submission 202532) | Soil microbial communities from Risofladan, Vaasa, Finland - OX-3 | ecosystem: Environmental > Terrestrial > Soil > Coastal area > Acid sulfate soil | place: Finland: Risofladan, Vaasa | collected...
GGCCGGCACCACATCTCGCATATCCAGGTGGTGCACCCCGACGACCTGCCCCGTTTCCGCGGGCTGTCGGTGCTGGCGAACTGCCAGCCCCTGTGGGCCTGCAACGAGCCGCAGATGACGGACCTCACGCTGCCATTCCTCGGCCCGGTCCGTGCGGGCTGGCAGTACCCGTTCGGCAGCCTGCTGCGGTCCGGCGCGCAGCTCTGCTTCGGCAGCGACTGGCCGGTGTCCAGCCCGAATCCGCTGTGGGAGCTGCACACGGCGGTGAACAGGACGGTGCCGCCCGGCTATCCGTACGCCGATCCCGGCGAGGGGGAGGTGTTCCTGCCGGATGAGCGGATCGGCCTGGCCGACGCGATCACGGCGTTCACCATCGGCTCCGCCTACGTGAACCACGCGGAGTCGGCCGCAGGCTCGATCGAGCCGGGCAAGCAGGCCGACCTCGTGGTGCTGGACCGTGACCTGTTCGCCCAGCCGCCCGGCGAGATCGCGCTCGCTCAGGTAGACCTGACGTTCGCGGCCGGAAAGGTCGTCTACGACCGGCTCAGCGGCCGGTGAAATCGGGCACCTCAGCGGGCCAGGGCTGGTTCACCTTCTGCTCGAGCGTCGCTGGCGTCGGAGCAGCAGGACGATCCTGCGCTCGGCCAGCTGCTGGGCGTGATAGCTGAGCCACATGCAGACGGCGGCCAGCGGCACCTCGACAGCCACGGCCAGGACGATCGATTCGAGCCGTCCGCCCGGCGGAGTGGTCATGACGTCGAACCACGCGTCGACAACGAGGAGCGTGGCCGTGGCCGTGGCCGCGGTGGACAGGTAGCGGGACCGGCGGAGCGCGCCGTATGCGGTGCCGGCGAGCGCTCCGAGCAGCAGGACGTCGAAGCCCGCCCAGGCGGCGTCGTAATTCGGGGACACCTGGCGGGCTGGCAGCGACGCCCCGATGTAGATCGTCCACGGCAGCATGATCACCGAGAACAAGGCGAGGAGCGGGCCGGTCCACCGGACTGCCGTGGCGTCGTCGGTCAGGACCGTGTTCTCCGGTTCCGCGGCCCGCGGGACAAGCGTGTCCAGTTTCTCCACCAGGCCCTCATCGTCCCCGGTCGGCCTGGCCGGCCGACGGCGGCGCGGGGACAGAAACAGGGTCGTCATCCACTGCGCGATACCCTCGCGTTTCACCACGCCTCCTGCTCCGGCCCAGCGGGCCGGTCCCGCTCAACTAACCAGCGAGGCGGCGGTCATGCGGCCAGAGCGGACATTCTCGCGTACTCGTGCCGGGCGGGGCTGGTGCCCGGCGGGGCTGGTGCTGGTGCCGGGCGGGGCTGGTGCCGGGCGGGGCTGGTGCCGGGGCGGGGTTCGTGCCCGGCGGGCACCGCCTGTCAGAGCGCGTCGTGCCGCTGGAGGTGGTGCATCGCGAGCCAGCCGATCGGCACCGGCAGCCAGAAGGTCACCAGGCGGAACAGCAGAACCGCGCCGATTGCCTTCGCGCCGGGCATGCCAGCCGCGGTCAGGCCGGCCGAGAGGGCAGCCTCTACGGCACCGATGCCGCCCGGCGTCGGGACGGCCGAGCCGATGGCGCTGCCGGTGAGATAGACCACCGCGACGCTGGTCAGCGCCACCGATCCGCCGAACGCGAGGACGGAGGCGTCGAGGCAGAAGATGTAGGCGGCGGTCAGCAGCAGGGCGCCCCCGATGCCCTCGGCCAGCTTCATGGGCCGCTGCGCGATGTCCAGCAGCCGCGGGATGACCTGGCTCAGCGCGGGGGCCAGCCGAGAGCGCAGCAGCCGCCGGCCCGCCGGGATGGCCAGCACGATCAGCACCACCACCGCCAGCGTGGCCAGCGCGATCCAGACCCAGTTCGGCGGCCGGAGTGAGTGCGCCTTTGCGGTCCGGGTAAAGGCCGCGAAGATGATCAGCAGCAGCAGGTGCAGGCCGAACGCGATGACCTGCGAGACGCCGACGCTCGACCCGGCATCCGCGGGGCTCACGCCGGCCTTGCGCAGGTAGCGGATGTTCAGCGCTACCCCGCCCACGGCGGCCGGGGTGACTAGCGTCACGAACGACCCAGCAATCTGAGCCAGCATGGTACGGAAGAAACTCAGCCGCTCGAGCACGAATCCTGTCAGCTCGAAGGTGGCGCCCACGTAGGTCAGTGCCGACAAGGCAATCACCAGGAGCACCCAGCGCGGGTCAGCCTCGTGCAGGACCGTGCCCAGGCTGGCCGTGCTGAGCTGGCCGATCAGGATGTAGGCCGCGACGACTCCGGCCACCAGGGTGATCAGCGTTCGCGACCGGATGCGCTCGAGCTGGACCGGCGGCGCTTCGCTCTCCGGAGCGGTGCCGAGCAGTCGCTTGCGCAGCCCGGGCAGCACGTCCTTGCGGTGGCGCAGCTCCATCCGGGTGGTGCGGTGCAGGGCCACCGGCTGCAGCAGGGGAACCATGGCCGCAAGCTCAGCGCTGCTGAGCTTCTCCGCTGCGAGGTCGCCGGCGCGATCGGGGCCGACCGCGAGGGCCATCTCGGCGAGCAGCTGAACCCGGTCCAGCCGCAGCTGCAGGTCGCTCGCGGCGACGTCGCCGTCGCCTGGTTCGAGCAGCAGGACCTGTCCCTCGCGGTCGGACCCGGGATTGCCGTCCGGCCGGGCGAACAGGATGTGATCGGCGGTCAGCTTGCGATGGGTAACCCGGTGCCGGTGCAGCCGCAGCACAGCGTCCCAGACCAGGCGCAGCTGGTCATCGTTCAGCTCGCCGTCCAGTTCGGCTAGCGTCGCGCCATCCTGGTGCTCGTTGGCCAGGACAGCCGCCTCGGGACCGACCCGGATCAGCGCGCGCAGCCGCGGCGTGCCGACACCGGCGTCCTCCACGGCGTACGTGAGCAGCGCCCGGCGCTCCACCGCGCCCTCCACGGTCAGCGGGCCGCTGCGTGACACCTGGGTCTTCAGCCTGATGCGCCGGTACAGCCGGTAGAGCGCGTCGGCGGCCTGCTGGTCCCGGTCGAAGACCGTGACGTCCCGCTGCGCGCCGCCCTGTACAGTCGCGGCGTATCGCCGCGTCTCCGTCCGGGCGTCCGGGATTCTGCGCATGGCCGTCACGGGCGCGTCCACGGCGCTCAGCGCGGACGCGATCTCGGCCGCGGTCGGCCGGCCCGATGCCGAGCCGAAGGCGTACCGCAGGCCGGACCCGATGGCCGAGCCAATCAGCAGGGTGATCAGCAACGACAGCAAGGTGACGTGCGTGTTCTTCGGATTGGCCAGGCTGGCCAGGAGGTAGAAGCCCAGCGCGGTCCAGTAGGCGCTGCGCCAGCGCCGGCGGCCGGACAGCCCGATGACGGTGACGTAGGCGGCGAGCCCGGCCAGGTAGCCGTCGAGCACGGGCGCGCGGGCATGGGAGACCGAGAGGGTCAGCGCACCGTACAGCTGGGAGGCCGCCGGCTGGCGCAGTAGCCAGTTGACGATCGCCACGACGACGACCGCCACGACGCCGGTCCCGACCGCCTCGGCCAGCCGCCGCGCCTGGCGGTGGACGAGCAGCAGGACGGCCAGCGCCAGCGGCAGGAGCAGCAAGGTGATGTGCGCCACGTCACCTAGCAGGCCCAGCAGCCCGGTCAGCAGCTTCCGCTCGGCCAGCTGGCTGGCCCCAACGACGTTGGTCTCGATTCCCTTGACCGTCGCGCGTGCCAGCAGCCCGAGGCCGACCAGCAGGGCAATCTCGGCGCACTGGACCACGCAGCGCAGCGCGTCGGCCGGCAGCCGGACCCGCGGCTCCAGGTTGTCCTCGATGACCACCGGGCCTTCGTCCGCCGCCGAAGCCAGCGCGGGGCCGGCTTGGTCGTGCGGCCGACCGGGTTCCGGCAATGTCATAGAGCGATGGTGTCATCCTTTGGCCGCAGACCCGCACGCGGCCGTTGCGCCGCGCACGCGCCCAGGCCGACCGGGCCCGACCGGGCCCAGGCAACTCGCGCGCGGAGCTGACGGAGTGGTGGAGCTGCGGCGGCGCAGCTAAAGCCTCCCAGAGCTTCCGTCATGCCCCGGTCCGCGTCCGGCCCAGATTCCTCTGGTGTGCTCCAGGTGGCGGCGGATCAGGTTGCCGGTGAGGTCGGAGTCACCATCGATGATGCTGTCGAGAATCCGGGAGTGCTCTTCCGCGGAATCCGTAAGCTGATGTTCTTCGGCCAGATGCGGCAGGCCGTAGAGCCTGACCTGATCGCGCAGCAGGGCCACCATGTCGACCAGCCGATGGTTGCCGAGCTCAGCCAGCAGAGACAGATGGAATTCCCTGTCGGCCTCGAGGAACCCGATGACGTCGCCTTCTGACGCGTACTCGCTGATCTTGTCGGCCAGCGTTCTGTAGTGAATGACCCGTCCGTGCGGCAGGCGGCCGGACACCTGGACAACGGCAGGCACTTCAAGCAGAAGGCGGACCTCGAGGATCTCCTGCAGATCCTGATCCGACAGCGTGGGCACCTGGAAACCCTTGTTCCTGATCGGAACCAGCAGCCCTTCCTTGGCGAGGCTGAGGACGGCCTCCCTCACCGGGGTAGCTGACACACCCAGGCGATCGGCGAGAGCGCGGACCGAGATAACCTCGCCAGCTCCGATCTTGCCCGCGATGATCCCGGCCCTGATCGCCCGGCGAGCCTCGTCCCGCAGGCTCGTCGGCGTCAGTGGGGAGAGCCCGCCCATCGCCTGATCGAGCCGCCGCGCTGACGTCTCGGCGGCGCTCTCGGCAGGGCTGGTTGTCATGCGATCGCTCCTTCGCGTTCGCGCTCATCGTTACACGGCGCACCGGCGGGCTCGGACACATCCGGACATGGCGCGGCGCAGCTACCCACGGCAAGCCAGAGCGACCAGATCGTGATGAAGCATCCTTGTTCGACTGTGTCACATGTGATATATCACATCCTATATGACGGCGGAAACGGCATCTGGAACGTCAGCGGCTTGGGCTGGCTGATCGGCCAGAACAAGGGTTTCGCGAGGTCAGACGAGAGCGAAGAGGATCCGATGAGAAGAACATCGACCCTGATGGGCCTGGTCATTCTGGTCTGCAGCCTGCTGGCGGCTTGCGGAGGCTCAGCGACCCCCAACACTCACTCGGCCAAGGTGGCGCGCGGCGGAACGTACCGGACGGCAGTGGCGAGTTTCGGCCTGACTGACAACCTGGACCCGACCGGCGAGTACCAGAGCGGGTTCGCCTGGGAGGTCTACGCGGCGATGCTCCGCACGCTGGTCTCTTACCGCCGGGTTACGGGGCCGGCTGGCACGGTGGTCTACCCGGACCTCGCGAGCGCCATGCCCGTCGTGTCCGATGGCGGTCTCACCTACACGTTCCACCTGAAGTCAGGAATCCGGTTCGCTCCGCCGGTCAACCGCGAGATCACCTCGCATGACATCCTGTTCGCCTTCCAGCGCATCAACGACGCAGCGTTGGCAGCGCAGTATGGCTTCTACTTTGACGGCGTCATCAAGGGCATGACCGGCAAGGCGACCAGCATGACGGCGCCCATCTCGGGAATCCAGACGCCTAACCCGACGACGATCATCTTCCACCTGACCAAGCCGGCCGGGGACTTCCTCTATCGTCTGGCGCTCCCTGCCACGGCGCCGATTCCGCCAGAGGTAGGCAAGTGCTTCACCAAGGCGGGCGCTTACGGCCGTGATGTGATCGCATCGGGTCCGTACATGCTTCAGGGTTCGCAGCACCTCAAGACATCTTCCTGCTCGGCGATGACGGCGATCTCGGGATTCGATCCGACCAGCCACATCGTTCTCGTCCGCGATCCCAACTACAACGCCAAGACCGACAGCTCGGCGATGCGTGCCAACTACCTCAACGGCGTGGTCATCGACATCGACACGAACATCAGCGACATCTACAACAAGGTCCAGAACGGCAGCCTGGACGGCGCCATGTTCAACGCTCCGCCTGCCGTCGTCGTCCACCAGTACGAGACGAACTCGTCGCTCAAGCCCTATCTGCACTCGACGCCGATTCTCTGGCTTGAGTCGATCACGATGAACCTGGCTATCCCGCCGTTCAACGACATTCACGTCAGGAAAGCTGTCTCTTACGTGCTCGATCACGCGGCCATGATCAATGCTCTCGGCGGCTCGGTCAACGCCCAGATCGCGACGCACATCTTCCCGCCCGTCATGGTGCAGAACAAGCTCACCTCGGCATTCAACCCGTACGGGTCGCCCGGCGAGCATGGCAACCTCGCCGCGGCCCAGGCCCAGATGAAGCTCTCCGCTTACGACCCCCAGCACGACGGCATGTGCGACGTCGCCGCCTGCAAGAACATTGTCTTCATCGACGCACAGGGCCAGTTCACGGCCATCGACCCGATCGTGCAGGAAGACCTGGCCAAGATCGGCATCCACATCGTCCCGAGGGATCTGGAGACCGGTGCCGCCTTCACGGCCATCGAGACGGTGAAGAACAAGGTCCCGATGAGCGCGCTCGGCGGTGGTTACGCCGACTACGCCGACGGCTACGGGTTTGCCGAGGCGTCGTTCGCCGGCTCGGCCCTGGCCGCGACCGGGTGCTGCAACTACTCGTGGGTCGGGCTCACCAAGTCCCAGGCCAAGAGCCTCGGGATTCCCTACCCGCCGAACGGCGTGCCGTCCGTCGACTCCATGCTCAGCGGCTGTGAGGCGATGTCGGGCACGCCGAGGGTGAACTGCTGGGTGGCGTTCGACAAGTACATGATGACGAAGGTTGTCGCGTGGGTGCCTTACCTGTGGGGGAACTACGTCAACATCACCGCGCCGGACGTGACTCGGTACCTGGTGGACCAGGCGACTGGCTCGATCTCGCTGACTCAGATCGCCGTCTCTAATCACGCGTCGCCGTGAGCGGAGCAGTACCTGCGAGCCAGGCCGGGCAGGAGGCCGGCCAGCCAGCCGTACTGCTGAGCGGCAGCGACGTCAGGCGCCTCGTGACGATCACGGACGTGATCGAGGTCATCGAGCGGGCGGCTCGGGAGCAGGCCCGGGGGCCGATCACCTCGGCCCCCCGGGTCGGCCTGCCGGGTGGAGGCACCCTCCTGATGGCCGCTTCGTCGCGGGAGCGCGGCGGTATTGCCACAAAGGTCGTCTCCATCGCCCCGGCTAACCGCGAGGCCGGACTCGCCACGATCCAGGGCCTTGCGTCCTGGTTCGACTACACGACCCGCCGTCCGCTGCTGGTAGCCGATGCGACGGCCATCACGGCGCTTCGCACCGGCGCGCTGTCCGGAGCCGCGACCCGGCTCCTCGCCCCGCCCGGTTCCCGCGTGCTGGCCATGATCGGAGCGGGCGGTCAGGCGCTGTCACAGGTCGAGGCAGTAATCGCGGTGCGACCGATCGAGCAGGTGCGAGTAGCGAGCCTGGATCGAACATCGGCTGAGCGCTTCGGCGAGCTACTGCTCGCCCGTATTGCCGGGTGCGACGTCCGGGTCTTCGACGACCCGGCGGCTGCGGTGCATGACGCGGACGTAGTCTGCCTCGCTACGACCGCAGGCTCGGCGCTGATCGAGAGTGCTGACCTGCGGCAGGAGGTTCACGTCAATGCGGTCGGTGCTTACCGGCCGGACATGCGCGAGGTCGGCAAGTCTGTCTTCGCGGCGGCGAGCCTGGTCTGCTCCGATGATCCGCAAGGCGCCCTGCGCGAGGCGGGTGACCTGATGGACGCCGTGACCGCAGGACTCCTGGACCCGGCGTCGATCATTGAGCTGGGCGCCCTGCTCGGGTCGGACGCCGGCCGGCGAGCGGGAGCCGGCGGCATCACGGTCTTCAAGTCCGTCGGATCGGCCGCTGCGGACCTGGCCTTGCTCGACCTGCTGCTCCGTCGCGCTGCCGCTGAGCCAGGCCTCCGCAGCTTCGACTTTGCCGGATGAAGGCGCGAGTTTCATGATGACCACGCCGCTGCTCCAGGTGAAGGACCTGCGGATCGCCTTCCGGACCAATGCCGGACTCATCTCCGTGGTGGACGGCGTGACCTTCAGCGTCGCGGAAGGCGAGACCCTCGGGATAGTCGGCGAGTCAGGCTCGGGGAAGAGCGTGACGTGCCTGTCGATCCTGGGCCTGCTCGAGAACGCGGAGGTATCCGGCGAGATCTGGTTCCGCGGTCAGAACCTGCTCGCCCTCAGCCCGGCCGGCCTTCGCGCGCTCCGGGGCTCGGATATCGGCATTGTCTTTCAGGATCCGCTGGCCAGCCTGAATCCTTTCCACCGGATCGGCTGGCAGCTGGTCGAGGCCATCCAGGCACACGGCAGGACGAGCCGGAGGGACGCCCGATCCCGCGCCGTGGAACTGCTTGGCCAGGTTGGCATCCCGCATCCGGCGCAGCGTCTTGACGACTGGCCCCACCAGTTCTCCGGCGGCATGCGGCAGCGCGTGATGATCGCCATGGCGCTGGCGAACCATCCCGCGCTGCTCATCGGCGACGAGCCGACCACGGCACTCGACGTCAGCGTCCAGGCACAGATCATCGAGCTTCTCCAGCGGCTCGGAGATGAGCTCGGCATCGCGGTCATCCTCGTCACGCACAACCTCGGCGTTGTTGCCCAGATAGCCGACCGGGTCATGGTGATGTACGCCGGTCGCGTCGTGGAGACCGGATCCATCTGGGAAATCTTCCGTGAGTCAGCGCATCCATATACCTGGGGGCTGCTCTCATCAGTGCCAAGCCTCACCGGGCCGGCGCTCGTATCGGACCCGGCGGCACGGCTGCGCTCGATCGGAGGGCTGCCGCCGAGCCCTGCGGCGATGCCTCCTGGTTGCCGGTTCCATCCCAGGTGCGCGTTCGTGATGGACGTATGCCGGGCGCAAGAGCCTGTGCTCAGACCTGCTGACGGACCGGGTCACCAGACAGCCTGTCATCTACCCGACGGACAGCGCGCGGCAGCCAGGGCCGAGGCCATGGTGAGCGGCGATGGCTGACCAGACTCGCCGGGTGACCGCGGCGGCTGACGACAACGGGTCCGTTCTCCTGGCCTTGCGTGATGTCACGAAACGCTTCGCGGTCAGCCACCGACTCCGCTCCGGCAGCCGCTGGCTCACGGCCGTCGACGGCGTCACCTTGACTGTCGCGGCTGGCGAGACGTTCGCGGTAGTCGGCGAGACCGGCTGCGGGAAGTCCACGCTGGCGCGCCTGATGGTCGGGCTGACTCCGGTCACCAGCGGGTCGGTCCTCGTCGGGGGCCGGGATGTGACCCGCCACAGCCGCCGCGCGCTCCGGCCGCTCCGGCGGGACACCCAGCTCATCTTTCAGGACTCGTTCTCTTCGCTGAATCCCCGCCATACGGTTGGCTCCATCATCTCCGAGCCATTCCGCATCCACGGCCTGGTGCCGCGGGCCGAGCGGCGGGCACATGTCGAGCGGCTGATGGAGCTCGTCGGACTGAGCGCCGAAAGCTACGATCGCTTTCCCCGGGATTTCTCCGGCGGCCAGCGGCAGCGAATCAGCATCGCCAGGGCCATCGCCGTCAGGCCGAAGCTGCTGATCTGCGATGAGCCGGTCTCCGCCCTGGACGTATCCATTCAGGCCCAGATCCTCAACCTGCTGCTTGACCTGCGCAGCGAGCGTGGCCTCAGCTACGTCTTCATCAGCCATGACCTCGCGGTCGTGCGCCAGATCGCCGACCGGGTAGCCGTCATGTATCTCGGCCGCGTCGTGGAACTGGCTCAGGCCTCGGAGCTGTTCAGCGCCCCGCGCCACCCCTACACGGCGGCACTTCTGTCTGCGACACCCGTGCCGGATCCAGCCGCAGCCCGGAGCACGCGGCGCGTGGTCCTGCAAGGTGATCCGCCAAGTCCGGCCAACCCGCCCTCAGGATGTTCCTTCCACCCGCGCTGCCCCCGTGCCCAAGAGCGGTGCGCTGCCGAGCGGCCGGAGTTGTCCGGCGACGGTGGAGGCAGCCTCGTGGCTTGCCACTTTCCCCTCGCTCCAGGTGAGCTACTCCGGCCCAAAGCCGAGGGGAACGCCCCTGCTGCCGCCGGATCAGACGGTGGGAGCAGCCTGCCAGTCAGCCCAGCCAGTGAGGGAGGCTCGTGATGGACACCGGCACCGAACAGGTCAGCCCGGCCACGGATAGCTACCGCGTAACCGGCGGCTACCTCGATGCCGCCGGCCCGCTGATCCAGCCCAGGGACCTCGCCAGGTATCTCCCTGACCTTCGCGCGGGCGAGGTCAGCGCGGTCCTGGCGACGGTGGCTTCCATTGAGGATTCCAGGCACGCCTTCGGCGTGCTCGCTGAGTGGCTGGCCATGGAGCGCCAGGCTGCACTGCCGTTCCGGATCGCGAGATCGGCCGCCGACGTCGACGCAGCGGCAGAGCGTAGAGAACTGGCCATCGTGCTGCATTTCCAGGGCGGCGACCCGATCGAGACCGACATCAACCTGCTTGACGCCTATCACGCTCTTGGGCTGCGGGTCATGCAACCGACGTATAACGCGCGCAACCGGCTGGGTGACGGCTGCCTGGAACGAGCGAACAGCGGGCTGTCCAAGCTCGGCCGTGCCGCTATCGCACGCATGAACGAGCTCGGCATCGTAGTCGACGTCGCCCACGTCGGCCTGCGCACCAGCCTGGAGGTGATCGAGGTTAGCTCGGCACCGGTGATCGTCAGCCACGGTAATGCCTGCGGCGTGTACGAGAGCCGGCGCAACCTAACCGATGAGCAGATCTCGGCCGTGGCCGCCAGCGGTGGCGTCATCGGGGTTTGCGCATTTCCCGGGTTCGTCAGCGCTGAAGCTCCTGATCTGGAGAAGCTGCTCGACCACCTCGATTATCTCGTCGCGCTGGCTGGCGACGAGCATGTCGGGCTGGGACTCGATTTCAGCACCGAAACCGCCGAGGATTACGACTATTTCGGCTACGAAGAGGACACGTATCCGCGGCCGCCGTGGATTTACCCGCCGGGAATCGCTGGCTTTGCAGACATCCGCAATATCGGAGACCGGCTGCTTGCCCGCGGCTACAGCGCCGGGCAAGTTGAGCGCATCGCGCACGGCAACTTCCTGCGCGTCTTCCGGGAGGTGTGGGGTCAGTGAGGCCCGATCGGCTCTTCGATCTTCGGGTCCCGATGGCCGACGGCGTCCAGCTGTCGACAGACGTGGTCCTGCCGGGTACGACCGGAACCTGGCCGGCCGTGCTGATCAGGACGCCTTACTCGAAGGTCAGCGACCGCATCTTGTCCTGGGCGGATTACCTCGCCGACTTCGGATACGCCGTGGTCGCTCAGGATGTTCGCGGTCGCGGTGATTCTGACGGCAGCTGGGAGCCGTGGATCAACGAGTTCGGCGATGGCCACGACGCCGTCGAGTGGATCGCCGCCCAGCCCTGGTGCACTGGCCGGGTCGGGATGCTCGGCGGCTCCTACGAAGCGTGGGTGCAGTGGGCCGCTGCCAGCCGCCAGCCTGCTCACCTGGCGGCCATGGTGACCAGCGGGAGCCCGGGGCGGTGGTTCAGGGACTGGCCCTACCGTTTCGGCGCCTTCTATGCGGCCGACTACCTCGAATGGCTTAACCGCACCGCCGGCCGTGTTGTCCAGCCGGTCCCGTTTCCCAGCTGGGCCTGGATGATCGATCATCCTGACCTGCGCAGCATCGACGCGGACACCGGCCGCCCGCTCGAGTCATGGCAAGCGGCACTCGATCACGACACCTATGACAGTTACTGGCATTCACTGGACATCACCGGATACGAGCGGATGGACATTCCGGTGCTGCACCTGACCGGGTGGTTCGACGCGTGCGCGCCAGGCGAGTACCACCATTACCGCGAGCTGCGGGAGCGGTCGCTGGCCGGTCACCGGCAGTCCTTCGTGATCGGCCCGTGGGACCACGGCGGTGCTGTGGTGACCGGTGACGTGGTCGAAGGCGACCTTGCCATCGGCGCGAAGGGGACGGTCGACATCCGGGTCCTCTGGGAACGGTGGTTCGCGCGGTGGCTGAAGGGAGACTCGGCTGGTGAGCTCGGGTCCCCGGTCCGGTATTTCTGCCTGGGAAGCAACACCTGGCATGAGGCCGATAGCTGGCCTCCGAGCGCCAGCCAGGAACACACCCTGTACCTGCACGGTGACGGGACCGTACGCCAGGAACCAGCGCAGGACTCCACGACCAGGGACTATCAGTACGACCCGGCCGATCCTGTGCTGAGCATGGTCTCGCTACATAACAAAGACCGGCTCGAGTGGGCGCCGAGGTCGACCATGCTGATCGACCGGCGCCCGGACGTCCTTCGGTATGCCGGAGCACCTGTCACCGGGCCGCTGACGATCGCCGGTCCCGTGCACGCCGTCGTGTTCGCTGCTACAACCGGACCGGACACCGATTTCGTCGTGTCGCTCAGCTACGTCAGGGCCGACGGCACCGGCACCATTGTCTCGGATGGGATCGTACGGGCCGCGATGCGGGACTCGCTCACCGAGCCCGCGCTGCTGGAGCCCGGCGAGATCTACGAATTCAGCATCGAGCTCAACGACATCAGCCTGCGGCTCGCGCCGGGCGAATCCCTCGGGGTCGCCATCAGCTCCTCACTCGCCCCCAACTACCATCCCAACCCGAACACCGGGCTCGGCTACGGCGGCGATGCGGCCCCGGCCGTCGTGCGTCAGACCGTCTTCCACGGCGGCTCGTACCCGTCGCGGCTCGTCCTGACAGTCCTGGAGCCCGGCCAGAACGATGACCGCTCCTCCAGCGCAGCAGAGGCGGCGCCATGAGCGCGGGTATCACCAGCGTTCTCGCGCCGAGGGGCGGGACTCTCGAACTCGGCGGCACGCTGACGCAGCAGCGCGGCACCTGGCGCGAGACGCGGTGGCTGTTCCGGCACGATCGCTTCGCGATGACCGGGCTCGCTCTGGTCGCCCTGATCGCCGTGCTGGCAATAGTCGCGCCCCTGATAGCGCTCCTCGTCGGGCACACGCCAAATCAGACCTTCGACGCCATGGTGACCGCCCAGGGCCTGCCCAGGGGGCCAAGCGCGAGCTTCCTGTTCGGAGGTGATCAGGTCGGGCGAGACGTATTCGTCCGGACAATCTACGGGGCTCGGACGTCGCTCACCGTCGCGCTGACGGCGGCAGTGGTCTCTACCATCCTCGGCCTGCTGATCGGCATGGTCGCCGGCTACTACGGCGGTTTCGTCGACGTCGTCTTGTCGAGGATCATCGACGTCTTCCTGGCGCTGCCTATTCTCCTCTTCGCGATCAGCATCTCGACCGTGGCGTCCGTGACGACCGCTGGC
>Ga0307374_10010701_pt1 | contig 13213 bp, 10 predicted proteins | sample OX3MG_FD_202532 | JGI IMG/M metagenome (GOLD analysis project Ga0307374, IMG submission 202532) | Soil microbial communities from Risofladan, Vaasa, Finland - OX-3 | ecosystem: Environmental > Terrestrial > Soil > Coastal area > Acid sulfate soil | place: Finland: Risofladan, Vaasa | collected...
GACCGCCGTTCGGTTGGGCCTGGTAGGGCCGGTGGCGCGGGCCTCGGGAGTCGGGGTGGACCTGCGCCGCGACCATCCCGGGCCCGTCGCGGCTGCGGGACTGAGCGTGCCCCTGAGGCCAGAGGGCGACGTCCTGGCGCGGCTTCGGGTGGCGATCGAGGAGGTCCGCGAGTCGGAGCGCCTGGTCCAACACTGGCTGAAGTCGGGAGACCTGGTCGACTCGACGCTGACCACGGGCCTGGTGGTGGCCTCTCCGCGGCCGAAGCGGGCTGGGAGCGCGCTGGGCTGGGCCGAGTCGGTTCGGGGGGAGGCCCTGGCCTGGGTCAGGCTGGCCGAAGGCCGGGTGGAGTCGGCCCGGATCAGGCCCGCTTCGGTGCGCAACTGGCGCGCTTTCGACGACGCCCTGCGTTCCCGAAATGTCTTCACCGATGTCGCCATCATCGAGGCCAGCTTCGGGTTGACCGTGGCCGGGTTCGCACGCTGATGGCCCTCTGGTTCCTGCGGGGGACGCGCCGAGGCGTGGTCACCACCACCTATCCCAAGCGCGCCGACCCCTCATCCGCCCATCTGCCGACCCCGCCGACCTTCGACTCCGCCGCCCTAAATGCCTCGGTCGCGACTCGGATGGTCGCGGTGTGCCCCAGCCGCGCGTTGGAGCTGGAGCCCGGAGCCCTGATTCTGGATCGCGGCCGCTGTACCGCCTGCCAGCGCTGTCTCACAGTCGGCGCTGGCGTCGGGACCCCCAGCGGTCAGTTCGAGTGGGCGACCCGTGAGCCCGCCCGGCTGCGTCTGAGCTTCCCTTTGGCGGGTGGGGCATGAATCCAACGGTGAGGCAACCCTGGGAGCTGTCGTCGGCCCCGCCCCGAGGCCGGCAGAGCGGGACCGGTGGCGCGCTGGCTCAGGCTGGGGACGAGCTCCGACGGCGCAGCTCGCGGCTGCTGGGGCGCAGCCTCCAGATTCGCACCATCGACACCGGCTCCTGTGGGGCTTGCGAGTCGGAGGTCAAGCTGCTGGCATCGCCTCACTATGACCTGCACCGTCTGGGGCTCTTCTTCACCCCGGCGCCGCGCCACGCCGACTGCCTGCTGGTCACCGGCCCAGGAACCCTCGCCATGGACCACGCCCTCCTGGCCACGTACGAAGCCATGCCCGATCCCAAGATCGTCGTCGCGGTGGGGGCCTGTCCCCTGGGTGGGGTCTTCGGGCCGGATCAGTACAGCCATGGCGGGGTGGTGGTGCCCATAGATGTGGTGATCCCCGGTTGCCCGCCGAGCCCGCTGGCTCTGCTCCACGGCTTGCTGGTGGCGGTCGACCGGCTGGCGGAGAGGCTGGGACCTGATCTGCGGACATCTGGCGGTCCGGGATGAGCAGCGCGGTGCTCAGTCTGCTGCTGGCGACTGCCGCTGTTTGGCTGCTGGCGGCGATTACCGCAGTCGTCTCGCCGTCACGGGTGGGCTTGACAGTCGCCGCCTGCCTGTCCAGTCTGGGCGGCAGCTGCGCCCTGGCTGGCGGCCTGATAGCGGTGATCACCAGAGCCCCAGTGCATCTCTACGTGGGGGCGGGGCTGGCCGGTGAGACCTCGTTTGCGCTGACTCCCCTGGCGGCCGTCTTCGTGATCGCGCTGGGCCTGGTGGCGACGGCGATCGGGGCATACCTGCCCCGCTACCACCGGCCCGGGCGGGGGACCTCGGTGTACCTGGTGGCCTACCACGGGGCGCTGGTGGCCAGCCTGGTGGTGCTCTGCGCCGGCTCGGTGACGGTCTTTCTTATGGCCTGGGAGTCGATGACCCTGACCAGCTACCTGCTGATCCTGCGCCACCAGCGGGACCTCAAGGTCGCCTCCGGCGCCTTCCTGTTCCTGGCCCTGGGGGAGGCGGGGTTCGCCATGATCGTGGCCGCCCTGGGGATTCTGGCGGTGCAGGCAGGCAGTCTCAACCTGGCCGTGATCGCGGCGCACTCCGGCCGACTCGCGCCCGGATGGCAGGACGCGGTCTTCCTCCTCGCCCTGCTCGGCTTCGGCTTCAAGGCGGGGCTGGTGCCCCTCCACATCTGGCTCCCGGCCGCCCATCCCGTGGCGCCCGCAGATGGTTCCGGTTTCCTCTCCGGAATCGTGACCAAGCTGGGTGTCTATGGCTTTGCCATGGTCGCCTTCGAACTCCTGCCGCGGGGCCCGGTCTGGTGGGGACTGCTGGCGATGGCGCTGGGGGCGCTGTCCGCCCTGCTGGGCATTCTGTACGCCCTGATGGAGCGCGACTGGAAGCGTTTCCTCGCCTACTCCACCATCGAGAACATCGGCATCGTGATGATGGCCCTGGGCGCATCCCTCACCTTCTTCGAGTCCGCCCAGCCCGCGGTCGCGGCGCTGCTCCTGATCGCTGCCCTCTACCACGTGCTCAACCACGCCACCTACAAGACCCTGTTGTTTCTCCAGACCGGGGTGGTGGAGCACGTCACCGGCCTGCGCGACCTGGACCGGCTCGGCGGGCTGGCCCGGCGGATGCCCGTCACCGCCGCGCTGACCCTGGTGGGGACCTTGGGGATCGCAGGCCTGCCCCCGCTCAACGGCTTCGTCAGCGAGTGGCTGGTGTTTGAGGGCCTATTCCAGGGTTTCCGCATCCACAGCCACCTGGTCGGAGTGCTCATCGTGGTGGCGGCGGCCACCCTGGCCCTGACCGGGGGGTTGGCTGTGAACGCCTTTGCCCGGGCCTTCGGCATGCCGTTTTTGGGGATGCCGCGCAGCGAGGGGGCGGCCCGAGCCGGGGAGGGCGGCCAGCCGATGGCAGGTGCCGCCCTGCTCGCCGCCGCCTGTTTGTTCCTGGCCCTGGGCGCTCCCCTGGTCCTGACCGGGATGGATCAGGTGGTGGCCGCCACCACCGGCACCAACATCCTGGCGCGCCTGATCGTGCCGGGTCTGACGGTGATTCCGGCCCACACCAATTTCAGCGCCTTCTCCCCGACCTACCTGGCGATCTGTCTGGTGGCGATGCTGCTGGTCCCGCTCACCATCGTGCGCACCCGTCGGCGCTCGGCCGAGGATCGTCGCGTCCCGGTCTGGGCCGGCGGGATCATGCGCTTTCGGCCCCGGATGCAGTACACCGCGACCACCCACGCCAACCCGGTGCGGGTGACCTTCGACGGCCTCTACCGGCCCCATGTCGAGGTGACCCGGGCATCTGACGACCCGGCCGGCAGGTCGGGCCCTGTGCACTATCGCTTCCAGGTGACCCCGCTGTTCGAGCGCTATCTCTACCACCCGATCATCCGCTTGGCGGAGCTGCTGGCGAAACGGCTGCAGCCACTCCAGTCCGGGGATGTGAACCTCTACCTCCTCTACGTGTTCATCACCGTCCTGATCGTCTACGCGGTGGCGGTGCGCTAGCGGTGGCCGACCCGCCGGCCGCCGGCGACGGCTGGCTCCGGCCTGCGCCTCGGGCGGGAGCCCCCGACTCGCTCGGTTCGGCGCCCCCGCGCCGACCGGGTCCTGACCGCCCCACGGCTGCTGGTGCCACCGGCCGGGCCGGAATCAGGGTCGCTTGGTTGGAGCCCGGGCCGAAAGTGGGCGGAACTGTGCCGGTGGCCCGGCCCGCGACGCCACCGCCGCGCTCAACCAGCCAAAATTGCGGCATGGACGAGGGCCTGGCTCCGGTGGCGGCTACTCTCAGCCTGCTTCAGGCGCACCGACTTCTGGAGGTCGCCCTGGACCGCAGGCTGCTGGCGGCCACCGGGCTCTCGCTCTCGGCGGCAGAGGTGATGGTGCGCCTGGGGGCGGTCTCGGGTGGCCGGGCGGGCATGCTCGATCTGGTCGAGGCGACCTGCCTCACCAGGAGCGGTGTGAGCCGGATCGTCGACCGGCTGGAGCGGCGCCAGCTGGCGCTGCGGCGGATATCGTCCGAGGACCGGCGGCTGACCTTCGTGGAGTTGACCGACACCGGCCGCGACCTCATGTGGGAGCTGCTGGCCTCGCTCCAGGTCGCCGTCGAGGAGGACTTCGCCCGCTTCCTGAGCGACGATGACATCAGCGCCCTGGCCGACAAGTTGGACAAGCTGGTGGCCGGGATCCGTGGTGCCGAGCAAGCGGCGCCGCTACCATCTGTCCGGGGTGGCGGGGGCCCCAGAGCGGGGCGCGTGGCCGTCGGCTGAGGGGGCGCCACGGGCACTCCGGGCAGCGCTCCGCAGAGCGATCGCCCGGGGTCGGGATCCCCGGCGATCCAGCCCCGGTGGCGGCGCCCCGGTGGCTCCCGCTGCCGCATCATAGGTGATGGCAAACGAGGTATCGCCCGCCGCCAACCCTGACCGGCGGTCCACCCATGGGAGCTTCAATTTGAGTGAGCAGTTGCGGCGGCGCCGGCTCGGGTCCAGTGGCCCCGAGGTGTCTGAGGTCGGCATCGGCACCAACAACTTCGGCTCGCGCCTGGACCAGAGGGGCGCCTCCGAAGTCGTGGCTGCCGCCCTCGATCTGGGCGTCAACCTCTTCGACACCGCCGACATCTACGGGGGCGGGGACAGCGAGCGCTTCCTCGGGGCCGCGCTCAAGGGACGGCGCGACCAGGCCATCGTCGCCACCAAGTTCGGGATGCGCAAGCCGGGGCTGGAGCCGTCCGACCGGCGTGGCTCTGCCGAATACGTGCGGGCGGCGGTGGAGGGCAGCCTCTCTCGGCTCCAGGTTGATGCCATCGACCTCTATCAGATGCACGAGCCCGACCCCAACACGCCCATGGAGGAGACGCTCGGCGCCTTGGCGGAGCTGGTGCAGGTGGGCAAGGTGCGCTGGATCGGGATCTCCAACTTCGCCGCCTGGCAGGCTGTCGACGCGCACTGGATCGGGCGCAGCCAGCACCAGCTGGACATCGTCGCCGCCCAGGACGAGTACAGCCTGCTGAACCGCCGGATAGAGGTCGACCTGATGCCCGCGATCGAGCACATGGGCATCGGCTTGCTGCCCTATTACCCGCTTGCCAGCGGACTGCTGACGGGGAAATACCGCCGGGGTGAGGCGGCGCCGGCGGGCACCCGGCTCGCCGGCGCCCGGCACGCCGACCGGCTCCAGGACCAGTCCCAGTTCGACATCATCGAGGCGCTCGAGCAATTCGCCCAGGTCCGCGGGATCAGCCTGTTGGACCTGGCCATCGGGAGCCTTCTGGGCCGGCCCGTAGTTAGCTCTGTGATCGCCGGCGCGATGAGTCCAGCCCAGGTTCGGGCCAACATCGCCGCCGCCGGGTGGCAGGCGACCGAGGCCGACTGGCAGGAGTTGGACCGGATCACCGCAGTCCACCACTAGTCGCCATCAACTCCCGGCAGGGCGAGTGCTGGGCCCGGGAGCGACTCGAGCAGAGGAGCCAGCGATGCGAATCTACATCTCATGCGACATGGAAGGCGTGGCCGGGATCTCGGACTGGCAGCAGGTGTCCCCGGGACCCGAGTTTGCCCTGGGGCGTCGTCTACTCCTGGCCGAGGTCAACGCCGCCATCGATGGGGCCCGGGAGGCCGGGGCTGACTCGTTTCTGGTCAATGACTCCCACGGAGCCATGCAGAATCTGGCCCCGGACGAACTGCACGCCGGGGCGGAGTATCTGTCCGGGCACCACAAGCCGCTCTACATGATGGAGGGGCTGGATCAGAGCTTCGACGCCATCTTTTTCATCGGCTACCACGGGGCGATCGACGGGCCGCCCGCGATCCTCTCGCACACCTACAGCCCGGTGGCGGTCATGGGGGCCAGCCTGGACGGCATCCTGGCCGGCGAGAGCGGCATCAACTGCCTGGTGGCGGCCCATTATGGGGTGCCGGTGGCGTTGGTGACCGGTGACCAGCACACCGCGGCGCAGGCCCAGCCCTTCTGTCCGGGGGCCGAGATGGTGGTGGTCAAGCACTCCCTGACGCGGTTCGCGGCTCGCAGCCTGCACCCAGCGGCTGCGCGCCTGGCCATCCAGACCGGGGCCCGAGCCGCGGTGACGCGGCTGGGGGAACTTCGGGCGCCGCAGTTCTCCAGCCCTGCCAGGCTTCGGCTGCGATTGCGCGACGCCGACCTGGTGGCCATGGCGACGGCGGTACGGGATGTGAGCCGCGAGTCCGACACTGAGATTTCGGTGGCGGGTCGGGACCAGCTCGCGGTCTTTCGAAACTTCGTGGCGGTGCTGCAGATCATCAGGAGCCTGGCCCTGGAACGATGAGCGCGCGCGGCCGGCCGAGCACCGCTCGGGCGACTCGATGCCTGGCGGCCCGGTTGGGCCGCCAGGCATCAGGCTAGGGGCGCGGGTCCCCCCGGCGATAGGTGACGCGTCCCGCCAGCACCGTGGCCACGACCTCGCCATCCTTCACCACGGTGAGGTCACAGCTGAAGCCCCTCGCCAGACGTCCGCACTCCAGCTCCATGCCGGCGGCGTACGCCACCCCGGCGCTGTAGGCGTCCAGCGCGAGGTCCTCGGAGAGGGCCAGCTCCGGGTACCAGCCCGCCTCGGCGCGCCAGCTCGTGGCGGCCGCCATACCCAGCTGGGGGTCTGGGGACTCCACCGGGGCATCGGAGCCGAACGCCAGCGGCACTCCGGCCCGGGCCAAAGCGCCCCAGGCATAGGCGTGGCCGACGCGCGGCCCCCAGACCGAGTCGGCCATCTCACGGTCGGAGATGGCGTGGATCGGTTGCATCGAGGCCACCGCGCCGGCGCGCCGGAATCGCGGGATGTCAGCCGGGTCGACGCACTGGGCGTGCTCGATGCGGGGGCGCCATCCCGGCCAGGCGTGGGCGTGCCGCTCGAGCGCGACCAGTGCCCGATGCACCGCCTTGTCTCCGATCGCGTGCAGACATAGGTTCAGCTCCGCTGACACACAGCGCTCGATCAACTCCTCCAGGGCTGGGTCGGGGATGCGAGCCACTCCTCCTCCGCCCAGCATCTCCGCCGTCCGGCTGCCCAGCGAGCCGTCCATAAAGGCCTTGACCCCCCAGATCCGGAGCATGGAGTCGCCGAAGCCGCTCCGGATCCCCAGCTGCTGCGCCGCCTCGAGGCCGGCGACCGGAAGGTTGGCCACCACCCGGACGTTGAGGCGGTCACCGTCGCGCAGGCGCTGCAGCGCCAACAGCGTTCCGCCCGGATCCATGGTGTGGACGGTGCAGAGCCCTAGGCTCGCCAGCTCGGTGAGCACAGCCGCCAGGAGCTCCTGGTAATCGGCGCTTGCGAGTCGAGGGATGAGGCCATCGAACAGGTCCCAGGCTTCGCGGATTATTCCACTGGGCTCCCCGTCGGCTTCGCGGTCGATCAGCCCTCCGGGCGGATCCGGTGTCTCCCCGCCGATCCCGGCCCGCTTCAGGGCGGCGCTGCTGACCCAGACCGAATGCTCGTCCTTGCTGGCCAGGAATACCGGGCGTCCGCCGCCAGCTCGGTCCAGGTCATGGCGGCCGGGCCAGCTTGGATTCGGCCAGGCGCTGTGATTCCAGCCGCGGCCAACCACCCACTGATCGGCCGGGAGCGACTCAGAGACTTTGCGGACCTGCGCCAGCACCTCCGCGAGCGAGGTCGTCCCGTGCAGGTTCAGGCCCGAGCGGAGCCGCACCAACTCGTCCAGGTGAATGTGGGCGTCGCCCAGTCCGGGCAGGGCCGTCCCCTCCAACTCCACCACCTTGTCCCCGGCCGACGCCAGCGCTCTGGCATCCGGGCCGACGGCCAGGATCCGCCCGGCGCCGCCGCAAAGCACCTCGGGCTGGCAGCCCGAGAACAGGGTCGCGGGCAGATGGGTGGGCGCTCTCACGTCTCCCATTCTGCCAAGCGATCAGGCACCGCCGCCGCCGTGCCGTTGGGTGCGCGCCGGTCGCCAAGCGCCACGGAAAGCGCGCGGGTGCGCTTGGGCCAGGGCTAGGAGCGGGTCCGGAGACGGATCCTTCTGGTGAGAGCCAGGCCCAATCCCGCCAGTACAGCGGCCAGTCCGACTACGAGGGCCAGCCCCCCCGACGAATTTCCGATGTCCGCCCCGGTGTTGGGCACCGGGACCGACGGGGTCGGGGTGGCGGTAGGGGTCGCGGTGGCGGTAGGGGTAGGGGTCGCGAGCGTGGTGTTGCAGGTCGGCACTGTGATGGAGTTGTCGTCAAGGCTGACGCCGCCGTTCTGGGCCAGCACGCGGCCTCTGACGCTCGCTCCGGTTTCCACTGATATCGCGGTCAGGGCCAGGACGTTGCCGGCAAAGCTGGTACCCGTGCCCAGGGTCGCGGAACTGCCCACCTGCCAGAAGACGTTGCAGGCCTGGGCCCCGCCGGTGAGGATGACCGTACTGTTGGAGGCCGTGATAAGTGTGGACGTTGCCTGGAAGATGAACACCGCATTGGGATTGTTCTGTGCGTCCAGAGTCAGGGTGCCGGTCAAGGCCAACCCGGAGGTGTCCTTATAAACGCCGGGATCAAGCGTCTGCCCGCCGAGATCCGCGGACACCACCGTGAAGGGGGTCCGCCCCGCCGCGTCCAGATAGGCGGTCGTGAGAGCGGATTGGGCACTCAAGGCCACGGAATCCGCCGTCTGCTGGGTGCCGTTCACCAGCTGGCCAGGCGGGAAGCCGGTCACTGCCGACCCCGGGTCGACCCCGAGATCGCCTGAGACCACGGACGCCCCGGTGTTGGTCACCGTGGTTCCCGCCAGTACCGCAAAGGGGGTGGCGTTGCCCAGGTTGACTGTCGGCTGGGCGGACGCTGCGGAGACGGTCGCCCCACTGAGGAGCACCAACCCAAGGGCGGCCGCACACCCCAGCACGATCACGGCCCCACGGGAAAGTCGACCAACGCGTGCGGTCGAACGGGCCGCCCCTGAGATGTCCATGTGTTGTCTCCTAATGGAAGACCGGGACGCCATGCCTAGTGCCCGATCATGCTCCACACCCAATTACGCAACTTCCTATCCACCGCTACGGTAACCTGACACTTCGCCGGTGTCGGTACGCTGGCGGACCGAAGCTGTGCCTCCGGGAAGGCTCGCCTAGGGCACGGGGCTGGGGAGCGGGACCGCGATCGTGGGCACGTCCGGATTGCCCACGCCGACCACCCGGTAGTCGATCTCCCAGTTGGCATCGGTGTAGTTCATCTCGGACACGATGTAGGTGCCGTTGCCGGGATCGACCTCCACCACGATCGCGGCATGGCCGAAGAGCGGGTCGTACTGACCGTCCCCGGGAGGCCACGAGACCAGGTCCCCAACCGCAATCGTGGCGATGCTCCCGGCAGTGGCAAAGCCCCTCTGAATCGCCGAGGTCGCGACATTGTCGCCATTGCCGACCAATCCGACCGCCCCCGGCCCGCTGGCGGGGGTGCCGCCCTCTCCAAGTCCGTCCCAGTTCAACTCCACCCAGTAGGCGCACTGGCCAGGGAAGCCGTCCACGCCGCAGAAATTGCCAGCCGCCCACTGCGCGTCACATCCGGGGATGAGCCCCGAATTGTTCGGGAAGGCGAGAGCGGCCTGGAGCGCGGCGGAGCCGGGATAGCCGTGGCCCTGGTTGACCACCAGGTAACTACCCGGGTGGGCCTGCAGGATGGGAGTCGACCTGGTGTCGAGAATCCGGGACGGAGCCAGTGGCGAGTAGGCGTCCCCAAGGCCGGCCGACGCTGGCGCAAACCACCCGGAAACGTCCATCACCAAGTCGGCCTGGCCAAAGGCGTTGTAAGCGCTCAGCTGTCCGCTGGGGCTGAGGGTTGGCAATCCCAGGTTGGCGATCGTCTGGCCGGCCGTCCAGTTCAGAGTCGAAGCGAGCGGCCGTGCCGGCCCCGGGTAGAGACTGAGATAGCTGCTGGCGGTGGTGTTGGTGGCGGTCACGTTGGCCACCACGGCGGTGGCCCCGCTGCCGATGCCGTGGACACCGGCCAGCTGCTGGCTGAGCGAGCTGCCCGCACCAAGGGTCTCTCCCGCACCCGCCTGCCCGCTGCCAGCCCTGGTGTCCAGCACCCGGGTGGGGGCAATGGGCACAAAGAGGCTGGGGTTGGGGGGTGCTCCGGCGGCGGCCGAGAAGTAGCCGCTGACATCGACTGCGACGTCGGCGTTGCCGCGGGAGTTGTAGACCGCGATCTGGCCGTTGCTGCCGACCGGCACGATCACGCAGTTGGCCACCGTCTGCCCCGCCGTCCAGTTCAGGTTGGACGCCGTGGGCGGGCTATTGCCGGCGGGGTACACGGTCAGAAAGCTGCTGGCGGTGGTGTTGGTGGCTGTGACCTCCAGGACTGCCGCGGCCACATTTGACACCGGCACCCCGCCGACCCCGGTCACCTGGATGTTGAGCGTCCCCTCCGGGCCCAGGGTCCGGCCCGCGTTGGCCTCACGGCTGCCCTGGCGAGTGTCCGTGATCCGGGCCGGGGTGAGCGGGCTGTACTCGCCGGCAGTGCTGCCCGCCACCGGAGGGCTGAAGTAGCCCTCCAGGTCCACCACCACGTCGGTTGAACCCGCGGCGTCGTAGAGGCTGACCTGGCCGTTCAGGCCGACCGGCACGACGACCAAGTTGGCCCTGGTCTGGCCAGGGGCCCAATTGAGGTTAGAGGCCAGGGGGAGTGCCCCGCCCGCTGGGTACACGGTCAGATAGCTGGCCGCCAGGTGGGTGTCGGTGACCGTCACGTTGAGCGCCACCGCGGTGGCGTCGGCGGGAACGCTGCCGCCGGTCACGGTGAGGTTCAGGGTGTCACCCGCCCAGACCAGGGAGTTGACCATGCCGTTCTGCAGCGTGGCGGTGACAGCTGGGGAGAGGTCCTGGGCGGATGCCGAGAACGGCCCCCCGGTGAGCAGCGCCAAACCCAGCCCCAGTCCCACCGCGGTCACTCTTGCGAAACTCCTAACCAGCATTCATCACCGGCCTTCGGTAGAAACTGGCGCGGGGCGCTGGCTGGACATGTTAGGGGGCAGAACCTTAGGCAAGATCGCGGTGGGGGAGGCGCTCCAGCCGCCATCGTATCGCCACCTGGCCGGCTGTGGGGCGTCGCGCCGAGGACGGCTGCCGCCGGGCCGAACTAATCGCGGGTCCTGGCCGGTGCCAGCGCGTCCGCCCGGCGAATGTGAGCCACCGCAGCTCGCTGGTGCCCGAGCCCACAACCGGGTGGGTCAGACCCGCCTCCGGTAACGCTTCGACGCTCTCCCTCGAAGGCCCAGTGTGCGACCGTTTTTTGCGGGTGATGGAGCCGCGATCAGGCAACGCCCATACTTTCAGCGATGTCAGATCCGCCTTCCCGGTCCACCCGCGCTGCCTTTGTGGGATCCACCAGCGAGCCCCGGCCGGGAGCTCCGGCGACAGCCGAGGACGTGATCGAGGTGACCCTGGCGCTCCGCCCTCGAAGCGACACCGCCTGCCCCTCGGCGATGGAGGTGGGCCAACTCGCGATCTCGTCCCGTAGCCACTTCAGCCGGGCCCAGCTTGGCGAGCTCCGAGGTGCCCATCCGGATGATCTGGCGGCGGTGGAAAGTTGGGCCGCCGGGGCCGGCCTCACCGTGGGTGATAGCCGACCGGGACTGCGTCTCCTGTCGGTCTTCGGCCCCGCAGCAAGGCTGGAGGAGGAGTTCGGGGTCGCGTTGGAGGTGCAGGAGCTGGCCCAGGGAAGCGTCCGGGTGGCACGGGGAGAGGCGCGGCTCCCGGCACCGTTGGTCGAGCCGGTGGTGGCGGTGCTGGGCCTTGACCAGAGGCCGGTCGCTCGCCCCAACACCCGGCGCCTGCCGCTACCCAGACCGCCCGGTCCCTTGGCCCAGGCGGCACCCCTCAGCTTCGAGCCGCCGGTGGTTGCCGAGATCTATCAGTACCCTCAGGGCGCCTCGGCCGCGGGCCAGTGCATCGGCCTAATCGAGCTCGGAGGAGGGTTCCAACCGACCGATCTCAGCAGCTACTTCGGCGCCCTTAGCCTGCCTGTGCCGGTGGTGGCTGTGGTGCCGGTGGCCGGCGGAGGCAATCGGCCGACCGGGAGCCCGGACGGTCCCGACGGGGAGGTCACCCTTGACCTCGAGGTGGCCGGCAGCATGGCTCCGGGAGCCAGACTGGCGGCTTATTTCGCTCCCAACACCGACCAGGGTTTCCTGGAGGCGATCTCAGCCGCCATTCATGACGAGTTCAACCGGCCGGCGGTGATCTCGATCAGCTGGGGCGGGCCCGAGGCCAACTGGTCCCGGGCCACCATCACCGCCTTCGAGCAGGCCTTTCAGGACGCCGCTCTGGTGGGCGTCACAGTCTGCGTCGCCTCTGGCGACAACGGGTCCTCCGACGGCCTGTCGGACGGGCTGGCTCACGTCGACTTTCCCGCCGCCAGCCCGCATGTCCTGGCCTGCGGGGGGACCCGGCTGCTGGCCCAGGGCCGGGAGATTCTTAGCGAGGTGGTTTGGAACGACCTGCCTCTGGGAGGCGCCACCGGAGGCGGGGTGAGCGCCATCTTCCCGCTGCCCGCCTGGCAGCAGGCAGCGGGTGTGCCCCCGTCCGTGAACCCCGGCCGATTCCGGGGCCGCGGCCTGCCCGATGTGGCGGGAGATGCCGACCCCCAGACCGGCTACCGGGTGCTGGTGGATGGGGAGTCGGCCGTCTTTGGGGGGACGAGCGCGGTGGCCCCGCTCTGGGCGGCCCTGCTGGCACGCTGTGCGGCGGCGTTGGGCCGTGACCTGGGCTACCTGAACCCCATTCTGTACCAGACCCTGGCGGCGCGAGGGGTGACCAGCGACATCACGAAGGGCAACGATGGCTTCTATTCCGCAGGGGTGGGCTGGGACGCCTGCAGCGGCTGGGGCAGCCCGGTCGGACAGGGACTGCTGGCGGCCCTCGACGGCTGACGCGACCGGACCCGACGGGGCGCGCAAGGTGGGCACCCTAGAGGTGGCCTCCCGCCCGGCGGGGCTGACAGTTCCCGGTTCCAGGTGGCCGCCGGCCATGGCCTTGATGTCGGCTCGGACCGGATCAGACCCGGGCACACCCGCGCGCATCTGTGGCAAGCTGACCGAGTGGCAGTAGTTACCCCTCCCGAAGCACCCACTGCGGTGGCCACCGAGCTGGCGGTTCTGGCCCAAGGTCTGCGCAAGAACTACAAGGAGGTGGAGGCGGTACGGGGGGTCAACTTCCAGGTCAGGGCGGGCGAGACCTTTGGTTTCCTGGGCCCCAACGGGGCCGGCAAGTCGACCACCATAGCCATGCTCTGCACCATCAGCAGGCCCACCGCGGGCAGCGCCCAGGTGGCCGGGTTCGATGTGGTCCGGGAGCAGGCCCAGGTACGCCGCCACATCGGACTGGTCTTCCA
>Ga0307374_10010702_pt1 | contig 13213 bp, 16 predicted proteins | sample OX3MG_FD_202532 | JGI IMG/M metagenome (GOLD analysis project Ga0307374, IMG submission 202532) | Soil microbial communities from Risofladan, Vaasa, Finland - OX-3 | ecosystem: Environmental > Terrestrial > Soil > Coastal area > Acid sulfate soil | place: Finland: Risofladan, Vaasa | collected...
CGTCGGCGATCGCCGCTGCACACCGAGCCCTTCGCGACGGTGGGCTCTTCGTCGCCGCGACCCCGAGCAGGACGAGCGACCCCGAGCTGACCGACGGCTATCCGCCCACGACGTTCGATGCCGAAGAGGCTCCGGACATCGTGGCCGGGGTGTTCGGGAACGCCGAGGTCGAGGTGTGGCACGGGCCCTTCGTGACGCTTCCGGACCGCGACGCGGTGCTCGCGTTCTGCCGCTCGCACCTCCTACCTCCGGAGGCGGCCGACCGCGTCACCGCCCCGGTGACGTTGACCAAGCGGGGCTGCTTCGTCTTCGCAAGGAAATGACCCGTCACGGCGAGTGGCGGCGAGGTCGGCCTTGGCATCACTGTTCGACGAGCCTCGCACGACTCCCGCGCGTCGAACGGCGGAGCCATGAGCTCCTTCGGCAACGGTGGGCCGCCCGGGTCTCGATCCCGGCACCTTGGGATTAAAAGTCCCCTGCTCTTCCGGATGAGCTAGCGGCCCGCGAGCAAGATAACGCGCGAGGCCGGGCTTCTCTCACCCGAGGGCGCCGCCGGATCCCGAACCCGGATCGGGCTGCTCCTTGCGTTGGTGCCGGAGCTCTCTGCCGGTGACCAGCTCCGGCTCGAGGCGGAAGTAGCTTGCACGCTCCCCGCCTGCCCATGGGCGTAGCGGGAACGCGCGCGCGAGCTCCTCGGGAGCATCGACCGGCCGTGCGGTCCCGCTCACGAGCACGCTCCAACCCTCTTCGAAGACGTCGTCGACGACGTCGACCTCGAACGAGATGCGTCGCCGACCCGAACCGGCGGCGATCGACGTCGAGTGCTCCGTCCGAAAGACGATGTCGCCTTCGACCACGCGGTAATTGACCGGCAGGGCGACCGGCCCTCGGACGTCGACGAACACCGCTCGGCCGACGCTCCGCTGTTCGATCAGATTCATGCAGGTCGCCCGCTCGAGCTCGACGAGGACCGCCGGTTGCCGGTCGGTCAAGGAGGCTGGTGAAGGGATCTGGTTCCCTCCCAGCAGGACGGCCGGCGAGGTTCCGAGGGCGGAAGCCAAGCGCAGCACGGTCCCTCGCGTCGGGTCGGGGGTCGTCGAGGTCTCGAGGTAGTGGAGGTACCCGGGGTCGATCCCGGCCCGAGCGGCGGTCGCTTCCAGCGAAGCGCCGATGACTTCCCGCCGGGACCGGATCCGTCTCCCGACGTCCGAAGGTGCAGTGGAGTTGCCCACATCTGCATTATCGCCCCGGCTCGCGGATCGTCACAGGGAATCTTCCTCGGCGGTCCCGCGCGGTTGCTCGTAGTCTGAGCCCATGCGCCTCCGCCTTCCCGAGGCCATTTCTGCGTGTCTCTTCGATCTCGACGGCGTCGTGACCCGGACCGCCGGGCTCCACGCCGCAGCGTGGAAAGAAGCCTTCGACGAGTTCCTCGAGCGGCGCTCGCGGCGCACCAGTGAGAACTTCGTCCCCTTCGACCAGGTGAGTGACTACGACGAGTACGTGGACGGCCGCCCTCGGCTTGACGGTGCCCGCACCTTCACCCGTGCCCGTGGCATCGAGCTCCCGGTGGGGACGCCCGAGGATCCCGCGGAATGCTCGACCCTCTACGGCATCGCCAACCACAAGAACGCGGTGGTGCTCGCCATGATGAAGACGCGCGGCGTCGAGGTCTACCCGGGCTCGCGGAGGTTCCTCGAGGTGGCGCGCCGGCGCGCCCTGTCGACTGCGGTCATCTCATCGAGCGCCAACGCGCGGGCCGTCCTGGAAGCCGCCGGGCTGGAGGGCTTCTTCGACGCCTGCGTCGACGGCATCGTCGCGATGGAAGCGCACCTTGCAGGGAAGCCTGCACCGGACACGTATCTCGAGGCAGCCCGGCGACTCCACGTGGCACCGCGGAACGCCGCGGTGTTCGAGGACGCGCTCGCCGGTGTCGAGGCGGGACGTGCCGGCGGCTTCGGTCTGGTGGTCGGGGTCGACCGGACCGGCCAGCGCGCCGAGCTGGCAGCGCACGGCGCCGACGTAGTGGTCGACGACGTGGCCGAGCTGATCGATCCGTAATGGTGTTTCGCCACCCTTCGTTCACGGTGGAACCGTGGTCGATCACCGAGTCCGTGCTCGACATCGACAACCTCGCTCGAACGGAGTCCGTCTTCGCGCTGTCGAACGGCCATCTCGGGTTGCGCGGCAACCTGGACGAAGGTGAGCCCCATGGGCTCCCTGGCACGTACCTCAACTCGGTCTACGAGCTGCACCCGCTTCCGTATGCAGAAGCGGGCTTCGGATATCCGGAGTCGGGTCAGACGGTGGTGAACGTGACCAACGGCAAGCTCATCCGCCTGCTGGTCGGCGACGAGCCCTTCGACGTCCGCTACGGACAGCTCCTGTCGCATCGCCGCGTCCTCGATCTTCGCGCCGGGGTCCTCCGCCGGGAGGTCGAGTGGCGGAGCCCGGCGGGTGCCGGTGTCCGTGTCAGTTCGATCCGGCTCGTCTCATTCGTCGAGCGAGCGGTGGCCGCGATCTCCTATGAAGTGGAGGCGCTCGAGGCGCCGGTCCGGATCGTCGTCCAGTCGGAGCTCGTCGCCAACGAACCGCTCCCTGCACGTCCGGCCCAGGACCCTCGCGTCGCCGCGGTGCTCGAGCAGCCGCTGGTCAACGAGGAGACCTTCGCGTCGACAGGAGGAGGGATGCTCGTACACCGCGTTCGGCAGAGCGGCATCCTGCTCGCAGCGGCGATGGATCATCAGCTGGCAGCCCCCGAGGGGGCAGAGGTGACGTCGGAGTCGACGGCAGACGTCGCCCGAGTCACGGTCATCTGCACACTCGAGCCGCTCAAGAAGCTCACGTTCACGAAGTTCCTCGCCTACGGGTGGTCGGCCGAGCGCTCACGCCCAGCACTTCACGATCAGGTCCGTGGAGCGCTCCAGCTCGCGCGCCACACCGGCTGGGCAGGTCTCGTCGCGGCGCAGAGGGAGTACCTCGACGACTTCTGGGCGGGTGCGGATGTCGAGCTCGACGGAGATCCCGAGGTCCAGCAAGCGGTGCGCTTCTCGATGTTCCACGTGCTCCAAGCGGGCGCCCGGTCGGAGGGGCGGCCTGTCGCGGCCAAGGGCCTCACCGGCCCGGGTTACGACGGCCATTCCTTCTGGGACACGGAGGTCTACGTCTGTGGCCTGCTCAGCCTGGCACGCCCGGAGGCCGTGGCCGACGAGCTGCGTTGGCGGCATTCGACGCTCCCCATGGCGCGAGATCGGGCCCGCCAGCTCGGGTTCTCGGGTGCCGCGTTTCCGTGGCGGACGATCAACGGCGAAGAATGCTCGGCCTACTGGCCTGCGGGCACGGCGGCCTTCCACGTCTCGGCGGCCATCGCCCATGCCGTCGTCCGGTATGTCAGGGTGACGGGGGACCAGAGCTTCGAGCGAGAGGTGGGACTCGAGCTCCTCGTCGAGACGGCGAGGCTCTGGCGTGCGCTCGGCCACCACCACGTCGACGGCAGCTTCCGGATCGACGGTGTGACGGGGCCGGACGAGTACAGCGCGCTCGCGGACAACAACGTCTACACGAACCTCATGGCGCAGCTGAACCTCGGCGCTGCCGCGTCGGCGTGCGCACGCCATCCGGACCGAGCGGCACTTCTCGGGGTGCGCGACGGGGAGGCTGCGTCCTGGAGGGACGCCGCACGGGACATGTACATCCCCTTCGACGACCGCCTCGGTGTCCATCCTCAGGCCGAGGGCTTCACCGATCACGAGCGCTGGGACTTCTCACGGACGCGCGCCGACCAGTATCCGCTCATGCTGCACTTCCCCTACTTCGACCTGTACCGGAAGCAGGTCGTGAAGCAGGCCGACCTGGTGCTCGCCATGCACCTTCGCGGCGACGCCTTCACCTCCGAACAGAAGGCGCGCAATTTCGACTACTACGAGAGGATCACCGTTCGGGACTCCTCACTCTCGTCTTGCACCCAGGCGGTGATCGCCGCCGAGACCGGCAGCCTCGGGCTGGCGTACGACTACGTCAGGGAGTCGTCGCTCATCGACCTCGCAGATCTCGAGCACGACACCCGCGACGGTCTGCATGTGGCAGCTCTCGCAGGCGCCTGGGTGGCGTTGGTCGAAGGCCTCGGAGGAGTCCGCGTCGAGGAGTCGCGGCTCGTGCTGCGGCCGCGCCTGCCCGACGTCCTGCGCGGCCTGCGCTTCCGCATCCTCTTCCGTGGGCGGCGGCTCGAGGTCGACGTGCACAGCGACGAGGTGGGGTACCGGCTGCTCGAGGGGGACGCGCTGTCGGTCTGGCACTACGACTCGGAGGTTCTCGTGACTTCGGCGGCCTCCGAACACCGGGATATTCCTCCGGCCGTCGTTCGGGCCGAGCCGGCGCAACCGCCCGGACGGGGCCCACGCCGGCGAGGGAGAAGGTAGACATCGACGAGCGGGGGCCAAGGGGTAAGAGTCCCGACAACGTTGGAACGTCGGTGGGCGACGGGTACGGTGCTACCGCAAGACGGCGTCGGCCTCGAGCTCGATGCGCCATCGGGCGTCGAGGAGGCCGGCCACGACGACCATGGTCGCGACGGGCGGATGGTCGCCGAACACCTCACCGTGGGCCGTACCCACCGCCTGCGCGTCAGAGGGATCGACGATGTACATCCGCGTCCGCACGACGTCTGCCAGCGTCGCCCCGAGGTCGCCGAGGGCGGACCCCACGATCTCGAGGCACCGCCGGGTCTGCACCGCGGGGTCGGGGTCGACGGATCCGTCGGGCCAGATCGGCGCGGTGCCGGCCACGAAGACCCGGTCCCCCGTACGGAGCGCGCGGCAGAAGCCGAACGGCGACTCGAAGGGCGACCCGCTGCGCACTCGCCACGTCTCTGGCATGGGCGGACGCTACCGGACGGTAGGAATCGCGGTTGCCGGGGAACAGATCCGGAAGCAGTCCAGCCGAGACCAGGAGGTGCTGCGCATGGCGTCGTCGCCGCCGGACCACATCACGCGCCCCGACTTCGGTGTGTCCGTGCGCGGCTACGACCGCACGCAGGTCGACGCGTACTTCGGCCGGGTGGTGGAGTGGCTCGCCGACGCGGAGAACCGGGCGACGGCCGCGGAGCGCGCCCGGGAGGCGCTCGCCCGGGAAGTCACCAGCCTTCGGACGTCCATCACGATGCTCGAGGAGCGTTCGGGCCTGCCGGCCCCGCAGTCCATGAGCATGTTCAGCGAGCGGATGGGGCAGGTGATGGAATCGGCGCTCCAGGCGGCCCAGGAACTGAGGTCGGAGGCCGAGCGCGAGGCACACGCACGGCGCGAGGCCGCCGCCGAGGAGGCAGACCGCCTGCTCGGCGAAGCGCGTGACCGAGCAGCGAAGGCCGTCGACGAAGCGCGACGCGCCGGGCGCGCGATGCAAGAGCGCATCGAAGGGCTGCGCGCCGTGCGGGCCGAGACGCTCGAGAGCCTGCTCGATCTCCAGCGGCGGATCGCCGCCGTCGCCGGCGCGCCCGACGACGAGCCGGCGCGCGACGGCGACGAGCCCCTTCCGGTGCGTGCTGACGACGGGACGACCGTCGTCCCGGTCGTCGGCGGCCCGACTGCGGAGGGCCAGGAGGACCCGGCCCCCGGACCGGAAGGGAAGGCCGACGGTGCCGACGAGCCCGAGCCCACGGACCCGGGCGTCCTCGTGACAGCCACGCCGACGGCCGTGCAGGCGGTGGCGGGAGCGGCGGGGCGGGCCGGAGCCGCCGCCCGCGGCCGCAGGCACTCCGCGTAGCGCAACGGACCTGCCGCTGCCGGCCGAGCAACGGCCACGGCCGATTGACGTGGCGCAGGTCGCGCCGACCGGTAGCCTCCCCGACGGTGTCGATCTTCCCCGCCGACCGCTACGTCGCCGTCATGCCGGGCGGTGTGCCGTTCGAGTCGGCGGCCAGGCCGACGGTCGAGGACTATCGGGCCCTGCTGCGGGATGCAGAGGAACTGCTCGATGGCGTGGACCGCGCCCTCGGTCTCCTCGACTCGGGCACGTACGGGGCTTGTGACGTCTGCGGCGCCTCGATCGCCGACGGCGACCTCGAGGAGGACCCGGTGCGCACGCGCTGCCCGGCGCACCCCGCGCGCGGATAGGGCTGCGCCTGCGGCGTCCCCTCGTCGGGCGGCGAGCCCTTCCGGGCGGCTACCCCTTCTTGGTCTCCCAGAAGATCTTTGTGATCTCCGCGATCTGGTCGAGGAGGCGCTGGCCGACGGCGACGTCGGTGGTCTTCTTGGACTCGCCCGCCGACTTGGTCGCCTTCCAGAACAGCTCGTGGAGCTGCGGGTACTTCTCGAGGTGTTCCGGCTTGAAGTAGTCGGTCCACAGCACCCACAGGTGGTGCTTCACGAGGTCGGCGCGCTCTTCTTTGATCTGGACGGCGCGCTGGCGGAACATCTCGTCGTCGGACGCGTTGTGCTTCTCGCAGATGGCCTTCACCGACTCGGCTTCGATGCGGGCCTGCGCCGGGTCGTAGACCCCGCAGGGCAGGTCGCAGTGTGCGTGGGCGACGACCGGGGGACGGATCCGGTCGACGGTGGTCAGGACTCGGTCGAGCATGCGCATGGGGGCTCCTTTTCGTCCGGCGCGGAGGCGGCCGGTCGTGCACAGTGGGGGAATGTCCGTCGAGTGCACACTATCGAGCCCTCCCGGAAGCGGGCACAGCCGGCACAGCCGGCACGCACCGCACGGCCGTGCCCGCGGTGCTCGGCGTGTCCGGGGGCGCGGGTGGCGCCGCTGGAGGCGGCGGGCGCGTCGGGTCTGGCGCTTCCTGCCGCGGCGCATCCGCCGGCGGGTGCGCCAGCTGGTCGTGACGACCGCAGTCGGCGTGGCGGGGTCCGCGACCCTCGGGGCGTCGGCGCTCGGCGTGACGGCCTTCGTGGGGGTGCGACGCTGGACGCGCCGGGTCGTCGTCGAGGGGCGGAGCATGTGGCCGACCTTCGAGCCGGGTGATCGCCTCCTCGTGGTCCGCCTGCCGCGCCCGTTGCGGGTGAGGGCGGGAGACGTGGTGGCGGTGGCCGACCCGCGGGCGCCCGCGCGCCTCCTGGTCAAGCGCGTCGCCGTGGCGTCGCCGGGCCAGGTGACCGTGACCGGCGACAACGCCTCGGAGAGCACCGACAGCCGGGAGTTCGGCCCCGTCGCGAGGTCCCAGGTGTGGGGCCTCGTGCGCTACCGCTACGCACCGTCCGAGAGGAGCGGGCGCATCCGCCGGGCCGGGGCGGCGCGCGGGGACCCGGCAGGCTGAGCGACGGGCTCCCCCGCGGCAAGAAGTGTCGCAAGAAGTGCCGCCGGCAAGACGTACTATGAACGTTCAGAACGTACAGAAGCGTGCAGACCGCTCGACGGAGGGGCACCGTGTCCAGCGATTTCGCTTTCGACGTGGCGGACGTTGACGACGACATGCACGTCGTCTCGCTCTACGGCCAACTGGACCTGGCCAACGCCGACCGCGTGCGCGACGGCCTGTGTGCCGTCGCCGGTTCGAAGGTCGTGGTCGACCTGTCGGGCCTGCAGTTCCTCGACTCGAGCGGGATCGCCGCACTGCTCTCGGCGCGCAGCCGGATCGTCGAGCGGGGGAACGGCTTCGCGCTGCGCGGCGCGAAGGGGATCGTCCGGCGCGTGTTGGAGGTCACCGGGCTCGAATTCCTGCTCGTCGAGTAGCGCGGTCCGCGCGTCGACACGGCGGCGACCGCGCGCCGCTCGACGGGCCCGGGCCCCGCAACCCCTGGTTGGTACGCTCGCACCGTGGCCCCAGACCCGGTGGAGCGCTGGCGCGACCTGGGGTCCTTCATCCGGGAGCAGCGTGCCGGCGCCCGGCTCTCACTGCGACGCCTCTCCGAGCTCGCGGGGATCTCCAACCCGTACCTGAGCCAGATCGAGCGGGGCCTGCGACGACCCTCGGCGGACATCCTCCAGCAGCTCGCCAAGGCGCTCCGCATCTCCGCGGAAACGCTCTACGTGCAGGCCGGCATCCTCGACCCGCCCGCCGACGGTGCGGACCTGGTCGCGCACATCCGTGCCGACCCGCACCTCGCCGAGAGCCAGAAGCAGGCGCTCGTCCAGATCTACCTCTCGTTCCGCCGGGAGCACGAGCAGAGCGGGGCGGTGGCCGCCGCCGCCCCCGGGGGCACCCGGGGCACGGGGACGGCGACGCCGGTTCCGCCGGGGCGCGCATCGACGCCAGGTGTACCCAGCAGGGGCGCCAAGTAGGCTCGACCGGGCATGCGCCGCCTCGCGATCCTTTCGTTCCACACGTCCCCGTTCGCCCAGCCGGGCACGGGCGACGGTGGCGGGATGAACGTCTACGTCCGCGAGCTGGCGACCGCCCTCGCCCGGACCGGGGTCGCCTGCGACGTCTTCACGCGGAGCTCGGTCGTGGGCCTGCCGGCGGCGGTCGACGTCGAGCCCGGCTTCCGGGTCCACCACGTCCCGGCCGGCCCCGAGGCGCCCGTCGCCAAGGAGGCGCTGCCCGCGTTCGTCGACGAGTTCACCGCGCGCGTGCTCGAGCTGATGGCGGGCGACGACGGCCTGCCCCTCGTCGACCAGGACGCCGGCCCGTTCGAGGCGGTCCACGCGAACTACTGGCTCTCGGGGCTCGCCGGCCACGCGATCAAGCACGAGCTCGATCTGCCGCTCGTCTCGACCTTCCACACGCTCGACCGGGTGAAGGCCGAGCTGGTCCCCGAAGAGGTCGAGGCCGACATGCCCCACCGCCGGGCGGAGGCGGAGGCGGCGATCATCGCCTGCTCGGACGCGGTGCTCGCCTCCTGCAGCGTGGAGGCCGAGCAGATCGTCCAGCTCTACGGCGCCGACCCCCTCCGCATCTCGGTGGTCGCGCCCGGCGTCGACCACGCCTTCTTCGCGCCCGGGTTCCGGCCCCAGGCCCGCCGCGCGCTCGGGCTGGCGACCGACGGCACCGTGCTTCTCACGATCGGCCGCATCCAGCCCCTCAAGGCCGTCGACGTGGCGGTCCGGGCGCTCGCGCGCCTCTGCGCGCCCGGTGCCCGGGCGCCCGGCGCCCCGTACCGGCTGGTGGTCGTCGGCGGCCCGAGCGGGCCGCGCGGCGGCGAGGAGCACGCCCACCTGCTGCGGCTCGCCGGCGAGCTCGGCGTGGCCGACCGGGTCACCCTCGTCCCGCCCCAGCCCCACGAGCTGCTCTCGACCTACTACCGCGCGGCCGACGTCTGTCTCGTGCCGAGCCGCTCGGAGTCCTTCGGGCTCGTCGCGCTCGAGGCGGCCGCGTGCGGCACGCCCGTGGTGGCGTCCGCAGTGGGCGGCCTGACCACGCTCGTCGACGACGGGCGCACGGGGTTCCTCGTCGACGGGGCCGATCCCGAGGCGTTCGCCGACCGCGTGCGTGCCCTCGTGGCGGACCCGCTCCTCGCCGAGCGCCAGTCGACCGCCGCGGTGCTCCGGGCGCGTGGCTACACGTGGCGCAAGGCCGCGTCGGACCTCCGGGCCATCCACGACGAGCTCCTCACCGGGCGCCTCGTCGAATGCTCCTGAGCCGGGCTCGCTGAGGTGCCGCTCGTCGACCTGCAGGGCGGCGAGCAGCTCGCGGTGGTCACTGCACGGGTCGACGCCTGGATCGAGCGGGAGCGTTCCCCGGAGGGCGCGTTCGGCCTCGTGGCCGCGGAGCGCCAGGACGTGACCGACCGGACGGCATCGCACCGGTGGTACCTGCGGTTCCGGGGGGACGAGAAGGACGCGATCACGGTCTGGCTCACGCTGCGACAGCGCACGCTCCACCACGAGGCGCAGTTCATGCCCGCGCCCGAGGAGCACCGAGAAGAGGTCCTCCGCTACCTCATGCGTCGCAACGCCGAGCTCTACGGCATGGCGTTCTGCCTCGGTGCCGAAGACGCCGTCTACCTGATGGGGCGGGTGCCCGCCGCCCTCGTCGACGACGAGGAGCTGGACCGCATCGCCGGGTCGTCGATCGTCTACGTCGACGACCACTACCCGACGGCGATGTCGCTCGGCCATCCCGCCGTCTACCGCCGGCGCCTGCGCCGGCGCTGAGCGGGGGGCGGTACGGTCTGGCATGGCCGCAGCACTCGTCGTCGCAGGTGGAGGCCGCATGGGCGGGGCGCTCGTGACCGGGCTCCTCACCCGGGGCGGATGGGACGCGGCCGATCTCTGCGTGGTCGAGCCCGATCCGGGCCGCCGCGCCGACCTGGGGGCCGAGCACCCCGGCCTCGAGGTCGTCGACGCCCTGGCGCCCGGGGCCGTGGAGCCCGACGGCGGCGCGGTGCTCGCGGTCAAGCCGGAGGTGGCCGAGCCCGCGTGCCGAGCCCTCGGCGCGGCGGGTGTGCGCCGGGTGCTGTCCATCGTGGCCGGCATGCCCGCCGCCCGGCTCGAGGCGGTGCTCCCGGACGGGGCGGTGGTGGTGCGGGCGATGCCCAACACGCCGGCGCTCGTCGGCGCCGGGGTGAGCGCGATCTCGGGCGGGAGCAACGCCGGGGCGGAAGACCTCTCCTGGGCGGAAGGGGTGCTCGGCGCGGTCGGGACGGTCGTCCGCGTCCCCGAGCGCCAGCTCGACGCGGTGACCGCCTTGTCGGGGTCGGGCCCGGCCTACGTCTACTTGGTCGTCGAGTCGCTCGTCGAGGCTGGCGTGCTGGCCGGACTGCCCCGCGAGCTGAGCACGACCTTGGCGGTCGAGACGGTGAGGGGCGCCGCCGTCCTCCTCGCCGAGACGGGCGAGCAGCCCGAGACGCTCCGCGCGCAGGTGACCTCGCCGGGCGGCACGACCGCCGCGGGGCTCCGGGCCCTCGAGGCGAGGGCCGTCCGCTCGGCCTTCATGGAGGCGGTGCTCGCCGCCGCCGAGCGGGCCCGCGCCCTCGCACGCTGAGGGCCCCCGGTCGCGGCGGCAGGCCCGGGCCCACGCGCGGGCCGGTTCGGTGGCGCCCGCCGGGTATAGGTGGAGCCCGCGCCCACTTTCGCGGTGACCGCGGTGGCGATACAGTCGTTTCCGGAGGAGAAGTCGGAAGCCATGGCCCAGCAGCTCGACGCGAGCCACAGCCGTTTCATGACCGTGGGGGAGGTCGCGTCGTGCCTCCGCGTCTCCAGCATGACCGTCTACCGCCTGATCAACGCCGGGGAGCTCCCCGCGGCCCGGATCGGGCGGTCGTTCCGGGTGCGCTCCGAGGACCTCGACCGGTACCTCGCCGACCGGTTCACCAAGGCCGGTTGAGCCCACTCCGTCCGGGTCGGGGTCCGCGGTGAGCACGCCGCGCCCCGTCGTCTTCTTCCTCTCCGACTACGGGCTCGCCGACGAGTTCGTGGGCGTCGTGCACGCCGTGCTGGTCCGTCTCGCGCCCGGCGCCCTCGTGGTCGACCTCACCCACGGGATCCCCGCCTTCGACGTGCGGGCAGGGGCGGAGTCGTTGGGGCGGGCCGTGCCCCACCTCGGGCCGGGGGTCGTGCTCGGGGTGGTCGACCCCGGCGTCGGGAGCGCGCGGCGGTCGGTCGCCCTGCGGGCGGCCGACGGTCGTTGGTTCGTCGCCCCCGACAACGGCCTGGCCGTGCCCGCCGCCGACGCGTGCGGCGGGGTGCAGAGCGCGATCGCCCTGCGCAAGCCCGAGGACGCGCCGGCGACCTTCGACGGCCGGGACGTGTTGGCGCCCGCGGCCGCCGCCCTGGCGCGCGGTGCGCAGCCCGCGACGGTCGGCGACGAGGTGGACCCGTCCTCCCTGGTCCGGCTGCCCCCGCTCGAGGTGACCCGGACCGTCGGGGACGAGGGGGCGGTGCTGCGGGCGCCCGTCACCTGGATCGACAAGTTCGGCAACGTGCAGCTCGGCGTCCCCGGGCACGACGGCCCCCCGGCGGACGCCGGCATCCTCACGCTGCGCGCCGGGGGCTCGATCGCCGGCGCGCGCCGGGTGCACGCCTTCTCCGACCTCGCAGCGGGCGAGCTCGGTGTGCTCGTGGACGCCAACGGCCGGCTCGCCCTCGTCGTGCGCGAGGGCTCGGCTGCGGCGGCCACCCGGCTCAGTGTCGGGGGGACGGTCGAACTGGTCTGGTGACCAGCGCGGGCGCTGCCGTACGCTCGCCGGTCGATGGGAGCACGGCCCGCCAACGGGAACGAGCCCGCGGACGCCAGGGAGTCCCACCCGCGGCGGGTGCCCGAGGCGACGGTCGTGCGCCTGCCGCTCTACCAGCGGATCCTCGCCGAGCTGCTGCGGGCGGGTGCGACCACCGTCTCGTCGGAGGAGCTCGCCTCCCGGACGAGGGTCAACGCGGCCAAGGTCCGCAAGGACTTCTCCCTCTTCGGGTCGTTCGGCACGCGTGGCACGGGCTACGACACCGCCTTCCTGCTCGCCCAGATCGAGCGTGCGCTCGGCGCGGACCGTGACTGGCCGATCGTGATCGTCGGCATCGGGAACCTCGGGCGCGCCCTCGCCAACTCCGACGGGTTCTCCTCCCACGGGTTCCGGGTCGCCGGGCTCTACGACGCCGATCCCGCTGTCGTGGGCTCCCGGGTCGGCGGGCTCGCGGTCCGTCACGTCGACGACCTCGGCAGCGGCGAGCAGCCCGTGATCGGCGTGATCGCCACGCCCGCGCTCGCCGCGCAGGCGGTGGCCGACGTCCTCGTCGCCGCCGGCGCGGCGTCGATTCTCAACTTCGCCCCCCGGGTGCTCTCGGTGCCGCCGCGGGTCCTCGTGCGCTACGTCGACCTCTCCATCGAGCTCCAGGTGATGAGCTTCTTCCTCGCGCGCCGCGACACCGACCTGCCGCCCGTGGGGGCGGAGCCGGGCGTCGCCCCGGCCGAGGCCGCCGCACCGCGCCCGCCGCCCGGGTCCGGGTAGGGGACCTGATCTGCGGAGCCGCCGCCCGGCGTCGTAGCGTGTGCGGTGCTCCGCGTCGTGGAGGGGCCGGCTCGCACGGCCTCCGACACGTGCGGCGGGGTCCTTTGGACCAGCGAGGAAGGTGCACGCACCGTTGTCCGTCGTCGTCGTAGGGATCGAGCACAAGAAGGCGCCCCTCGAGCTGCTCGAGCGGGCGACGGTCGTCGACGCCGACCTCGCCAAGACGCTCGGCACGCTGCGTTCCTGGGAGAACGTGCAGGAGGCCGTCGTCCTGTCCACCTGCCTGCGGACCGAGGTCTACGCGGTCGTGGACCGGTTCCACGACGCCGTCGACGACGTCTGCGAGCTGCTCGCCACGCACGCCGGCCTCCGGGTCGACGACGTCCAGGAGCACACCG
>Ga0307374_10010703_pt1 | contig 13210 bp, 19 predicted proteins | sample OX3MG_FD_202532 | JGI IMG/M metagenome (GOLD analysis project Ga0307374, IMG submission 202532) | Soil microbial communities from Risofladan, Vaasa, Finland - OX-3 | ecosystem: Environmental > Terrestrial > Soil > Coastal area > Acid sulfate soil | place: Finland: Risofladan, Vaasa | collected...
TGTTCGAGGTCGCCAAGGAGGCCTTCACCGTCGCCAGCGACCCGCACGACAAGGCTGCCGTCGCCCACGCACTGCACAACGTGAACTACACCGGCATGTGCGGTGCGATCAACTTCGCGGGCGGCCCTGCGCCGGGTGTCGGCATCATCAACCCGGTTGGCGTGCAGTGGAAGGCCAGCACCGGCAAGTACCCCTTCGAGATGAAGGTTGTCGACAACTCGCTGAACAAGGCGGTGCCGATCGAGGCCCCGCTCCAGCCGACCAATCCCTGATGCCACTGTGGGCCCATTGCCGACGAATGCATGATGCCAAGTGACCGTGCTGCTTGAGCTGGACCGCGTAACCAAGAAGTTCGGCAGCGTGGTCGTGGCAGATGGCCTGTCCCTGGCCATGGGCAGCGGCGACATCGTGGGCATCGTCGGGCCGAACGGTGCTGGCAAGACCAGCCTGTTCGGCCTGATCGGCGGCGACCTCTCGCCCGATTCGGGCGTGGTCCGCTTCGATGGCCACAATGTCACCCGTCTGGACGCGTCCGCCCGGTGCCGGCTCGGCATCGGGCGGACGTACCAGGTACCGCGGCCCTTCGTGGACATGACCGTGTTCGAGAACGTGCTTGTCGCGGTTCAGCAAGGTGGCGGGCTGCGCCGCCACGCCAGCTACGCGCTCGCCGCCGAGGTGCTGGAACGGACCGGCCTGGCCGGGGAGGCCAACCTCCCGGCTGAGCGCCTCGGCCTGCTTCAGCGCAAGCGGCTGGAGGTGGCGCGGGCCCTCGCCACCCGGCCGCGGCTGCTCCTGCTCGACGAGGTGGCCGGCGGGCTCACCGACCCCGAGGTCGAGCAGCTGGTCCAGATCGTGACCGGCATCCGCGCCGAGGGCATCGCCGTGCTCTGGATCGAGCACGTGATGCGGGCGCTCACCGCTGCCGTGGAGCGCATGATCTGCCTGGCCAGCGGCTCGTTCGTGGGCGACGGCCAGCCCGCCGAGGTGCTCGCCAACCCGGCCGTCCGGGAGGTGTTCCTCGGCACCGAGGTGACCACGTCGCTGACCGGCACGGCAGCGCGTGAGACTGGGGAGGGCACATGACCGGCCCGGCCGGGACGGGCGGGCCGCTGCTGGAGGTGCGTGGGCTGACCGCCCACCACGGCCAGCTGTGCGCCCTGGACAACGTCAGCCTGCGGGTGATGCCTGGTGACGTCTACGCCATCATCGGCGCGAACGGGGCGGGCAAGTCCACCCTGATGCGCACGATCGCCGGGCTGCACCGGCCCACTGAGGGATCGGTGCTGCTGGACGGGACCGACGTGACCGGGCTGCGGGCCGAGCGGCGGCTCGCCGCCGGGATCGCGCTGGTCCCCGAAGGGCGCAGGCTGTTCCCCTCCCTCACCGTCGAGGAGAACCTGCTGGTGGGTGCCTCCTTCGCGCGCAAGGGCCCGTGGACCATGGACCGCGTGTACGAGCTGTTCACCTGGATGCGTGACCGGCGCGGCCAGAAGGCAGCGCAGCTGTCCGGCGGGGAGCAGCAGGCCGTCGCGCTCGGCCGGGCGCTGGTCGCCAACCCCCGGGTGCTCCTGCTCGACGAGCTGTCGCTGGGGCTGGCCCCGGTGATCGTCCGCCGTATCTACGCCATGCTCCCCGAACTGCTCCAGGTCGGGGTGACGGTGCTGCTGGTCGAGCAGGACGTCAGCCAGGCCCTGCACGTCGCGACCCATATCCACTGCCTGCTCGAAGGCAGGACCACGCTGGAGGGAAGCCCGGAAGGGCTGACTCCGGAGCGGATCGAAGGTGCGTACTTCGGCCTGGCGAGCCCGGCCGGCCAGGCCTCCGGACAAGGGAGAGAACCCGCGTGACCTGGGTAAACACAATCATCCAGGGCGTCTTGCTCGGCGGGCTGTACGCGCTGTTCGCGTGCGGGCTGTCGCTGCTGTTCGGTGTCATGAAGGTCATCAACCTCGCGCACGGCGACCTGGCGGTGGTGGCCGCCTACGTCGCGCTCGGGGTCATCACGGTGACCCATGTCCCTGCCCTGTGGTCGGTCGTCCTGGTGGTGCCGATATTCGCGGTCCTCGGCTACGTCGTGCAACGGACGCTGATCCAGTCCAGCCTGAACCGAGGCCCGCTCAACACGCTGCTGGTCACCTTCGGGCTTTCGATAGTGATCGAGAACGCGCTGCTGCAGTTCCTGTCCGCCAACAGCCACTCCATCCCCGGCGGCACCCTGGTCACCGCCTCGTTCAACCTCGGTTCCCAGATCCAGATCGCCTACCTGTCATTGGTGATCTTCGTGGTGGCGGTGGCCGTGCTGCTGGGGCTGCAGTACTTCCTGTCCTCCTCCAAGCACGGCCGGCTGATCCGGGCCGTCGCCGACGACCCTGAGGCCGCCCAGCTGGCCGGCGCCGACTACCGGCACGTGTTCGGCATCGCGGCGGCGATCGCGTTCGCGACCGTCGCGCTGGCGGGGTTCGCGTTCGGCCTGTACTCGCAGTTCGATCCAACGAGCGGCACCGATCTGCTGCTGTTCGCGTTCGAGGCGGTGGTGATCGGCGGGCTCGGCTCGCTGTGGGGAACCCTGGCCGGCGGCGTGATCCTCGGCGTGGTCCAGCAGATCGGCGCGCAGATCAACCCCCAGGACCAGATCCTCGCCGGGCAACTGGTGTTCCTCGTGGTGCTGGTGCTTCTTCCCCAGGGCATCACCGGCCAGCGGAGGACGGCATGAGCACCGTCAGCGAGCCACTCGCCCCGTCGGCGGCCGCCCGGGCGGTGCGGGTCACCCGGTCCCGCCGCCGCACCTGGTGGCTCGGCCTGCTCGCCCTGGCCGGGGTCGCCGTGCTGGGGTTCCTGCCCTACGTGGCGTTCTCCAGCACGACTAACCTGCTGGTGAACGTGTTCATCCTGATCATCATGGCCAGCATGTGGAACCTGCTGGCCGGCTACGCCGGGCTCGTCTCGGTGGGCCAGCAGGCGTTCATCGGGCTGGGGGCCTACTCGATCCTGATCTTCGCCCAGCATGGCGTGAACCCGTTCCTGGGGCTCCCGCTGGCGGTGCTGGTGACCGCCGTGATCGGCGTGCCGGCGTGGTGGCTGGTGTCCCGGCTGCGCACCGCGTACTTCGCTATCGCCACCTGGGTCATCGCATCGGTCTGCTACCTGCTCATCGTCCGCTTCCCGTCGCTGGGCGGCGGCACCGGCACCGAGATCCCCGGTGCCCTGCTCACCATGAACTCCAACCTGCGGCTGGCCTACACCTACTGGGCCGCGCTGATCGTCCTGGTAGCCAGCGTCGGCGGCATCTACATCCTGCTGCGCAGCAGGATCGGGCTGGTGCTCACCGCCGTACGCGACGATGAGATCGCCGCCCGCAGCTCCGGCGGCCGGGTTGGCCGGATCCAGCAGATCGTGTTCGTGGTCGCCGCCGCCGGCTGCGGTGGGGCTGGCGCGCTGCTCGCGATCAGCCAGCTCAACGTGGAGCCGACCGCCGCCTTCAGCGTGCTGTTCTCGGCACAGATGATCTTCGCGACCATCATCGGCGGCATCGGCACGATCGAGGGCCCCATCATCGGCGCGATTATCTTCTACGCCCTGCAGCAGTCGCTGGCCTCGCACGGCGCGTGGTACTTCATCATCCTCGGCCTGGTCGCCATCGCGGTCGCACTCTGGGCCCGGCGCGGCCTGTGGGGACTGCTCGCCGACCGCCTGAACATCCGCGTCTTCCCGGTCGGCTACTGGCTCTGGCCGCCGGGCCAAGGCCGCCGCCACGCCACCCAGGACCGCACCTCCCCCAAACCCGGCTCCCCCTGAGCCGGGCTCTCGCCCGCACCCGGCCCGCCAGCCAGCCAGTCCAAGACCGCAGGCGATGGTCGCGGTGACACCTTGGACGCAGTAGTTGATGTGGGCGGCGCCGCACACGAACCCCAGGTGGGTGAAGTATGCCTCGGCGGCGCAAGGTTGCCTGGCCGGCGGCCTCGACGTATAGGGAGATGTCGTCCACGGTGGCGGTCTTCACCGTGGCGGGCTGGGGGCCGGGGCGTGGCCGGGCCGGCCAGGGGCAGTGGCGAGTTCGGCCTGGCGCATCCGGTCCACCAGTGTGCCGGTGCCGGGGGCGCTGACGATGGTGCCGGGCCGGGCCGCGAACAGCGGGAATGCCCAGAAACGGCGGGAGGAGCATCCCCACAGCACCACCCACTGCGGGCAGGCAGCCTGGATCTGGGCGGCCTGGGCGCGTTGGCCAGGGTCGAACCCCGCGCTTGCGGGGCTGTCTGCGGTCACGGCTGGACCGGGCCGGTGACAACCAGGTGCGGGCGGGCCTTGGCCGCTATCTGGCGGATGGCCTCCCAGCACTGGCCGCACATCGGGTAGGACCGCCCCCAGCATTCGGGCCAGAATGCGTCGCGGGGTGTGCCGGGGACGCCGAGTTGCCCGAAGGTGACGATGACATCAGCGAGCGTGCCGAGGTTGCGGTGCGCCCGGTCGTTGCACAGGCACCGGCCCACGGGGACGGTCAGGGTGATCTGGTCATGGCCCGGCGCCGGGATGGTCACATCCGGTCCCCGGGGATACGGGCCACTCCCGCGTACAGGTCGGCCGGGCAGGAGGAGGAGAAGGCGCTGGTGAGGGCGGGCCGCCACTCAGTGACGGGGACCACGCCCGGTGCCACCAGCGGCAGGCCGCCGAACAGGGCGGTGACCTGGGTGTGGGTGCGGGCGGTCACCCCGGTGCGAACCTGGGTGTTGTACGCCTGCACTCCGGCGGTGACCGGGCCGGGTGCGAAGTCGCCGGTCAGGTGGGAGATCGCGAGGTAGCTGCCGGGCGCTAAGGCGCCTACCAGGGCGGCGACGATGGCGGCTGGGTCGTCGGTGCCGGGGATGAAGTGCAGGATAGCCAGGAGCAGCACAGCCACCGGGTGGGTGAAGTCCAGCGTCCGCGCCGCCCTGGTAAGGATGGCCGGGGTGTCGCGCACGTCGGCGTCGATATAGTCACACGAGCCCTGGCCGGTGCTGGTGAGCAGGGCACGGGCGTGCACGAGCACCAGCGGGTCGTTGTCGCAGTAGACGACCCAGGCATCCGGCGCGATGGCCTGGGCCACCTCGTGGGTGCTGCCAGGCGCCGGCAGACCGGTGCCAATGTCAACGAACTGGCGGATACCGCACTCACCCGCCAGGTAGCGGACCACCCTGGCCAGGAACGCCCGGTTCGCGCGTGCTCCCGCCACCACCTGCGGGCGGGAACGGATCACCTCCTCCCCGGCTTGGCGGTCGGCTAGGTAGTGGTCCTTTCCGCCGAGCCAGTAAGCATAGACCCGGGCCGGGTGCGCCACGGACGGGTCGAACCCCGGGGCGGGGTCTGCGGGCTGAAGGGCCGACATCCACGACCGCGTGCGGGCGGGGGGCGCGGACGGGGGTACGGCCAGGTCCGGCAACGCGGTGGCGGCGGAAGGAGCCTGCGGGCGGGCGGCGGGTGGCACGGCTTCGCCATCACCGGACGTGGGCTGCATTGCGTGACTCCCTTAACATGTGCAGGAACGGATACGGTGAGTTAACCGCCTGTGGGCGTAGCCTGAAAGGTGTTGCCCGGCAGGGTAAACGGGTAACAGGTGGCGGCAAACGGCAAACAGTCCGACGTGATGGGTGCACGCGGCATGAGCGAGTTCGGTGACCAACTTCGGAGGCTTATGGCCGCGCGTGGGGTAGGCGTCCGGGAACTCAGTCGGCGGGTACCGTGCAATCCTGGGCATGTTTCACAGTTGCGCAGCGGCCAGAAGCGGCCGTCCCCGCAGACTGCCAGGCGGCTCGATGAGGTCCTTGACGCTGGTGGGATGCTAACCGCGCTGGCACCGAGATCGGTTTCCCGCCGGTCCGGCGGCTCTGTCACACCCGCCAGGGAGTTCACAGTTGCGCCTGCTGGCTTGGATCACGCTATGCGGGTGCGGCTGACTGCGTTTACTGCTGTGCAGCTCGACGAGTTGATTTGTCACTTGAGTGATCAATGGCACGCTCTGGTGAAGACCGATAATTTGCTGGGTCCGCGCCATGCCCTGGCTGGTGTGCATGCTCAGCTAGGCGTGATCGATGCCCTGTTGCGCTCTGTGCGGCTGCCGGCGCGGCAAGGGGTGCTGCGGCTGGGCGCGAGGTACGCCGAGTCATCCGCGTGGTTGCATGAGGATTCCTGCGACATCGCGGGTGCGCGGTACTGGACTGGGTGCTCGATGGAATGGGCGGTGGAGGCAGGCGACCGGCTGATGGTGTCGTGGGCGCTGTTCCGCCGGAGCCAGCAGGCGGCGGCCGATCACGACGCCGCGCAGGTGGCTGGCCTTGCGGCTGCCGCACGCCGGGAGGCAGGCGGGCTGGGTGGGCCGATGCTGGCGGCGATCCTTCAGCAGGAGGCACACGCCTGCGCCATGGACGGTGCGGAGAGGATGTGCCATATCACCCTGGACCGGGCTCATGGGCTGGCTGCGGCCCCCGATGACCCAGGCGACGCATCGAATGGGCATGGTTCCTTTTGCACGTCGGCATACCTGGAGATGCAGCGGGGTGCCTGCTGGCTGATGCTCGGCCGTCCGGCGAAGGCGGTCGCGGCGCTGGGGACTGCTATCCGGGGGCTGCCTCCCGCGTACCGGCGTGACCGTGGCGTGGCGTTTAGCTATCAGGCTGCTGCGCTGGCGGCTACGGGTGAGCCTGCGGAGTCCGCCACAGTCGCGATGCAAGCGCTGGACATCGCTCGGGACTCAGGCTCCGGGCGGATTCTGCGCATGGTCGCTGAGGTTGCCGGTGCGCTGGCGCCGCATGGTGAACTGGAGGCGGTCGCCGGGCTGAGGGCGGCGCTCGCCGGTACCTCGGCTGCGTGATGGCGACGCCGGCTGAGGTCGCCGCGATGCGGCGCGCAATTGGTGTGTCGGCGGCTGGGCTTGGCACCACCAGCCCGAACCCCCCGGTGGGGTGCGTCGTGCTTGACCTGTCGGGCCAGGTGGTCGGGGAGGGACATCACGAGCGCAAGGGCGAAGCGCACGCCGAGACCCAGGCGCTGGCGGCGGCGGGATCGCTCGCGGAAGGCGCAACGGCGGTCGTGACTCTTGAGCCGTGCAACCATGAGGGGCGCACCCCGCCATGCAGACAGGCGCTGATTGACGCACGGGTCGGGCGCGTGGTCATCGCACTGACCGACCCGACATCACGCGGGGTCGGCGGTGCGGCGGCGCTGCGGGCTGCGGGTGTCAGTGTGGAAACCGGTGTTCTGGCCGATGAGGCGCGTGTGGTCCTCGGCGGCTGGCTCGCTGCCCTGGAGACGCGCCGTCCGGTTGTCACCTGGCCATATGTAATTGGCGATCACGGCATCATGGCCCTGCCCGATGAGATGGAGGAAGCCCGGGTGATGCGGCTGAATGCTGACGCGGTGCTCCGGGGGGATGGCAGCGTCACTGAAGCAGTTCCCGGCAGCCACGGCAGGGGCATTCTCAGACTGGAGGATTTGCCGCCCGGCGCGCACGTGCCGGGCGTCGCTGCGTCCTTGTATGAGGGGGGTGTGCGGCAACTGGTGCTGGCCGGCGGACTGGACATGGCCGAGCCCTTCCTTGCAGCAGGGCTCGTTGACCAGGTGCTGGCCTACGTGCCGGAAGGAAGGGCTTCGCGGAGGCCAGGCATAGCGAGTCCCTGGCCCTTGCTGCCGCCGGGGTTTGCTATCACGAGAGCAAAGAGAGTCGGCGGGTACGTGCAGATCGAGGGACAGCCCGAGACGTCCCGCTAAGCGACACGCGTGGGGTTCCGTCCGCGCTTGGTGTCCTGCCTGTGCGTTTGGTGGTTGTGCCCCCGCGTAGCGGGGGCCTTGGGTGGGCCGGGAAGGGTAAGGAAGGGGGTGTGGGGGAAACCTCCGCGGGACCCTGGCAGGTCGGTGGTCCACTCGCTGACCAGCCGCCGCGCCTGGTCAGCGGCGGCGGGATTTTCGGCTCCTCTGCATGCCCCTTGGCGCATGAAAGTCACCACGATCATGAGTTGTGAGCCCTGCGGGAAGAAGGGCGCGGCTAACCGTGCTTACCCTCAGGACGGCGAGTGAGGGAGGACGGCAGTGGGGCTGTTCGGTTTTCACAAGACCACGATGGTGGCCGAGAACGAGGCGCTGCCGGGGCGCTCGGCCCCGCTCCCGGTGCCAGACAGGCATGAAGTGCTCGGCGGCCTGCTGTGGCCCCCCTACCCGGCCGGGACCGAGGTAGCCGAGTTCGCGCTCGGCTGTTTCTGGGGTGCCGAACGCATGTTCTGGCAGACGCCCGGGGTCGTCACCACGGCCGTCGGCTATGAGGGCGGGTTCACGCCCAATCCGACCTACGAGGAAGTCTGCGGCGGGCGGACCGGCCACTCCGAAGCCGTCCGGGTCGTGTTCGACCCGGCCAGGGTGTCGTACCAGGACCTGCTCAAGGTGTTCTGGGAGTCCCATAACCCGACCCAGGGCATGCGCCAGGGCAACGACGTCGGCACGCAATATCGTTCGGCGATCTTCTACACCTCCCCTGCCCAGGAGGCGGCAGCGGAGGAATCCCGGGCCGCCTACCAGAAGAAGCTGGCCGAGGCGGGCTATGGCGAGATCACGACCCAGATCGTGTCGGCCGGTGAGTTCTACTTCGCCGAGGACTATCACCAGCAGTATCTTTCAAGCAATAAAAACCCGAACGGGTACTGTCCCGATCACGGCACGGGCGTGTCCTGCCCGATCGGTGTGGTCCCCGCCGACGGGTAACGCCCCGACGGCAGCTGCGCGCGGGTGGTGCAGGCAGCAGGCGGTCTGAGTTGCCTGCATCAGTGCACGGGGGTCTTGAAGCTTTTCAGTAGTTGTGAAACTCGCTGCGCCGAGACGTGCAGGATTACCGCGATGTCCCGGCCAGACAAGCCCTCCTGCCTGAGTTGCTGGGCGACCTGGCGTGATCTCGCCGCAGCGGCGCGGAGCGCCTGCTCGGCTTCAGCGATCGCCTCTCGCGCGGCGTCGGCTGCTTCGTCGAGCCCGCTGCCCACCTCTGGATGGATGATCACTGCGTCGTCGGCTGTGTCGTGGTCAGTGAGGGTCTCGATGTAGTCGCGGACCATTTGCTCGGCTCCATCAAGGTTCCGGGACTGCGTGACACCGATGCCCTCGATGTGCAGTTCCCAGCCGTGCTTCCAGCGCTTGGCGCGCACGGTGTAAGTGCTCATTGGAGCCATCCCTCCGGCAGGCAGCTAAGTTTCTTGATCGTGTCGCGCACGACGCCCGGTGACACGGTGCGGGCTTCCACGACTACGGCCATGTGCTTCCGGCACGGGCAGTACCTCTTCTGGTGGTCACCTTTGCCCTCCTTAGGGGTGCAGCCGCTGTCCAGTAGCGCTCGCGCCAAGTCGCGGTACTGCATCGCCTTTACCATGACGATAGTCTAGACCCACTAGATGATAATGCTAAAGCCCGGCTAGATATTCCTGCCGAGAGGGAGTCGCGCGAGGGGCAAGTTCGAACAGGTACCGCTGCCACCAGCAGTATCTTTCAAGCGGTAAAAACCCCAACGGGTACTGCCCCGATCACGGCACCGGCGGGTCCTGCCCCGTGGGTGTGGCAAAGGCGGGCGACTGAGCGTCTAGTTATCCGGCGTTCACGCGCCGGGCGGTTTCGACGAGTGCCTCCGCCGCCCGTCCGGCTCGCTTAGCGTCGGCCGCAGTCGCCTCGGTGTGGCTGTAGCCGACCTTGGTCTTCATGCTCAGCAGTACACGCAGGTGCTTGCCTGATCCGCTGTCGGCCTTCTCCAGCAGGGCAACTGCCTCGGTGTGGTTCTCACCTTGCGTGTGCTGTCCGAGGCGGGCGCAGCAGATGACATCCGAAGCGGCGATGCCGGCGTGAATACATAGGGTGATGAAGGAGTCTGCGTTCTCGGCCTTCCCGCCTGCTTGGCCCGCAGTGAGATTGGCGGCGTCGAGGAACTGACCTGCCTTGCGCAGGCGGTCCCGGCGGATCTCTGGAGAGCAGGGGGTGGTGCGTGCCATCTCAGTCTTCTCGATTCCGCAACTGCTGGCTCAGCCAAGCACGATGTCCTGCGACGGTGAGGCCTTCTTCCAATACATCCCGCAGCACGCGCTCGTCACGAGCGGCTGTCAGCTCGCTGACTGTGTACTCAAGCGGACGCGTATCGTTGCCAGTCCACCTGGTGACGTCTGCTACCAGTTCGCCGACCTGCTCTTCCCAGGTGTCAATCGGCGTGTCGTCAGCGCGGATCAGCAGGAGATCCAGGTCGCTGTCCGGACTCATGGTGCCGCGGGCTGCGGAGCCGAATACGGCAGCGTACGTGGGTGGACAAGTCCAGCTTTCGAGCCGATCTTCCAGGCGCTGTAGCAACGTCTGTGGGATGCGAGCCAGTTCAATAATGGGGGCAGCCGCCAGGTGCTTTCGGTTAAGCCGGTAGCTATAGGCATTGCCGATCCGCTCGGAGTGCACGACCCCTTGGCGGGTGAGGCGCAGCAGGACTTTTCGGATGCCTTCCTCAGAGTAGCGATGGAGCACGCGATGGAGTTGCCCAGTTGTGAAGGTCGCTTCATGCTGAGCGAGCACGGCGAGAACGTCCCCGTCGAGGGTGGGCGTGATCGTGGCCAGGGGACGATTCAGCTCCATGACACCTCTTCAGCGATGGACCTAAGCCTCACCGCAACTTTAGTACGTCCTTCCGCACTAAGATACGGGTACCAGGAGAATAGTTGGGGAGTAGTAATCTTTGCCTGTTGCACCTCTACTGAGGACGCTGTGGTCCAGCGATGGGGCAGGTACCGCTACCACCAGCAGTATCTTTCAAGCAACAAAAACCCCCACGGCTACTGTCCCGACCACGGCACAGGCGTGTCCTGCCCGATCGGGGTCGTCCCCGCCGACGGTTAGACCGTCTGCCTGTAGTGGCGGGCTGTCGGAGTTGCCAGGAGGTGGCTCTGCGGCGCCCGCTACTTGCCGTCTGGGCTGACGTAGGTGCCGCGCCGCGCGACGGTGAAGACCAGGCCCTCGTCGCGCAGGATCTCGATGGCGCGCAGTACGGTGTCCCGGCCTACGTCGTGCTCCTGCTGGAGCTGTTTCACGGACGGCAGGGGGCCGTTCCGCCACTCGCCCTTGGCGATCCTCGCCCGGAGGATGGCGGCTAGCTGCTGGTAGGCCGGTTCCGGTGCCCCGTGATCAACGGTCACAATGATCAAGCTAGATCATTCAAGATCAGAGCTGATCACGTAGTATATCTGCTCTGATCTGTACTGCTCTGCTCTACACTTAGCAAGCGAGCGACCTATCCAGTCTGCTTTGGTGCGGAGGACGGAGTGGAGGACAGGGAAGCGCCCCTGTTGTGGCGCGTGACCGCTGGGCTTAGAACTGGGCGTTGGGACCGTCAGGAATGTTCATGACACCGGACGGCCCAGCTCTGACCGTCGCAGAATCGGTCCAAGGGGGTGATGGTCACCAGTGTTCGGCGCAGACCAGGACGCGGGTGTTCCCAGGCGAGCACGATCAGGTTTCCTGCGCTCGCCGCTTTGTCACCGAAGTCCTCGGCTCGGTGCCGGTCCTGGATGACGTCGTGCTCCTCATCTCGGAACTCTGCACGAATGCCTTACTGCACACTGCCTCCGGCGATAGCGGCACCTTCGCGGTCACGGTTTGCCCAGGTCCGTCCTCCGTGCGTGTAGAGGTCCGGGACGACGGCTCGGACCAGATACCGATGCCTGGCCCACCTGACGCCTCGGCAGAGGACGGGCGTGGCCTCGGCCTGGTAGATCTCATCGCGGACCGATGGGGCCATCTTGGGGACTGCCGAAGTCGGTCCGTGTTCTTCGAACTCGGCTGGGAAACGGCTGACGATCGCGACCGCACGGTAGATGCCCAACCTGACTAAGCATCTGCCGTCAGGTAGGCCCTGGCCGTCGGAAGTTGCGCTAACCAGGAACTTCCCTACGCCGGCTGTCGGCCTCAGATCGGTATGATCGAGCCCTGTTGCGGTCAAGTCAGATGGAAGTGTCGCGACGGCTGTGCGCGGCCCGGGCCGACCGAAAACTCGTGGTGGCTGACAGATGCCCGGCGGACAATCACATGCGTGAACGAACCTGACGTCCTCAGCCGGCGCTTCGGACCGGACTTCGTCGCGGAACAGCGCCGCCGGTTCGCCAAGCGCCCTCCCGAGCAGCGGCAGCTGACCTACGACAGGTTCGCCTGGTCTCGGAACTCCGCACGAACGCCTGACTGCACACCGCCTCCGGCGGGAACGGCACCTTCGAGGTAACAGTCTGCCCAGGCCCGTCGTCCGTGCTGCGCGTGCGGACGCAGAGGTTACTCCCGCCAGATCGGTTCCAACAAGTCGGGGTTGAACGCTTTCCGGCCGCCCCCCGCCGAGTGCACGATCACGGCATGCAGGGCTTCACGAGTCAGACTTGCCGCGGACAACAGGCCAAACGGGAGGCGTCAGGCGGCGGCGAGTGGGTGGGCGTGTGCCCGCTCGTAGAGTGGTTCCGGTGCCAAGTCAATGCCGTTGGGCCACACGACAGTGCCCGACTCAGCGTCGACTGTGACCTGAGCGAAGTACTCAGGATCGTTGAGCGGCTCCAGAACACCTGTCCAGCGCTCAGCCGAGAAGTCGACGTCGCCGACTGTGCCGTCACTGAACAAGAGCCGAAGCACGTGGTCACCGACCACGGCAACCCCCGACACAATCGGAAGGTAGTTTTCGCTCACGCTCATCATCCTACGACAGGGGTGCGATGCCGAGCAGAGGCTCGTTCTTCCTGGCACGTTCCCAGTTCGCCAGAATTTCCTCGCTCCGAAGGCTGGCCCATTCCCGGACGAACTGGAGAGCCCGAGGGTCCAGGCTGCCAGCAAGCACCCTTCCGTCCACCGAGACTGAGGCGCGGCGCCCTGCATGGTAGGCATGGACGTGCGCCACGGGGTGATCGCGCTCGTTCCAGTACATGTAGATCACCACTCCGTAGAACGCGCTGATACGCGGCATGGCACGACGATAGCCCGGCTAGCCGCCTGCCATTGCGCCCACGATCAGGTAGGGCTCCGCGCCTGCGGCGACCGGTGGGGGCAGCGGGACGTCCGGCTGTTCGTGGGACAGGTCCTGCTGGCAGGCGAAGAACCGGATGAACGCTCGCCGCTTGCCGCTGTCGTGGTCGCGGATCGTCCCGCGCAGCATCGGGTAGCGGGTTTCCAGTGCGTCGAGCACCGAGCGCTGGGTGACCTGGTCGGC
>Ga0307374_10010704_pt1 | contig 13209 bp, 9 predicted proteins | sample OX3MG_FD_202532 | JGI IMG/M metagenome (GOLD analysis project Ga0307374, IMG submission 202532) | Soil microbial communities from Risofladan, Vaasa, Finland - OX-3 | ecosystem: Environmental > Terrestrial > Soil > Coastal area > Acid sulfate soil | place: Finland: Risofladan, Vaasa | collected...
CTCTCGTTGGCCCGGATTCCCCCGTCGCCCTTGGAAAAGCTGGAAATGCTCGAACAACTTCGCGTGCTTGAGTCGGGACATTCGATTGCCGTCGCGGTCGTGCCCCAGGCGACGCCGGGTATCGACACTCAGCGCGATTACCAGGCGTTTGTACAACGCCATCGTAAACGCTAGAATCCGTTCGTAGCGGAATTCGTGAGAATTCCGAGCGTTGCGGTAAAAAAGACAACGGCCCGCTCAAAGGCTAGGATCGTCGTATCGGGTTCTGTAGGGAACGCCCTCCGTGGCGTTCCGAGGAGCTGGTGCGAGACCATCTGGCAGGACACGCCAGCGCCACGGAGGGCGTTCCCTACAGAGATCGTCCCATATTCGCATCCTAGCCTTTGAGCGGGCCGTTGAAAAAAAACGGAACTCTCACGAGTTCCGCTACGGCGGAATGGATACCTTCGTACGGACATCATTCAATGACCAAATTCATCTTCGTCACGGGCGGCGTCGTCAGTTCCTTGGGAAAGGGCCTGACCAGCGCGTCGGTCGGCATGTTGCTCGAACAGCGCGGGCTGCGCGTGCGGATGCAAAAGCTCGATCCGTACATCAACGTCGATCCGGGCACGATGAGCCCCTACCAGCACGGCGAAGTCTACGTGCTCGACGACGGAAGCGAAACCGACCTCGACCTGGGTCATTACGAGCGGTTCACCCATGGTCCCCTCACGCGCGACTCGAACTTCACCACCGGCCAGATTTACCTGGCAGTGATCAACAAGGAGCGGCGGGGCGAATTCCTGGGCAAGACGGTCCAGGTGATCCCGCACATCACCGACGAAATCAAGGATTGCATCCGCAAGCTGGCGGGCGAAACGGTCGACGTGGTGATTACCGAAATCGGCGGCACGGTGGGCGACATCGAGAGCCAGCCGTTCCTCGAAGCGATCCGCCAGTTTTCGCTCGACGTGGGCAAGGAGAACTGCCTCTACGTGCATCTCACGCTCGTTCCCTACCTCAAGGCGGCGGGCGAGCTGAAGACCAAGCCCACGCAACACTCGGTCGGACTGCTCCGCCAGATTGGTATTCAGCCGGACATCCTGGTTTGCCGCACCGAGCGGAGCCTGAGCCGTGACGACCGCGACAAGATCGCGCTGTTTTGCAACGTGCCCCGCGAGGCGGTGATCGAGGAAAAAGACAAGGATTTTTCGATCTACGAAGTCCCCTTGAGCCTGGTCGAGAACCGGCTCGACGAACAGATCGTGCGCCGTCTCGGCCTGGCCGCGGGGCCGCTGGAACTCGACGAGTGGCGCGACCTGTTGCACAAGCTGCGAAATCCGGAACACGAGATCAGCGTCGCCGTGGTGGGCAAGTACGCCGAACACCGCGACGCCTACAAGTCGATCTACGAGGCGCTCGACCACGCCGGAATCGCCAACCTGGCCCAGGTCCGCGTGCAGCGAATTCAAAGCGAGGAGGTGGAGCGCGAAGGTCCCGAGCGGCTTTTGTCGGGCTTCGACGGCCCGGCGGCTTTGGCGAGCGGGGCATCGAAGGCAAGGTCGAGGCGATCCGTTTTGCACGCCAGCGCGAGATTCCGTTCTTGGGCATTTGCCTGGGAATGCAATGCGCGGTGATTGAGTTCGGCCGCAACCTGGTCGGCCTGGCCGGCGCCCACTCGACCGAGTTCAACAAGGACACGCCGCACCCGGTGATTTGCCTGTTGGACGAGCAGCGGTCGATCATCGACAAGGGGGGCACGATGAGGTTGGGCGCGCAGGAGGCGCTGCTCGACCCAACCAGCCGTGCCGCGGCTTGCTACGGCTCCACGATGATCTCCGAGCGGCACCGGCACCGTTACGAATTCAACGACGTTTACCGCCAGCAGTTCGAAGCCAACGGCATGATGGTCGCCGCCACGAGCCCCGATGGCTCGCTGGTCGAGATCATCGAGCTGCCGAACCATCCCTGGTTCGTCGCGGTGCAATTCCATCCCGAGTTCAAGAGCAAACCGACCCAGCCGCACCCGCTGTTCAGGGGATTCGTCGCCGCGGCCGTCGAGCGGCGCGTTTCTCGCGGCGAACGAGCGAAAGAATTCGAGCCGTCGTGAAACAACGATGCGCTGCGCGGCCGCGAATCGGCATGGCCCTACTTGTTGCGCAGCAACAAGAAGGCAAAGAAAAAGCCGACAAAAACTTGTTCTTTACCGACAAGCCAGCGGTCTCAGCCGCTGGCCGATCTCCGACCCAGCAGGATTTTACATCGGGGGGCGTGTCGCCAAAACCCCACGGCAGGGGATGGGACGTCGGATGAAGAACAAGTTTTTGTCGGCTTTTTCGCGTTTCACCCGCGGTCTCCGCTCACGCCCGCGTCAAAAACTCCTGCGTCTCCACGACCCCCAGCGCGTCGGGGTGGCCGGGCCGCCCGCAATCGCCCAGGGTCTTTTTCGCGCTAGCGGAACCATCGTCGCGCGGCGACAAAAAAACGACCACACGATAGCGGCGCGAAGAAAACCGATCTCCGACATCCCCACGCCAGTGAGCAAGCCGCGTAGCGGCGCCGTTTCCAACCTCACCCCCTACTTACGACGGTTCGTGTCGACCAAATTGAAAATTGGGGGATTCGGAGTCGGTTTTATTCGCATAGCGTCGAACGCGGGGCGGAGGCGCTGTCGCCTCCAACCCCACCGCGCGAGCAACGTCGCGGCTGGGCGTTTCGGCGCGAACGCCATAGTGTCAGGCGCCGCCACCGGTGGCCTTAAGTGGGTCCCAACGCGAGGGCTGCGGCGCGTCGCCCTGAATCAGGGCCGCCGCGGTGCGTCCGACGCCACAATGGGGCCGGCCGTGTACTGGCCATGGTGGGCCGGCGACAGCGCCGACCCACCGGCGATCCGATCGAAAAGGCACCCTAATTCGCCAATGTTCGAACCGTGTCGGTTCCACGACGTCATACGCGGGGCGTAGGGTGGCGCGATTGGGACACGGGTACGCCACGGCCGCCGAGACGGCCGCCGGCGGGCGATGGCGGAATGCCTTTTCGATCGGGCCGCCGTCGGACACGCACGCGCGTTGGCTGTCGGTGCCGCCCACCAATCCAACTGGTCTTTCCGCTCCACTGCGTATAATGCAATGGGGGTATAATGCAATGGGGCCTTTGAAACGGAGGGTACGGAGATGGCTGGTGGATACCGCGTCTGGATCGTCGACCCCAACGCCACCGAAGCGGACGACGCGGGGGTAACCATCACGAAGCATTGCGTTCATTTTCCGCCCGGCGTCGAGCCGTCGGACGAGTTGTTGCAAGACAGCCGAAACGCCCGGCACATTGCCGAGCACTTGCGGCGCGAGCTTGGCTTCCAGGGCGACTTGCGCGAGAAGATCGGAGCGCCTATCCGTATCGCGCGATAATCTACAGTGTCCAGCCCTTGCGGTACTCGATGTGGACGTACTGGTTCAGTTCGGGCGCGTTTGTGACTTTCTGGTTCGCGCTGTCCCATTCGAGCCGCCGGCCAGGCGCACGCAACGACAACACGCCTAGCAGCACGGTCTCCGTCAAGGGGCCGGAGTAGTCGAAAGCGTCCACGGGAGGCTTGCCCCCCTTGCAGGCCGCGACCCACTCCTCGTAATGGCCCGGCGAACGCTCGATCGTCTTGGCAACCTGCTTGGCCTTCTCGTCGAGCGCGGCCGGCAGGAGTTGGGGCATGCCGCCGTGCGAGCCGTGGTACATCTTGCCTTCGCTGCCGACGTAGAGCACACCGTTGCCGGGCAGACTCTGACCGGCCGGCATCTCGACGGGCACGGCGGGCATCAGGCCGCCGTCGTACCAGGTCATCCGCACCGGCGGCAGGGCGCCGCGTGCCGGAAAATCGTAGTAGATGATCGCGGCGACAGGGTAGGTCTCGTAGTTCAGCTTGTTCTCCGCCAGAAACGTGCCGTCGATCGTCGTCCGCGCCTCGACCGACGTTGGCGCTCCGAGCTTCAGCGCCCAGACCGGGTGGTCGATGATGTGGCAACCCATGTCGCCTAACGCTCCGGTGCCGAAATCCCACCAGCCGCGCCAGCTCACGGGAGCGTACGCATGATGGTACGGCCGCTCGCGGACGGGACCGAGCCAAAGATCCCAGTCGAGCGTCGAGGGCACGGCGGGCGTGTCGGTCGGCCGGCCGATCCCTTGCTTCCAAAGCTGCCCTGCCCGGTCGGACCAGACGTGGACCTCGCGGACCTCGCCGATCACGCCGGCTTGCAGCCATTCGTTCGTGAGTCGAGAGCCTTCGCTGGCGTGTCCCTGGTTACCCATCGAGGTGGCGACGCCGGCGGAGCGGGCCGCCTTGGTCAACTCGCGGCACTCGACGAGCGTGTGCGTCAGCGGCTTCTGGCAGTAGACGTGCTTGCCGGCGCGAAGGGCCGCCATCGAGGCCACGGCGTGGATATGGTCGGGCGTGCCGACGGTCACCGCGTCGATGCTCTTGGCTTCCTTGTCGAGCATCACGCGGAAGTCCTTGTAGCGCCGCGCGTTGGGGAAGGCGTTGAAGGAACCGGCCGCGCGGACCTCGTCGACGTCGCACAGCGCCACGATGTTGGCCCCCAGCCGCGCCACGGTCGCAATGTCGCCGCCGCCCATTCCGCCGGCTCCAATACCCGCCACGTTGATGCGCTCGCTGGGCGGTACCAGTCCCGCGCCCCCCAGAACGTGCCTGGGCACGATCGTGAAGCTGAAGCCCGCCGCGGCGGTGGCGGAAAGAAACGCCCGTCGAGAGTGTTTTTTGGAGGGGGCCGTGGTCTGGTCTGAGGCGTGTCGAGTCATGGGAAGCTCCTGGGTCGTCCTTTGGCGGCAATTGTCTCACCGGCGCGCAACATCATTGTGGCAGGCCGTGAGGCAAGCCGCAAGCCGGCGATGCCGTATCCTCGTTCCCACGTTCCGCCGACCCGCTGCGCGGGTGCCCCGAACGCTTCCTCGGCCGCTCCGCGGCCCCGCGTCGCCCTCTTTTCGCGCGGAAAAACAACTCCGACAACGGCAGGAGTCTGAAGGTTACGCCCGCGGCAAAAACTCCTGCGTCTCCACGACCCCCAGAGGAAGCAGCCATGGACGGTCCATTGGAAACCGTGCCGACTGCGCCCGGCGGGGCGGGTAATTGCTGCTCAAGACTTGTTCCCTCCCCCACGGCCGGGCGGTGCCACCTGGGTGGTGGAGCGATTGTCGATGGAGCACCAGGAGTTTTTGCCGCGGGCGGTCGCGCAGTTTCACGGCCGCCGCCGGAGATGACTTTCCAACCGCCTGCGGCAAACGTCGGCGGCGCGCGGCGGCGCCAAGGAACGTCCGGCACCTTCCCGCCCGCGACGAGTTGGGCGTCGCCATGACGGCGCGAGCCCGCCAACACGAGTCTCGAAAAGGTCACGAAGAAGCCTGGCCGGCGGGTCTTCAACAGCTAGACAAGAGCTTTGGTTGAATTGAGCGGTAAGTGAGAGTCGTGACGTCATCGAGTCACGGCATCGCTGACGCTTTGCCACCAGCCACGAATCGCCGCGCCGACGCCGCTGGTTTCAACTCGTTCTTTGCCAGCCGCTTGCCGTTCCGCTACGATGGGCACAGTGAGTAGACCGATCACGGGTGATTTCCATGCAGAAGTTCTTGCTCGGCGCCATCATCGGCAGCATCGTCGGCCTGGTGATCGGGATCGTGTTCGCCGCCGGCAGCCTGCTGATACCGGGAAACCTGGTTGAACAAGCGGCAAGAACGATTGCCCTGTGTGGTGGCGTGGCCGGCTTTGTCGGCATGTTCGTTGGGGCCGTCAGCGGAGCGACGTTTGCCGTTGGCGGAGGGCAGGTCAAGGTCTGCGTTGCGGCGGTATCCCTGGGTTTCGCCGCTGGCGCCCTTGGCGCACGGCACCTGATGGGCACGCAGGCCGGTGGGGACCAATTACTCTACGCCGCCGCCGGCGCCTTGGGAGCCGCTTCCGTTGTAGCCTGGCGGGGCTGGCGTAAACGGCGACGGGATTCCGCCCCGCCCGAGGCCCAGCCGTGGCAGCGATGGTTTCAGTTTCGGCTATCAACGTTGATGGCGACGTTCGTGGCGACGGGCGCCTTCCTGTCCGTGCTGATCAGCCAGCCCGTGATGCAGCGGCGGGCCGTGGCCGCGATCAAGCAAAAGGGCGGCGAAGTCTCGTACGAGATCTCTCCGCCAAGCTGGCTTTCGTTCCTATTGGGTGACGGGTCGGGCAGCGACGAATCGGTGGTGCAGGTCAGCCTCGTCGGCGAGCAATTTGACGACACGACGTTTGCATGGCTCAAGGCACTGCCCGACGTCCGATCCTTGTATGTCAATGGAGCCCCAATAACGGATGAGGGGCTGGTCAGCCTTGGGCACCTGAAGCGATTGGAAACGATTGAATTACACGATACAGCGGTCACGGGGACCGGCTTGAAATCTCTGCATGGGCTGAAACACCTCACACGTATGAGACTGAACGGTTCCAAGGTCAGCGACCTGGGGCTCGCAGAACTTGGTGGGCTCACCGGCCTGGAAAACCTCGCTCTGCAGTTTACGGCCGTCTCTGCCACCGGCCTCACCCATCTCGCAGGTCTAAGAGAACTCCAAACACTCTCCCTAAGCGGCGCTGGGGTCACAGACGCGGGGCTAAAGCAATTGCGCAACTTGCCGAATCTCTTTATGCTCGAACTTGGCTTCTCTCAGGTCACAGATGCGGGACTCAAGCACCTACGGAACTTGCCGAAGCTCCAAATGCTCGGGCTCAGGGGAACCGCGGTCTCCGACGCGGGACTGGCCGATTTGGAAGAATTGCCGGAGCTCGCCGGGGTCAACGTTGATCGCACGAAGGTTTCCGCGGCGGGCGTAGAACGAATTCACGCCATGACCGTACGGAACGGGATGGTAATGCCAACTAGGCCGGCAAGCGGCGAGTAGCGCAAGCTGCCACGAAAACCTTGAGGTCACCGCCGCTCGTTCAGGGCCAACTGATGATTCCGGCCGCAGAGATGCGACGCCCGAGGCAAAACTGGTCGTCGCCCAAAAAAAGGACGACCCGCCAAAAGGCTAAGACGAGTTTCCGCAATGTGGAACATGCCATGCCACTGGCTTGCCCAGTGGTCTGTGACGCTGGCAGCTACTCAAGCCAGCGGCCACTCCTGTTTTTTCGAATCCCGATTGCCCTGCCGCTGCCTTTGGCAGCGGCAGGGCAATCGGGTGGGAGGGGAGAGTTGGGCCCGCGGATCGTAGCTGCCAGCGTGAGCCCGGGGCACCCGCGCAGTGGGTCGCGGGCAAGCCGGTGGCATCATTTGATCAATCCTAGGCTTTAAGCGGGCCGCCCAAAAAAAGAGGCCATCGAATAGATGGCCTCGGCATCGGCCGTCGTGGTGCGTTGCCAACACCGGTGCATCGGCCGCCTTTGGCGGGTTGCACCGGCGTCGTGCCGAGCACGAAGACGGGTTGCTATTTCAATAGTAGGTCGAGATATCGATTTAGGCAAAGATCAGTTTCTCGAGAAACTCAGAGTTCCGCCCGAATTGTCCTGTCTTGGATCGCTGGCGCCATGCGAACTCCGCATCATTTCTGAACCGAATCTGAATCGAACCCTTTCCAGCGGAAAGGGGTGTTCGCCGCATCGGCCGAGTCCCCGGGACGTCCGATCGCCTTTGTGGCCCCTGGTCGAAGCACCACGGCGGGGACGTGGAGCATCGCGATCAGCGGCATGTTGGGGGCCGTGACCGGCCTCGTTATTCTACACATCTTTTGTAGCGACCGGATGCCGATTTGCCCCGTTCACGGGGCGTCCGCGCAGCGGTATTCGGCCCGGCGTTTACGCCGGGTTCGCAAGCCGCCCCACGGATTTTCTTCCAGCCCCGTTCACGGGGCTTCCAGGATGGCTTAAGCCAAGGCCAAGCAAATGGTAAGCCCCGTGAACGGGACTGAATACACAATGATCTGCTCCCGTTTTCCCGGCATGAATGCCGGGCCTATGACCGCTTCGCGGGAGGCCCCGTGAACGGGGCAGTGTATCACTCGCGACGTGTGCGGAACAACGAGGCGTTGTCCCCGTACGGAACAATGGTGTGGCCGTCACCTGGAACGGTGGTATACGATCGTTGGACGAAATGGGCAAAGCCGGTAAATTACGAGTGAACTGTTCGCCAATCGACGAAGATGATGACGGGGCTATGTCTGGGCTCTCCATCCGGTCATTGTCGCCGCCACGTCGAGCGATGGTCAAGATCCGGCGAGTACGGGTAGCGGCCGGCCGTCCAGCCGGGGCATCGCTGACGCTCTGCCACCAGCCACCGTTTTCTCGCGGCAAGATGTCTCATGGTTGGCCACACGAAGGATCTATGACCCCCCGCGCCACCGTCGAAGTGCCCTTGCCTCTCCTTCGCACCCTGCGTTACAACTGCCCGTCGCACGCATTTTACTCCTGAAAAAGCTGCCTTCATTCATCCTCGGCTGATCACGTGGTCATGGATCGACCGATCACGAAACAACGGCGGGAAGTTGAGCCCCTTCTGGCTCTGGTGGTCGCACTGGCGCTCGTGCTCGTCGGGTGCAAGGCGTTTCTCCTGCCGTGGCCGGCCATGCGGCCGGCTGAATTGGCCCGCTGGTGGCCGCGGCTGGCGTTGATCTCGGCCCAGGATGTCGGCTTCTGCGCGCTCTTCGGCTTGATGGCCTGGGGACTGCTCTGTACGGCGAGGCGCTCCCCGCCGGCGATCGCGCGGTGCGGTTGGCCGCTGGTCTGGCTGGGGGCGCTGGCGACAGCGCTCTACGGCGTCGTGAGTGTGCCGGTGTACCTCTATTTGAACGTGCAATTGAGCTACCCGCTCTTGCTGTTCCTCGACGAATGGCGCGAGATCGGCGTGTCGCTCGAAAACGACGTACCCTGGCCGGTCTGGTGCGCCTGTTTGGCGGTGCCGTGCTCGATGCTGCTTGCGTATCGTTTCGCCGCCGGTCAATTCGAGCGCCGTGGCTTTGTCATCGATAGGCGAAGGGCATTCGTAATCGCGGCGCTACTGGCCGCGTACGTCGGCGGCGCGTGGGGTTGGGGGGCGGCGCATTGGCGCGAGCGGAACAACTGGCAACGCCGCGTGGCCCGCAGCCCGCACATCGAATTGCTCGCCTCGTTGGCCGCCGCCTGGCACGATGCGCCGCTTGCCAACCTGCCACTCGACGAATGCGCCGCGGAAGTACGCGACTTCATGCCACCGTCGGCCCGCGGAAACGAACAAGAGGCTGACGACGGGGTACCCGCACCGCGGGTCGGCTCGCCGGGGAATCCGAAATCCAAAATCCAAAATCCAAAACTCCAAAACGTCTTTTTCCTGGTTCTCGAATCGGTCAGCACCAATTACCTGGAATTGTATGGCGCACCCTACCCGATCACGCCTAACCTCAAACGGCTGGCAAGACAGGGCCTGGTGTTCGAAAACATCTACGCGCAGTGCCCGTCGAGCCCGAAAGCGATGGTGGCGATTTTGACGGGCACGTACCCACGGATCGACACGCGCGAACAGACGCGTGAAAGCCGCGCGACGTTACCAAGCCTGGCCGACACGCTGGCGGCGCAAGGTTGCCGCACGGGTTTTTTCTACCCAGCCAGTTGGGACTATCGCGGCGCGGAAGAATTCCTGCGCAGCGCGGGCTTCGAGTTCTATCTCGACGGCCGCCTCGATCCCGGCTACCACGGCTTTGAGAGCAACGATGACCGTTGGTTGGCGCGGGAAGCGTTTCGTTGGATCGACGCCGGCAGTGGGCCGTTCTTCGCCATGTGCTGGACACTGCAGACGCACCATCCCTACCGCTTCGTGGGTGAGGAGCGCGACTACGGCGTGAGCGACCCGGAGCTGCACCGCTACCTGAACGCGGTCCGCGAGAGCGACGAGCTGATCGGCCAAATCTGGTCGGAGATCGAAAAGCGAGGTCTGGCCGATTCAACCCTCTTGGTTGTCATCGGCGACCACGGCCAGGCATTCGGTCAGCACAGTCAGCGGCTGCACACTTTCGGCCTCTACGAAGAGAACGTCCACGTGCCCCTGATCATCATCCACGACGGCAGCCTGCCGGTCGGCCGCCGTTCGACGATCGGCCAGCAGATCGACCTGGCGCCCACGGTCGCCGAACTGACAGGCGCACCGCCGTCGGCACACTGGCAGGGACGAAGTCTATTGTCGGCCGCCCGGCCACAGCGGGCTTACTTCTACACGGTCTGGGATCCGGTGATCCTTGGTGTACGCGACGGCGACGAAAAGTACTTCTGGCACGTTGGCCAGGGGGAGTCGCTCTTCGACCTCGCGGCCGACTCCGCCGAGCTGCGCGATTTGGCCTCCCAGAGGCGGATGCGCGCCAAGGAGTTACGTCGCCAGCTCGCCGCGCTCGTCGCCTTTCAGCAACGATGGCTCGCCGAGTTGGAGAAGAAGGGAACTGCTAACAGGTGACAGGGAATGGCCGGACGGACGGCCTGGATCAAGGCACTGTTCTCGGACCGAGATTTCGCGGAAGATTTCCTCGCGATGAACGGGCACTTCCTTGGGCGCTTTGATCCCCAGCCGCACCTTGCCCTGACCCGTTTTCCGGTCCGCCCTCGTTTAGTTAATTGCCCCGGCCCCTAAGGCGCAACGACGGACAGCCGCCGCACAAGACTCCACAAATCCTCGCTGGCGTCTTTTTCGTCCTGCGTGAACTCACGCTGCATCCTGATCCCAGCGAGATGAAGAAAGTGCATCGTCACAAACATGAGGACGATGTCGGCAATCAGCACTTTCGCAGGCCGCGGGAAAGGAGCCGCCGCTTCGATAAGGGCCGTTAACTCATCGATTACTCGTTGATCCTCTTTCCACATGTCACCGCGGATCGCAGACGAGACATAGTCAAGTCTCTCGAGCAGCTCCTTTGCCTCATGAACGAGGCCTCGCAAGCGTGGCACCTCATCGCAACGGCGGAGGAGACCTTCCAAGACGTCAATCTTCCAAAGCAGAAACGGGTTGTAGGTTGATGTCGACATCTGTTTCTTTATATTTTACTCAATATCAAACAGGAACTTCATCGCATCCTCCCAGTATTTTAACGTTTCACCGAGGTTGCCAGCCGGATCCTCCATTTCTTCCTCGGTGGCGGCGTCGATCGCTTCCACAGTGTCGTTAATCGCGTCCTGAATCTCCTGTGCCTTCTCAATCAACTCATCGGCCGTCATTTTCGACGGATCAAATGGAAACCCGCCGCCACCCGGCCCGCCTCCGGCTCCTGCGGCGCCGGCGGCGGCACCAAGGACGACACCATCCCCGGCGTCTATATTTCCGCCGCCTCCGCCGCCTTGGCCCGCACCGCCTTGAGGCCCAGCACCCAAAGCTGCGCCGACGGCAGCGCCCGCCGCGTCTCCTGCGGCTGGGTTGCCGGTAGTGAAGCCGACGACGGTACCTACCACTGACCCCGCGGCGCCGGCAAGGGCGTTTTGAATGCCGTCAAGGAACCCCCCGCCTTGGCCCGCACCACCCATCCCAGCGAGACCCCCGCCTAGGTCGACGCCAAATAAGCCCATTGGATCCGTCGCGTTTGTCGCGTCGTTCCGCACGTACCGGCTCAAGTTGGTATCGCCGCCGCCGAATCCGAGCGGATCCTCGCTGATCCAGCGCCCAACACTTGGATCGTACCAGCGGTGGTCGGCGTAGTCCAGACCCGTATTCGCGTCGGCCTTGTAGCCAGCGAAGCCGGCCCAGTGGGCGATGGCCGAATTGCTCTCGTACGCGACCTGGCCGAACGAGCTGTAGACGATGTGGTCAACGACCGCGCTGCTCGTATTCACGACGTCGCGGACGCTGGCGAGATCGTCAGCCAACATGTAATCCGTCGTCCCCGCGCTGCCTTGCGTGGTGATGCCTTCCTGCGCCATCACCGCGTCGACGCCCGCGGCCGAGGGGCCCTTGAGAAAACGGTGTGTCTCGTTGCCGCTGCCGTCGAACTGCAAGACGGGCTGCGCGGGCGCGTTGGGATCGGCCGTGATGTCGAGCGCGTACCACTCGGAACTGCTGTAACTACCGCTGCCCGTCGCATCGATCTCCGTGCCGATCAGGTGGTCGAAGACGTCATAGACGTAGTGGATGTGCTTGGTGAGCACGCTGCTGTTGTTGTAATAATCGACGTCGGTCAGGCGGTTGCGGTAGTCCCACGTGTAGGTCGTGAGGTAATCGTTCGCCGTGGCCGACGAAATGCGAGTGCGGCTGACGCGGTTGCCTTCGTGATCGTACGTGTAGTTGAACGTGCCGTCGCTGGTGAGCTGGTTGTTGGTCCCGGTCGTGTAACCGGTGTTCGTGCGGTTGCCGTTCGCGTCAAAACTGTTGCTTTCGTTGGCCGGCTGGTGGGTACCGGTGTAGGTGGCGGCCGTGGCCTCGTTGGTCGTGTTATAGCTGTAGCTCGCCGAGCCATCCACGCTGGACGTGACGCCGGTCACGCGGTTGGCCGCGTCGTACGTCCAGGAGAGGTCGTCGAGGGTGCTGCCGGAGTGCGTGTAGTCGATCTGGGTGAGGCGGTTGCCGGAGTCGTACGAGAGCGTGCCGTAGGCAATGTCTGGGTGGGGGCTGGATGTCGTGGGGTCGAAATCGAGCACATTGGTGATCTGCCCGTCGAGGTTGTAGGCGTAGCCGACTCCCTTGGGCGCGACGCCGTTGCCGCCGGTCTGCCCCTCCTGCGTGGCTTGCTGGAGATGAGCATTGAAAAGGGGGCCAGCCCGGGGTAAATCCGCGCATCGAAAAGGGAGCCACCGCAGCGCGTCCTAGTCTTGAGCTTTGGAGCAGTTTTTCCGAAGCCGAGGAGGGACGGGAGGATGAGGATGTTGACGGTGGAACATTTCGAACTGATTCGACGGAAATTCCTGATTGACGGGATGACGCAACGGGCAATCGCTGCGGAGTTGGGCCATTCGCGGAAGACGGTGGCCAAGGCGATCGCCCACGCGACGCCCCCGGGCTACCAGTTGACCAAGCCGCGGCGCAAGCCAAAGATCGAGGCCTACCGCGCGATCATTGACGGCTGGCTCGACGACGACGCCACGCGGCCCCGGAAACAACGGCACACGGCGCAGCGGGTCTTCGAGCGTTTGCGGGATGAGCACGGTTTCGCGGGCCATCCCAGCACGGTGCAGCGGTACGTGGCGAAGCGCCGGCCCAGCCGTCAGGAGGTATTCATGCCTCTGGTCTTCGCTCCCGGCGAAGAAGCGCAAGTGGATTGGGGAGAGGC
>Ga0307374_10010705_pt1 | contig 13209 bp, 15 predicted proteins | sample OX3MG_FD_202532 | JGI IMG/M metagenome (GOLD analysis project Ga0307374, IMG submission 202532) | Soil microbial communities from Risofladan, Vaasa, Finland - OX-3 | ecosystem: Environmental > Terrestrial > Soil > Coastal area > Acid sulfate soil | place: Finland: Risofladan, Vaasa | collected...
TCTGCCCCGTGCGGGAGCGGTGCGCCGCCGCCCCGATCGACGCGGCGGCTCTGCGGAAGGCGGCGCGGGCTCGCGCCCCCGCGCGTGGTCCTCAGGCTCGCTTGAGGTTCGAGGAGACCACGCGCTACGCCCGCGGCCGGATCGTCGACCGCTTGCGCGCTCTCCCGCAGGGCGAGAGCGTCTCGGTCATGGAGCTGGGCGCGCTCGTAGGTCGCGAGGATGTCTTGGCTCTGGTGGAAGGTCTCGCGCGCGACGGCTTGGCTGCCGTGGAAGGCGAACGCGTGCGACTTCCGTAGCAGCGGGGGCCGCGGCGCGGATTCTCACCGCATTCACAGCGCGTTCACAGCCTGCGGGTAGCATCTCTCCATGGTCGGAAACGACCGCGAAGGAGGGTGAGTACCCATGCGAACATCGCTGGCAGCCGTCGCGCTGGTCTGCGCGATCGGAGTGACGCAGCCTGCACAGGCGGCGCCGACACCGCAACCGGGGGCGACGTACCCGGCGTGGACCGGCGCGCAGTATCCGTACGCGCAGCACTTCGAGCTGATGATGCTGCACTTCGACGAAGCCGCCGTAGCGGCCGCGCAAGTCGCGGAGCAGCATGCCAAGAGCGCGCCCATCCGCGACCTGGCGCGCAACGTCCTGCGCGCGAGAAATCGTGACATCGACCAGGCGCGCGGCGCGTATCGGTCGCGGTACGGCGCCGAGCCTCCGGCATGGCCGGGGCCGGGCGCAGGCTACGGCCCCGGGATGATGGGCGGCGGCTACGGCCCCGGAATGATGGGTGGCGGCTACGGCCCCGGGACGATGGGTGGCGGCTACGGCCCTGGTCCCAACGGCCGCGCGGGCCGGCCGTACGGCCCCGGTTACGGCCCGGCGATGATGGGCTTCGGGGACACGTACCAAGTGATGATGGGCTGGAATCCGGCGACCGCGTCCACCGGCGACGTGGACCGCGGATTCCTGCTGCGCCTCATGCAGAGCGACGCCATGGAGATCGCGATGGCATCGGCGACGCTGAGCGTCAGCGACCGCCCCGCGCAGGATCGCGCTCGCGCGCTGATCGCGGATCGGACGCAGGAGCTCCAGCACATCTCCAGTCTCTTCGATAGCGAGTACCCGCCCGGCAAGTAGCGCCGATCGGCGAACGGCGGTCGAGGTCAGCGCTCCAGCCAGCGCGCCTTGGCCGCCAGCGGGGAGCGCGTTGCGGCGGCGGGGGCGATAGCCGCGTAGCCGAGATAGACGAAGGCGGCGATTCGGTCCCCCGCACCGACGCCGAGCGCCGAGAGGATCTCGGCCTCACGTGCCAGGCGTCCCGTGCGCCAATAGCCGGAGAGTCCCTCGACGTGGGCTGCGAGCAGCATGTTCTGCGTGGCCGCGGCTGCGGCCGCGTAGTTCTCCTCCGCATCGACCGCACTCTCGCTGCCTTCGGCGATGACGGCCACGACGACCGGTGCGCGAGCGAACTTCCCGCGTTCCTTGGCCCGCACGTTTTCCCGCGCGCCCTCCGGCACGCTCGAGAGATCGAGCGAGCGCGCCGCGATCTCGCCCAGGCGATTGCGCGCCTCGCCGGCGATCACGACGAAGCGCCAGGGCTCCTCGCATTTGTGATACGGCGCCCACATGGCCGCTTCCAGGATGCGTTCCACGGCCTCGCGCGGAGGCGCCGCGTCGAGCATCTTGCCCACGCTGCGGCGCTGGCGGATCGCGGCGTGCACCTCGCGCGCGCTCGGCGTCATCCCATCCATGCGGGCAGGTCGGCGTACCGCTCTTCCTTCCAAGGATCGCCGTCGTTGTGGTATCCGCGAACCTCCCAGAACCCGGGCTCATCGCGATCCAGGAATTGCAACCCCGTGAGCCACTTCGAGCTCTTCCAGAAGTAGCGCTTGGGCACCAGCATCCGCGCGGGGCCGCCGTGGATCGGCTCGATCGGCGCGCCATCGAACTCGTAGGCCACGAGGCAGTCGTCGCCGAGCATCGCCGCGAGCGGAAGGTTTGTGGTGTAGTCGTTGTCGGCGTGCTGGAGCACATGGGTCACGCTCGGGAGCGGCTTCGCGCGCTCGACCAGCGTGCGGAAGAGCACGCCCTTCCAGTGCGTCTCCTTTTTCGACCAGCGCGTCACGCAGTGGATGTCGCCGTGCCACTCCGTGGCGGGCATCGCGAGCAACTGGTCCCACGAGAGCTCGAACGGGCTCTCGCAAAGACCGGAGAAGCCCAGGCGCCACGTCACGCGGTCGAACGTCGGGATGTCGCCGACGTGGAGCACGGGGAAGCCCTCGGTCACGGTCTGTCCCGGAGGCACGGTGGGGTCCTTTTGCTTGAAAAACGGCATAGATAGTTGCTCGTTCGTGAGCAGGCCGGAATTCCTCTTGCCGCGCAGCCGCAGGGCGAGTATGCCTCTCTTGGGGACGCCCGTCGCAGCACATCCATGTGCTGCTCCTGCTACCTTCGTCCGCGCTCTCGCCGTCCTGGCTCCGCGCGGACCTCAGAGTCCCCGCGAGAGACACGCCCGCCCCGCGGCTGCGCGCACACGCCGGCCGGCGGTATGACGAACGAGCGCTCGGTGAGGCAGGATGGCTGAAACGCCGGACGTTGGTTGCGAGCCGTCGGGCGGGGGACGCCTCACGAGGGGCGCTCCGACATCGGCCCGGAGGCATGGATGCCGAGCGGGCCGATGCGGCGCGAACAGGAGGCGCACAGGATGTGCGCCGACGAGTGGCCCCAGGGAGGCATCCCCCGCCGACGGCGGCAGAGGGGTTCGGCGGGCGGGCGCCAAGGCAGGCGGCGATGGCGAAGATACCGTTTCCGTCCAAGACGGTGCCGCGGGCCAAGGCCAAGCGCATCCTGGCGTTGCTCGAGGAAGCCTATCCGCACGCCGAGACGGCGTTGGAGTACCGCAACCCGTTCGAGCTGCTGGTTGCCGTGGCGCTGAGCGCGCAGTGCACCGACGCGCGGGTGAACATGACCACGCCGGCGCTCTTCGCGCGCTATCCCGACGCCGCGGCGCTCGCCAAGGCGAAGCTCGCCGACGTGGAGCGCATCATCAAGTCGTGCGGCTTCTTTCGCGCCAAGGCGCGCAACATCGTGACGGCGGCCCAAGCGCTGGTGGAGCGCCACGGCGGCCGCGTGCCCTCCGATCGCGCCGCATTGGAGGCGCTTCCCGGCGTCGGGCGCAAGACGGCGAGCGTGGTGCTGGCGGTGGCCTTCGAGCAGGCGGCCTTCGCGGTGGACACGCACGTCTTTCGCGTGGCGCACCGGATGGGCCTGACGACGGGGAAGACACCCTTGGACGTGGAGCGCGACGTCACCGCGTTGCTCCCGCGCGAGCAATGGCGCCACGCGCACCATTGGCTGATCCTCCACGGGCGCCAAGTCTGCAAGGCTCCGATGCCGCTGTGCGGACGCTGCGTGGTGCAGGACCTCTGCCCCACGGCCCCGCTGGTCCTGGGGCTGCTCTCTACAACGGCAGCGGGCCGAGCCCAGGCGGCACCGGCGGCGGGAGCATCGCGTCGCGCGTCAACTCCCGCAGCAGCGAAGACGGGGTCAGCGGCTCGTCGTCCTGCCCGCGCGGCGGCTCCGAAACCGAAGCAGACGCCTCGAACCACGCCTTCGGGAAAAGGGCGTTCGTAGAGGGCTCGAAGGCGTACTCGCCCTCCCATTGGGCTCCCGAGACGCGCACATGCTCGCCGTCGTCCGCGAGCTTGACGGTGACGCGCTTCTCGCGAAAGCGCAACGTCACGCGGAACGGGCGCTCCAAACGCACGAGCGTCACGCCGTTGCGTTGACCCAGGATGGAGTTGAGCTTCTTGATCCCTCCGGCCAGCCCATCGGCGAAGGCGCGCAAGCGCGCCTCCGTGTCGACGCCGGGTTGCGGGGCAGGGCGGCGGGTCGAGGCCTCGACGGCCTCGTCGAGGTCTTTGCGCGCGCGCAGCCGCATCGCCATGTCGACGATGGGATTGGGGTTCATGGGCGGCTCCCGTTCCCGGAGGGCTTCCACTTGCCGACCAGGTTGCGCGCGATGACCAGGCGCTGGATCTGCTGCGTCCCCTCGTAGATCTGGGTGATCTTGGCGTCGCGCATCATTCGCTCCACGGGATACTCCGTGCAGTAGCCGTATCCGCCCAGAATCTGCACCGCATCCGTGGTCACGCTCATCGCGACGTCGCCGCACTTGAGCTTGGCCATGGCGGCCCAGTACGTGATGTCGGGGGCCCCTTCGTCGCACTTGCGAGCCGCTTCGTAGAGCATCAGGCGCGCGCACTCGACCTCGGTGCGCATGTCGGCGAGCATGAACTGGAGGCCTTGCTGCTGCGAGATCGGCTTGCCGAAGGCCATGCGCTCCTTGGCGTAGTTGGTGGCGAACGTGAGCGCGCCTTCGGCGATGCCAAGCGCCTGCGCCGCGACACCCGGGCGCGACTTGTCGAGCACCTTCATCGCGATCTTGAAGCCCTCGCCCTCGGCGCCGATGCGGTGCGAGTCGGGGACGAAGCAGTCCTCGCAGAGCAGCTCGACGGTGGGGGAGCCCTTGATGCCCATCTTGTGCTCGCGTTTGCCGACGGTGAAGCCCGGGAAGTCCTTCTCCACGAGGAAGGCGGTGATGCCGTTGGGGCCCGCGGTGGGGTCGGTCACGGCGAAGAACGTGATGGCATCGGCCACGTTCCCGTGCGTGATGAATATCTTCGTGCCGTTGAGCTTGTAGCCGCCGTCGACGCGCTCCGCGCGCATGCGCATGGAGCCGGCCGCGTCGGAGCCGCTTCCGGGCTCGGTCAGCGCGTAGGCCGCCACCCACTCGCCCGAGGCGAACTTCGGCAGCCACGCCTTTTTCTGCGCTTCGCTGCCGCCGATCATGACCGGGAGCATGCCCAGTTCCTGGACGGCGACGATCAGCGAGCTGGAGGCGCACGCCTTGGCGATCTCCTCGACGACCTTCACGTAGGTGAGGAAGCTGCCGCCGAGGCCGCCGTACTCCGCGGGGATCGGAATGCCGAGCAGGTCGTTCTCGGCGAAGACCGCCTTCACGTCCTCGGGGTATTCGGCTTTCTCGTCGATCTCGGCCGCCCGCGGCGCCACCTTCTCGGCGACGATCTTGCGGACGATGTCGAGCATCATCGCCTCTTCGTCGCTTTGGGGGGCGAGGAGCGAGGTCGGCACGGAAGCGGTGGTCATGGTTCGGCGCACTCCTGCGGTCATCAGGGTCTTGAGGTCGTAAACGGTTTCGCCTTCGCGGAGGGCTCGGGACGCCCCTTGCTCTAATATCCCGGTCATGAAGAAAGTGGTGGAGAGCGCCGACGAGGCGGTGGCCGACCTCTTCGACGGCGCGACGATCGCCATGGGCGGCTTTGGCCTCTGTGGCATTCCTCAGGATCTGATCGAGGCCGTGGTCCGTAAGGGAACCAAGCATCACACGGTCGTCTCCAACAACGCGGGAGTCGACGGCTGGGGCATCGGCTTGATGCTCGAGGCGGGCCAGGTGAAGAAGATGGTCTCCAGCTACGTCGGTGAGAACAAGTTCTTCGAGAAGCTGGTCCTGGAAGGCAAGCTCGACCTCGAGTTCAACCCGCAGGGCACCCTCGCCGAGCGCTTGCGCGCCGGGGGAGCGGGCGTCCCGGCGTTCTTCACGCCGACCGGTTACGGAACGGTAATCGCCGAGGGCAAGGAGACGCGCGAGTTCGAGGGCCGCATGTACGTGATGGAGCGCGGCATCACGACGGACTTCGCCTTCGTGCATGCCTGGAAGGGCGACCGCCATGGCAACCTGGTCTATCGCAAGACGGCGCGCAACTTCAATCCGATGGTCGCCACCGCCGGCAAGGTGACGATCGCGGAGGTCGAGGAGCTGGTGGAGCCGGGCGAGCTGGATCCCGACCTGATCCACACGCCGAGCGTCTACGTGAAGCGGATCATCGTCGGCAAGGCGCCCAAGCGCATCGAGCGCTTGACCACGCGCAAGGCATAGGGGGGCGGAGCGCAATGAGTGGGGATGACAAGCGAGAGCTGATCGTTCGGCGCGCGGCCAAGGAGCTGCGCGACGGCTTCTACGTCAACCTGGGCATCGGCATGCCGACGATGGTGGCCAACTTCGTCCCCGCGGGGATGGAGGTGATGTTCCAGAGCGAGAACGGGATGCTGGGCATCGGACCCTATCCGCTGGAGGGGGAGGCCGATGCCGACCTCATCAACGCGGGCAAGGAGACCGTCACGGAGATTCCCGGCACGGCGTTCTTCTCGAGCGCCGACTCGTTCGCGATGATTCGCGGCGGCCACGTCGACCTCTCGATCCTGGGGGCGATGGAAGTTGCCGAGAACGGCGACCTGGCCAACTGGATGATCCCCGGCAAGATGATCAAAGGCATGGGCGGCGCGATGGACCTCGTCGCCGGGGCCAAGAAGTTGATCGTCACCATGGAGCACAGCTCCAAGGACGGCAAGTCGAAGGTCCTCAAGCGCTGCACGCTCCCGCTCACGGGCACGGGCGTCGTGGATGCGATCATCACGGAGCTGGGCTACTTCGAGGTCACGCCGCGGGGCCTCGTGATCTCCGAGATAGCGCCGGGTCTCACCTTCGACGAGGTGCAGGCGGCCACCGAGGCCACGTTGATCAAGGCACCCGCTCTCAAGGAGATGGCGGCGTAGCGCGCGTGGCAAAGGCACGCGAGCCGCGCCGGCTGGCGCCGGGCGAGTGGCTGAACGTCATGTACTTCGTCTGCGGCCTGACGATCATGGTGTGGGCGCTCATGGCGGCGCCCAACCTCCACGTCTCCGCGTGGTGGGGCCTGTTGATCGCGCTCGCCGAGCTGCCGCTCACGTGGCGGCTCTTCGTCTCCCGCCGGCCGATCTTCGGCCGTAAGCCGCCTGAGGTCCCCGGCGGCAGAGTCTAGCGGCCGAAGAAGCCGCGGATCATGTCGCTGGCGACGACGCCCGCCACGCCGCCCGCCGCCGCCGATTGCGTTTGGTCGCGCCCGATGTACGGCTCGATGGCGTGCGCGAGGTTGGGCAGCGTGAGCGATTGCAGCCACACTTTGCCCGGCCCCGTGAGGCGCGCCACGAAGAGGCCGTCACCGCCGAAGATCACGTTCTTGATGCCCGGGATCATGCTGATGTCGAACTGGACGCTCTCGTCGAACATGCCCACGTGCCCCGGGTGCACCAGCAGCGTCTGGCCGGGTTGGAGATCGTACGTCACGATTTCCCCGCCCAGCTCCACCCACGCCTGGCAGGTGCCCGCCAAGCGCTGAAGCACGAAGCCGTTGCCGCCGAAGATGCCGGCGCCGAGCGCCCGCTGGAAGCCGATGGAGAGCTCCACGCCTTCGGTGGCGCAGAGAAAGCCCTGCCGGTGAATCAAGTAGCCGCGGCCCGGCTGGACGTCGAGTGTCTCGATTGCGCCGGGGACCTTGGCCGAGAAGGCGATCATGCCCGGTCCGGCCTGCGGGGTGTACTCCGTCATGAACAGGCCACCGCCGGCGAAGGCGCGAGCGAGCGCGCCGAAGAGGCCGCGCGCACCCGCTGTCTGAGTGGTCGTGTTGAGCTGCATGTTCGCGCTCATCCACGAGAACTCGCCCGGCTCCGCGACCACGCGTTCTCCCGGCTGCAGCGTGATTTCCAAGACAGGGAGCGTGCTCCCGACGATACGATGATCCATGGGGCCCTCCTTGCAGTGACGTCTGACAAATCGGGGGGGGCGGATACTTTCGCGCCGCGGCCCGTATTTCATTCGGCCGCGGCGGCGGCCTCGGGCTCGCGGAACTGCTCCCGGTAGAGGGTGGCGTAGAGCCCCTCGCGCGCGAGCAACTCGGCGTGGGTTCCGGATTCAACGATCCGGCCCCGGTCGACCACGAAGATCACGTCGGCCTGCAGGATCGTCGAGAGGCGGTGGGCGATGACCAGGCTGGTGCGGCCGTGCATCAGCGGCACCAGCGCGTCTTGGATCAGCTTCTCAGAGGTAGAGTCCAGCGAGCTGGTGGCCTCGTCGAGGATGAGTATGCACGGGTCCTTGAGCAGGACCCGCGCGATCGCCAGGCGCTGGCGCTCACCGCCCGAGAGCTTGTGGCCGCGCTCGCCGACGACGGTGGCGAAGCCGTCGGGGAGGCTCGCGATCAAGCCGTAGATGTTGGCGGCCTTGCATGCGGCGATCATCGCGGCCTCGTCGGCCTCGGGTTTGCCGTAGCGGAGATTCTCCGCGATCGACGCATGGAAGAGGTAGGTCTCCTGCGTGACGATGCCGATGTTGCGGCGCAGCGAGTCCAGACGCAGGTGGCGCAGGTCGTGACCGTCTACGGTAACGCGTCCCTCCTGCGGATCGTAGAAGCGCGGGACGAGCTGCATGATCGTGGTCTTGCCGGCGCCGCTGGGACCCACGAACGCCGCCAGCTGCCCCGGCTCCACGCGGAAGTCGAGGTCGCGCAGCGCCCAGCGGTCGGAGGTATAGCGGAAGCTCACGTGCTCGAAGGCGATGGCGCCGCGCGCGGAGCCCAGCTCCACGGCATCGGCGCGCTGAGCGGCCTCCGGCTCCATGTCGAGGTACTCGAAGATGCGCTCGAAGACGGCGAGGGCGCCGACGAGCTGCACCTGCACGCCCACCAATGCGGAGGCAGGCCCGTAGAGGCGGCTGAGGTACGCGACGAATGCGACGATCGTGCCGACGCCCAGACCTTGCTTGATGGCTAGCCAGCCGCCGCCGAACCAGACGATCGCCGGGCCGATGACCACCATGGCTCCCACCAACGTCACGAACCAGCGCCCCACCATGGCGAGGCGGATCTCCAAGGCCATGAGTTGAGTACCGGCGTCGTGGAAGCGCGCGGCCTCCTCGCGCTCGCGCACAAACGACTTGATGAGCGTGATCCCGGAGAGCGAGAGCGTCTCCTGCATGAGGCCTTCGATCCGGTCGCGCTGCTCGCGGGTGCGCTTGCGGATCTCGTACATGGCGCGCCCCACGGGGCGTAGCGGGATGATCATGACTGGCACGACAACCAGCGAAAGCAGCGCCAGCCGCCAATCCAGCCAGAAGATCGCCACCAGGGTCGTCAGGATGATGGTCACGTTGGTGGCGATGGTGACCAGCGTGCCCGTCACCACGTTGTCGACGGCATCGACGTCGCTGGAGACGCGGTTCATGATCTCGCCGGTTTTCGTCGACGTGAAGAACCCCAGCGACATCTTGTGGAGATGCTGGACGAGGCGATCGCGCATGTCGCGCATGATGCCCTCGCCCACGTAGGCGTTGAGGTAGCCTTGCCATGCTCCGATGGCGCTGGCGGCTATGGCCGAGACGACCATGCCCCCTACGTCGAAGCCCAGGCCCCGGATGTCGTGGCCGGCGATTGCGCCGTCGATGATCCACTTGGTGAAGAGCGGCGGAAGCTGTCCCAGCACGCTGGTGACCAGGATGCAGAGCAACACGAGGGCTTCCTTGCGCCAATAGGGTGCAAAGAAGCCCAAGACGCGCCGCAGATCGACCTTCGGCGCCTTGGGGCGCTTGGGGTCGAACTGCGACGACCACATCATGTGCATGGGGGTCGAGCCGCCGCCGAACATACCCCCTAGACTACCGCGGCTCCCGGCCGGTTTCCCGGTGGCGGCGGGCGGCTATTTCTTGCCGTTCTGCTCGAAGAGGTACGCCGCGATCGGCTCGATGTCGTTGTCGGGAACCGGGGCGCCGTAGACGCTCTTCATCTTGGTAACCTCGGCGGCCCATTGCTCCTTGGTCAGGTGGGGCTGGGTGTAGACGTAGCTCGAGGAGTGGCAGATCTGGCAGTTGGCCCGCGCCAGGTCGGCGCCGGGGCCGTCCTTGAAGAGCTGGGGCTCCGGCGGGTACTGGATGGAGACGGTGACGTTCGGATTGGGTTGCGCGGCGTCGGCCGCGCCGCGTGCCGCCGACGTGAACAGGCCGGCCGCCAGCACCGCGACGCAGGCGGCGAGTCCGAGGATCGAGATGCTTCTCATCGCTGTCCTCCTAGCTCGCGGTCACGGTGACCGTCTCGATGATGTTCATGAGATAGCCGCCTGGATTCCAGCACTTGGTCGTCGGCTGGACGGCGCCGTCGTTGGCGGTGGCCCGCACGGCGAGATGGTACGTCTCGCCCGCGCGCGCGTCGAACGCCGCATCCCACTGGCGGAAGCCGTACTTGCCGTAGTCGGTGCTGAGCTTCGCCGCCTGCCACGTGGATCCGCCGTCGGTGGAGAAGTCCACCCGGCGGATCCCGCTGCCGCCGTCGAAAGCGATGCCTTTGACGCGCGTTTGGCCGGCCGGGATCTTCTCCTCGTCCGAGAGGCTCGTGAAGAAGGAGCGTACCGGCATCTTGCCGATCGGCTTGGTCTCCGTCTTCTCGCCGGGGCTTATGCAGCCGTCCTTGACGGCCGGGATGCGGTAGGCCGTCTTCATCCAGAAGTTCTCGTCGGGCTCGCCGATCACTTCGACGTCGTCGAGCATCTTGGTCCAGTAGGTGGCGAAGTACCCCGGGACCACCAGGCGCACCGGAAAGCCGTTGAGTAGCGGAAGGTCGGCGCCGTTCATCTCGTAGGCGATGATGACATCGGGCGCCGTGGCGACGTCCATGTCCAGCGCCTTGATGAAATCGGGCGTGGCGGGGAGCACCGGGCGCTCCATGCCGTTGAGGCGCACCTGGACGGCTCCCGCCTTGATGCCGGCGTGGTGGAGCACGTCGCGCAGCCGGGCGCCGCGCCAGTGGGCGTTCCCCATGGCGCCGTTGCCCCATTGCCCGCCCGGCACGCGCGGTTCGAAGAAGCCGCGGCTGTTGCCGGAGCACTGACAGACCGCGGCGATGTCGACGGCTTCGTAATTACGCCGCAATTCGTCGACGCTCAGTTCGACGGGGTTGTCGACCAGGCCGTGAATCTTGATCCGGAAGGCCTTGCCGTCGATGGTGGTGGGAATGCCGGCCAGATGCCAGCGCACGAAGAACGCATCGTTGGGGGTGAAGACGTTCTCGTTGAAGATCGCTAACGGCGTTTCCAGCTGAGGCGGCCGCGAGGTCAACAACATCAGCGGGCGTTTCTGCGGGAACGCCACCAGCGGACGGGATCCGTTGGCGAACGGCAACTGAACCGCGTTCTCGGCAAGGGCGCGGATCGGCGTGGAGGCCGCGACGAGGCCGCCTGCGGCAAGTCCACCGATCAAGAAGGAACTCCGTTGCATACGTCTTCCTCGCGCGGGGGTGCGGTGAGATGGTTCTCGATAGCGTACCCCGGAAGACGCTTCCTCAGTCGCGAGGATGCGGGTGCTCGCTGCGGCTAATGCTTGCCGTTGCGCAGCGCCGCCAGCTCCTTGAACAACTCGATCTCGGGCTGCGAGAGGTTGGTCGGCAACTTGCCGACCACGCGGACCAGCTCGTCGCCGAACTTGCCGTCGCGGGTGGGCATCCCTTTGCCGTGCAGGCGCATGCGCGCCCCGTTCTGCGTTCCGGCGGGGAGAGTCATGGTGACCTCGCCGCTCATCGTCGGCACGCGCACCTCGCCGCCGAGCACGAGATCGTAGATCGAGACGGGGAGCTCGACCAGCAGGTCGTCGCCCTTGCGCTCGAAGCCGGGATCGCCGTGCAGGTGCACCACCAGATAGAGATCGCCGCTCGCCCCCCCGCCGGTGCCGGCGCCGCCTTGGCCGGCCAGCCGAATGCGCTGTCCGTCTTTGACGCCGCGAGGAATGGTGATCTCGAACTTGCGGACGCTGATGATGCGCCCCGTGCCGTGGCAATTGGGGCAGAGGCGGCCGCGCTCGGTCCCGGCGCCGCCGCACTTGGCGCAGACGTCCTCCACCTGCAGCGAGACGTGCTTCTTGCCGCCGTCGTATGCTTCTTTGAGGGTCAGCTCGACGCTGGTCTCGAGGTCCTGGCCCTTCTGCGCGAACGTGAAGCCGCCGGTCCGGCGGCGCCCTCCGCCGCCCATGCGGCCGAAGAACTCCTCGAAGAAGTCCGAGAAGCCCGAGGCTCCGCCGCCGCTGCCGCCTCCAAAGTCGAACTGCTCGAAGTTGCCGCCCGCCTGTTGGCGATAGCGCCGCTGGGCCTCAGCTTGCGCGGCCGCTTGCTGCCAGTCGCTGCCGAGCGCGTCGTACTTGCGGCGCTTCTCGGCGTCGCCGAGGACCTCGTAAGCCTCTTGGATCTCCTTGAACTTCTCCTCGGCCTCGACTTTCTTGTCCGGGTTGACGTCGGGATGCCACTTGCGGGCCAGACGCCGGTAGGCCGATTTGATGTCCTTCTCCGGGGCATCCTTAGGAACGCCCAGGATCTTGTAGTAATCCTTATAGTTCATCCGTGCGCCGGTTTGGCGACGATGACCTTTGCCTCGCGCAGGACGTCGTCGCCGATCATGTACGCCTTTTGGACCTCCTCGACGACCGTGTTTTCCCCGGCTCCCGCTCCATCGGCCGTGCCGACGGCTTCGGCGAAGCGCGGGTCGAAGGGCTTGCCGACCAGATCCAGCGCCTTGACGCCTTCATGGGAGAGCACGGACTCGAAGCCGCGCAGTGTTTGGGTCACGCCGGAGTGCAGGCCTTCGACGTTGTCGGCGACCTTCAGCGCCCGTTCGAGGTTGTCGACGATGGGCAGCAGTCTCTCGAGAAAGGCCTTCTTGCCGGAGAGCGCGATCTCGGCGAACTGGCGCTCGATGCGCTTCTTGTAGTTCTCGAGGTCGGCCACGGCGTAGAGGTACTTCTGATAGTTCTCGTCCGCCTTCGCCTTAGCGGCCGCGAGCTCGCGCTCGAGAGCCGTCGCGTCGGGGGCAGATTGAACCGTGGTGTCGTGCGTCTCAGACATCGTTCTTGCGGTGGGCCTCGTCAGGTGGCGTGCGCCGGAGGGCGGCGGCGAGAGCCGCCGCCCTCCAGCGCGGCGCGGCGTTACTTGGCTTCCTTGAACTCGGCGTCGATGACGTCCTCGGAGGCTTCGTGCGCTGCGCCGTCGCCCTGCGCACCGGCCGCAGCCCCCGCTGCTGCGCCGTCGCCGGCGGCAGCACCCCCCGTGCGCTGGTAGAGGACCTGAGCCATCTTGTAGCTCGCCTCCTGCAGCGCTTCGACGGCCTTCTTCACTTCGTCGGCGGTGCCGTTCTTGGCGACGCGCTTGAGCTCTTCGAGTGCGTCCTCCGTCGCCTTGCGGTCGTCCGCCGGGAGCTTGTCCCCGACTTCCTTCAGCGACTTCTCCGTCGAGTAGGTGAGGCTGTCCGCCTGGTTGCGGATCTCGATCTCCTCGCGGCGCTTGCGGT
>Ga0307374_10010707_pt1 | contig 13209 bp, 10 predicted proteins | sample OX3MG_FD_202532 | JGI IMG/M metagenome (GOLD analysis project Ga0307374, IMG submission 202532) | Soil microbial communities from Risofladan, Vaasa, Finland - OX-3 | ecosystem: Environmental > Terrestrial > Soil > Coastal area > Acid sulfate soil | place: Finland: Risofladan, Vaasa | collected...
CCCGCCGGACCGAGCACTCGCCGACCGCCGATCGGGGTTCGATTGGAGGGGAGAAGATGCCGCCGATCACGACGCGCCCGTCCTGGCTTTCTCAGCTCCGTCGCATCTTTCTGGGGACCGATCACCACGATCTCGACCACAACGCCATCGTGCTGCGGGTCGTCCAGCCAGGACTGGCCGGATTGATGGACGGCTCGGTCTCCACCCTGGCGCCGATCTTCGCGGCGGCCGTGGCGACGCAGAGCACGCACACCGCCTGGGTCGTCGGGATGGCGGCGGCGGTTGGTGCGGGCATCAGCATGGGCTTCGCCGAGGCCCTCTCCGACAGCGGCCAGCTCACCGGTCGCGGCGACCCGTTCCGCCGCGGGATGATCATCGGCATCTGCACCTTCTGCGGCGGCTTCCTGCACACCCTGCCCTTCTTGATCCCAACCTACCACGTCGCGCTGACCCTGGCCTTCTTCCTCGTCGGACTGGAGCTGATCTCGATCTCCCTGATCCGCCACCACTTCTTCCAGATTTCCCTGTCGCGGTCCAGCCTCCAGGTCCTGCTCGGCGGAGGCCTCGTCTTCGCGGCGGGCCTGTTGTTGGGGCAAGCGTAGGCCTCGGCCGTGGCCGCGTCTCGTAGGGTGGCAGCTTGTCTGCCGCCGCCGGTCGTCCCACGATAAGCCGGGCGGCGGCAGACAAGCTGCCACCCTACGGGACGAGGCTACGGATCGTGCTGATCCGGTCGCCCAGCCTGCCGACTGTCACCGGCCATCCTGCAAAGCATAAACCAGAGATCCGCCCAGCGCATAGTCGCGCCAGTCTTGCGCTAGGCCCCGGCGCACCGAGTTCGCCAGTATGTACGTCGCGGCCTGCCGGAGATCGTCGTCGCGGTGCAGAAAGTGATCGTAGAATCGCGGCTGCCAGATGACACCATCGTGGCCGTGCTTCCAGGCGAGATGAGTGCTCCTAGTCTTGAATGCCCGGTTCTTCCGCAGCAACGGTGCTCACTCAAAACATTTGGCGTTCAGGCACCCCGGGGAGAAGAAGCGTTCGAGTAGGCCGAGAGAAAGGAGGTGGGGCCGAGCCTGGCCCCACGAAGGGCCAGTGCGTTCAGGCTGCCGCTGCTCAGGAACGATACAGCACCCGCTGGCGCAAGAGGGATAGGAACCCGTTCACGGAAGGTGCGGCGGGGGCAGGTAGGGGCTCCACAGCGAAAGCGACGCACTTGGAGCGAGAGGTGGACCTGCCGGTCACTGATGGGCAGGTCCAAGAGCGTGCGACGCGTGCAACTGTGGACGCGCGAACTTGGCTGAGCGTAGCAGGAGCAGCAGGCGACCGCAGTCGCTAGGCGAGCCACCAGCGTGATAATCTTCTCCCCAAGAATGACCTGTTCTACCAGCAGCCCTGGGGTGTTGGGAAGCAAGGCAGCGAGAGTCATGGCACTCTCCTCTGGTCGAGAATGGCAATCGTTCCGCTGGCCTACCGGACGGGATCCCGGTTGTAGACTGCTCGCGCCCACAGGTATCCGACCAGTGTGAGACCAACGCACCAGGTAACAGCGAGGACCGCGCTGTTTCCGATCGGCGTGCCCAGCAACAGTCCCCGCAGCGTATCGATGACGGGCGTGAAGGGCTGGTACTCGGCGAACCAGCGTATCCCGACCGGCATCGAGTCCGGGCGGACAAACGCACTACTGGTGAACGGCAAAATGAGTTGGAAGATGAGGGAGAGACTATTGGCTCCCGCGGGCGTTTTGCCCACCAGGCCGAACACCACCCCCATCCATGTAAGCGCGAAGGTGAACAGCGCGATGACGCCGAGCGCCGCGATCCAAGCGACGAGACTCGTGGTGGGCCGGAAACCCACGAGCAGTGCGACCCCGATGACGAAGATGATGCTGATCAGCGTGCGGATCAGGCTGCCGATGACCTGTCCGGTCAGCACCGAGGCGCGGGAGATCGCCATGGTGCGGAAACGGTTGATGATGCCTTCGCTCATGTCCATGCAGAGATTTATCGCAGTCGTCGCGACCCCGCTGCCCACGGTCACGAGGATAATCGCGGGCGCGATGTAGTTGATGTAGGCACCGCCGTGCGCCACGCCGCCAAGGCCTGCACCCAGCGTTCCGCCGAACACGTCATTGAACAGGAACAGCATGACGACTGGCGTCAGCAGGCCACTCAGTGTCATCTTGAGGTTGCGCCGCGAGTGCCGGAAATCGCGCCGCAGCATCGTCGCCGAATCGCGCAGGGTCAAGGAAAGATTGGTCATCGTGCGTTACCTTTCTGTGTATCGGGGTGGCCGGTGAGGGCGAAGAAGACATCGTCAAGGTCGGGAGTGTGAAGCGATACGCCGTCAACTGCGATCGCTTCGGGATCGAGTTGGTCGAGCACGGTCTGCAGTGACCGGACGTTGCCGTCAGTTGGAACCTGGAGCGTGAGCTCGTTGTCGTCGCGCATCACCTCGCCCAGAGTGCGGGCGGCCGCTTCGAGCCCGCGCGCGTCGGTGAATTGCAAGCGGATGTGGCCGCCGGGGACGAGGCGTTTCAGCTCGTTGGAGGTCCCCTCGGCAACCAGTTTCCCCTGATCGAGTACCGCGACCCGGTCAGCGAGCAGGTCCGCCTCTTCCAGGTACTGCGTGGTGAGCAGGATCGTGACGCCACCAGCCACGAGGTCACGGATGATCTGCCACATGGTATGGCGGCTGCGCGGGTCCAGGCCGGTGGTCGGCTCGTCGAGGAAGATGATGCGGGGGTCGCCGACCAGGGTCATCGCGAGGTCGAGCCGACGCCGCATGCCGCCGGAGTAGATGGCGGGCGTATTCTTGGCCGCGTCGACCAGATCGAAGCGGTCAAGCAGCGTGGCCGCGCGCCATCGGCCTTCAGATCGGCCCAGGTGGTGCAGATCTGCCATCAACAGCAGGTTCTCCTCACCGGTGAGCAGGTTGTCCACCGCCGAGAACTGGCCGGTGACGCCGATCGCGGCGCGGACCGCATCGGGCTCCCGAGCCACGTCGTGGCCGGCAACCCGTACCTCGCCACCATCGGCCCCGATGAGCGTGGACAGAATCTGGACCGTCGTGGTCTTGCCAGCGCCGTTGGGGCCGAGCAACGCAAAGATGGTCCCCTCAGCCACGTTCAGGTCGAGGCCGTCCAGCACCACGTGGTCGCCGAACGCTTTACGCAAACCGCGTGTTTCGATCATCATCAGGACATCTGACTCCTTCCTGTGCTACAATGCAATTGACTGAGATACTAAGCGAAATATTGACAATATCACTTAATGAGTCAGTTGCGATTGCGAAAAGATTATCTTAGTAACTAAGGTAAAGGTACTGGGAGAAGCAGAGCTTGTCAAGTGGTTCTCAAGAAACACGCGCGGAGGTCCTCGGAGCGCTTGCGCGGGAGCTCCGGCAATTCCGTGGACTCAGCGCCTCCTTCTTCCGGGCTGCGGCAGCTCGGATCGGGATGACGGTTACGGACTTGCAGGTCATTGATATTTTGGAGAGCGCCGGTCCCATGACCGCTGGTCAGCTCGCCGAGCTCACGGGGCTCACCACCGGGGCGATCACCGGGATGCTCAATCGGTTGGAGGAGGCCGGGCGCGTGCGCCGGGAGCGCGACCCCACCGATGGTCGCAGGGTCGTCGTCCGACTCATTCCAGGCAAGGACAACAGGCACGAGCTTGGCCTCATTTTCGCTTCCCTTGGGAAGGCGTGGGAGGACCTGGCGTCGCACTTCGACGATGAGCAGCTTGCCGTCCTTCTGGAGTTTCTCCAACGCAGCAACGCGCTGTCCAGGCAGGAACTGGTCCGGTTGCAAGAAGCGCCAGAGAGTGAGGGGGGCATCTACTCCGCTCCGCTCTTAGATCTGGCAAGCGGTCAGCTTGTTGTCTCTAGAGCCGCCGGGCTGATCGTGCGCACGGACGACGGCATGACCGCGCTCTACCAGGCCCGCTTCGAGGGACCGGTGCCAGATGTGAAGGCCAAAGAGGGAGTGGTCAGCATCCGCTATCCACGCCGTCTGTGGGTGCTGGGTGGGGGGAAGCGGGCGGCGGAGGTCACGCTCAGCGTCGCCATCCCGTGGCGGATCGTGATCCAGGGGGGAGCCGCGGAGATCACTGCCGAGCTGGGCCGACTCGATCTCGTCGGGCTGGAGGTCAAGGGGGGCATGAGCATGATCCGCCTGGAACTCCCCGCACCGTCTGGCCCGGTGCCGATACGGATCAGTGGGGGAGCATCAGTCATCACCGTGCGACGCCCGGAAGGCGTCCCTGCCCGAGTCCACCTCAAAGGCTGGGCCTCCCAATTCGTCTTCGATGATCAAACGTTCAGCGTTGTCGGCAACGACGTGCGGCTGCACAGCCCTGGCTACGAAGGAACCGCCCCGGGCTACGACATCGAGGTCGCCGGCTCCGCCAGCATGGTCACCATCATCTCCGGATAACGACCGACCTGAGCGCGAGCTTGCCGGCGACCGCTCGGTTCAGGGGCATGGTAGTCCTGGTCCTGGGTACAAGTTCTGAGCGTCTTGTTATCATCCTTTTTGCCACAGCACCGTTGCTGCGGAAGAACCGAATGCCTGCTCAAAACTGATCAGCGACGTCTGCTCAGATGGGTTCACCAGCAGGTGGAGATGATCTGGCATCAGGCAGAATGCGTAGACGACGATCCCGGAGGTGCATGCCTGGTCGGTCAGCAGCGCGACGGTCGCCCTGGCGAAAACGATATCGTCGAACAGGCACAGCCGCTTGACAGTGCAGATCGTTATCGAGCAGACGAGAGACGGGTCCGCGTAGCGGTCCGGGGCCCAATGGATTTTTTTTGCGCGCTGGGTACAGGTTCTGGTTCAAGACGCCCCTCCGGCGGCGGGCCGAGCGCTGGATCTGCCGGACCCTTCCAATAGAGTAGAGTGAATCGAGAGTGGATCGCGAAGACTGCGAAAATCCCGTAGGGTGGCAGCTTGTCTGCCGCCGCCCGCCTTCATCCGGGCGGCGGCAGACAAGCTGCCACCCTACGGGGCCGGACGCCCGATGGTGCTAGCGGTAAAGTCGCGGACGCATTCCACCAGATGGTCGATCTCGTCCTCGTCGTTGAAGAGCGCGGTCGAGACGCGGATCTTCTCCGAGGCTTTGCCCAGCGTCCGCGGGTACAGGCGCGCTGCCTCGAAGCGTTGTTGCAGCGCTGTTTCGTCACGGCCGACAACGCGGAAGCTAACCAGGCCGCTCGATCGCGCCCACTCCAGCGGCGTTAGCACCTCGACGCCGGGCACCTCCGCGAGCTGGCGCTTGAGACGGCTCGAGAGCTGCTGGATCCGCCCGGAAATCGTGTCCCAGCCAACCTGATCGAACCAGTCGAGGGCCAGGCCAATACTCGCGTGGACCGCGAAGCCGCGCGTGCCGAACTCGAACCGCTTGCCGTTCGGCTGGAGGTCCAGGCCGGCGTCGAAGCTGAACTTTTGGGCCGAATCAGCGCCGACGTAGGCGGGATGGAGCCGTTCCATCCACTCCTGGCGCGCGTAGAGGAAGCCGGTCCCCTTCGGGCCACCCAGCCACTTGTGGACGTTGCTGGTGAAGAAGTCGCAGTCGATCGCCCGCACGTCGATCGGCATCACCCCGAAGGACTGGGCGCCGTCGACGAAGGCCAACGCGCCGTGCGCGTGCGCCAACGCACAAATCTCCTTGACCGGCAGGCGGATGCCGCAGGGCGAGGTGACGTGGCTCGTGCCGATCAGCCGCGTCTTCGGGGTGATCAGCGCGCGAACGGCCGCCAGGCTCTCGGCCGGATCGTGGTGGACGGTGTAGCGATTGACGACGATGCCGTGGCGCTGGACGGTGTAGTACCACGGATAGTTCATCGCCGGATGTTCCTGATCGGAGATGATCACCTCGTCGCCCGGCGACCACTCCAGGCCCGCCGTGACGAAGGCGACGCCGTCGGTGGCGTTCCCGCTGAGGGCGATCTCGGTGGAGGAGGCGTTGACCCGCTCCGCGATGCGCTCGCGCGACCGCTGGATCTGGTCGCGGAGCAACGGTTCGCCCGCCGCCATGCCCCGCCGCTCGAACCGCGCGAGGTTCTCGAGGTAGCCCGCCAGGACCGGCTCGGCCATGATGCCGTAGGTGCCGGTGTTGAAGTAGGCCATCTCGCGCAAAATTGGGTAGGCCTCGCGCACCGCGGCGAGGTCGAGAACCTGGGCTGACATATTGATCCTCCTTCATTCTGCTATCGTCTGCGGGATGGGAACGTTCACCACAGAGGCACAGAGGAGACCCGATACCCCCGTTTCCGGGTCTCCTCTGTGCCTCTGTGGTGAACGTTCCCCCGCCCACGGCCTACACCAGCGCCGGGTCGAAGCGCTTGACCGCCCTTTCGGCGAAGTGACAGGCAACCTGATGGTCTGCGCCCACGTCGCGCAGCGGTGGCTCCTCGACCTGGCAGATCGCCTCGGCCAGCGGGCAGCGCGGGTGGAAGCGGCAGCCCGCCGGTGGGTTGATCGGACTCGGGACCTCGCCGCCGGGCACCAGCCGCTGGCGCTGCCGCGATTCGGCCGGATCGGGGACCGGCACCGCCGAGAAGAGCGCCTGCGTGTATGGATGATGGGGCCGCTGATAGAGGTCGTCGCGCGTTGCGAGCTCGACGATCTTCCCCAGGTACATCACCGCGACCCGGTCGCTCATCTGACCGACCACCGCCAGATCGTGCGCGATGAACAGATACGAGAGGTGCAGGCGCTTTTGCAGATCGCTCAGCAACGCCAGCACCTGGGCCTGGATCGAGACGTCCAGCGCCGACACCGGCTCGTCGAGCACGATGAATGACGGCTCGACCGCGATCGCCCGAGCGATGCCGATCCGCTGTCGCTGACCGCCGCTGAACTCGTGCGGGTAGCGCTGGACGAACTCCGGATTCAGCTCGACCATGTCCAGCAGCTCGGCGATTCGGTCCTTGCGGGCCTTGCCCTCGTAGAGGTGGTGGACCGACAGCGGCTCGGCGATGATCTGCCCGATGGTCATGCGCGGGTTCAGCGAGGCCACCGGGTCCTGGAAGACGATCTGCAGGTGACGGCGCAGCGGCCGGAGCTCGTCGTCTTTCAGCCCGGCGAGCTCCTGGCCCCGGAAGCGCACGATTCCGTACGTCGGCCGCTCCAGGTAGAGGATCGTCCGGCCGGTGGTGCTCTTGCCGCAGCCGCTTTCCCCGACCAGCCCGAGCGTTTCGCCCTCGCGGACCTGGAAGCTCACGTCGTCGACCGCGTGGAGCACGTCCCGTCGGCGGAAGAGCCAGCCCGCGCCGCGCACGGTGTAGTAGACCCGCAGGCCGTCGACGTCGAGGAGCGGGGACGCGGCGAGCGGACGAGACGGCGAGTGGGCGAGTGGACGAACGGGCGACGCGGCGAGTGGGCGAGCGGGCGAGTGAGCGATGGGGCGAGACGGCGACGGGGCGAGTGGGCGAGACGGCGATGGGGCGAGTGGGCGAGTGGGCGAGTGGGCGATGGGGCGAGTGGGCGATGGGGCGACGGACTCGTTTACAGCCGTGTCTCCTGTCGGGATCGCGGGCGTCCCGCCCGCGATCCCGGAATTCGACTTCTGGCCACGCGCTGGTGCATCCCCGATTCCCCACGTCGCCGCGTCGCCGCGTCGCGCGCTCGCCCCGTCGCCCGTTCGCCCACTCGCCCACTCGCCGTCTCGCCCGCTCGCCGCGTCGCTCGCCGCGTCGCTCGCCGCGACCGGGTTCCAGCACGCGACGACGTGCCCCGGTCCCATGGCCTCGAGCGCGGGGACGTGGTCCTGGCAGTAGCTGGTGGCGTTGGCACAGCGGGGCACGAAGGGACAGCCGGTGGCCAGCTCGGTGACGACGGGCGGCGATCCCGGGATCGTCTCGAACGTGCTCTCGCGGTGTGGGGTCAGGCGCGGCACGCACCGCAACAGTCCGACGGTGTAGGGATGACGCGGGTGCAGAAAGATCTCGTCGACGGGCGCGGACTCGACGACGCGCCCGGCGTACATGACCACGACGTGGTCGCAGTGACCGGCCACGATGCCCAGGTTGTGGGTAATCAGAATCGACGCGAGGTTCGACTCGCGGGACAGCTCGTCGATCAGCTCGAGGATCTGCGCCTGGATGGTCACGTCGAGCGCGGTGGTGGGCTCGTCGGCGATCAGGAGCCGCGGCCCGCAGGCCATGGCCATGGCGATCATCACGCGCTGGCGCTGCCCGCCGCTCATGCGGTGCGGGTATTCGCGCAGCCGCTGCTCCGGGTCGGGTAGACCCACCCGGTGCAGCAGGTCGATCGCGCGTGCGTTGGCCGCGCCCGTTCGCATGCCGAGGTGGACCCAGAGCACTTCGCGCAGGTGGTCGCCGACGGTCAGCACCGGATTGAGCGAGGTCAGCGGGTTCTGGGGCACCATCGCGATGGTGCGGCCCCGCAGCTTGCGCATCTCGCCGCGGGACTTCTTGAGGAGGTTTTCGCCGTGAAAGAACACCTCGCCGCCGACGATGCGCCCCGGCCAGCGGATCATCCCCATGATCGACAGCGCGGTGACGCTCTTCCCCGACCCGCTCTCCCCGACGATGCCGAGCGTTTCGCCCGCGTCGAGCGCGAGCGACGCCCCTTCGACGGCGTACACGGTCGTGTCGCGGACCCGAAACCGCGTTTTCAGGTCGCGCACCTCCAGCAGAGGGGACTGCCCGTTTGGCCCCGGGGGAGACCCACCGGCGGTGCTGACCATGCGTCCTTACCTCCGTGAGGGAACGCGACGGCGTGGTGGAGGTGAGAGGTAGAGGTGCGCGATGCGCTACGCGCATCGCGCACCTCTACCTCTCACCTCCACCACGCCGTCGCGTTCCCCCTATGCCGGCGCCGCGTGCCGGTACTGGTCGACGTTGTTGGCGATGTAGAGCGTTTGATAGGCGTAGCCGCCCACGCCGGCCCCGCCCCACTCCAGGCCGTCGTAGCCGTACTTGTCCTTGTTGAGCGCTGCGCCCTGGTAGAACGGCTGATAGTAGTAGCCGTGCAACTGGTAGTAGACGAAGATCGACATCGCGTCGCCGGTCAGCAGCTTCTGCGCGTCCGCGTAGAGGCCGTTGCGCTTGGTCTGATCGAGCTCCGGCCCGGCCTGCGCGAGCAAATCGTCGTACGGCTTGTTGTCCCAGTTGTGCCGACCGCCGCCTTTCCAGACGCCCAGCATGTTCGACGCGTCGAAGTAGTCCATGCCGTAGGAGATCCACCCGAATGGCATCTGGGTCGGCTTGTTGTTCAGCTTCGACATGAACGACGGCGAGTCGAGGGTCTGAAGATTGATGTTCACGCCCAGCACCTGTTTCCAGCCCGCGGCCAGGGCCTGGGTCACGGCGGAATCCGTCGGCGGGCCGTTGCCACGAATGTAGAACGTCACCGCGGGGAAGCCCTTGCCGGCGGGATAGCCGGCTTCGCCGAGGAGCTGCTTGGCCTTGGCGGGATCGAAGTTCGTCAACGGCTGCAGCGGCTCGGTGACCGAGGACGGGTAGCCAGGCATCAAGGCGCCGTACGCGGGGAGCGCCAGCGGTGCGAGGATGCTCTTGATGATCCCATCGCGGTCGACGGCGTGCGCGAACGCCTGCCGGACCTTAACGTTGTCCCACGGCTTCTGGGTGATGTCGAAGAAGGCGTAGTAGACCCGGAAGTCCTGCGGGTTGACGTAGAGGTGGAAATCCTTCATCTTCGGGTCGGCCTGGGCGACCTTGATGTCCGGCGCGAAGACCTCGGCGGTGTCGACCTCGCCAGCCTGGAACCGGAGGAACTGGCTGCCGCCCTTGTAGATGTTGCCAATCAACTGCTCGATGTTGGGGATGATCTCGCCGTGGTAAATGGTGTTGGGGACGACCACGACGCGCCGGTCCGGGCTCCACTCCTGCAGCTTCCAGGGGCCGTAGCTGATGCTGGTCGACGGATTGGTGTTGTAGACGCCCGAGCCGTACTTCGCGAGGCCCGCGGCGGACAGTGGGTTCGAATAGAGGAGCTGCGCGGGCATGTAGGGGACCGGCACCGCGGTCTCGATGATCAGCGTCTGGGGGTCCTCGCCCTGCTTCACGCCAATCTGGCTGGTCGGGACGGTGCCCTTGGTCGCCTCGGTGTAGTTCTTGATCACGCCCGACCAGTACCAGGTGAAGTCCCAGGCGTGCTTCGGGTCAGCGCTGTATTGGAACGTCTGGACCCAATCGTTCGCGGTGACGTCGTTACCGTCGGTCCACTTGTAGCCCGGCTTCAAGGTGAACGTCCAGGTCAAGCCATCTTTGGAGATGTCCCACTTGGTCGCGTGGCCCGGGTGGATGTTGAAGTCGTTGTCGATGCGGGTGAGCGTGGTGTTGAACAGATCGGCCTCCGGGGCGCGGGCGTAGACCGATTCGTAGAAGTCCTGGGCCTTGTAATTAGCGCCCTCGGAGTTGTTGAACCCGATGGAGACTTGCTTCGCCGGCGGCGCGGCGTCGGCGGGGAGCGTGCGGCCCCAGGCGTTGGTCATGGCGCCGCCGGTGCTCGCGACGGCCGCGGGCGTTGGCGTTGCCGCCACCGAGGTGAGAACGGTGACAGGCTGGACCGTCGGAGCAGGCGTCGCGGTGGCGGCGGGAGCCGCGGGCGCCGTGGTGGCAGCCGCGGTCGGCTTGGCAGCCGGTGCAGCGGTTGGCGCTGCCGCCGGTGCGCCCGAGCAGGCGGCAAGCAGGACCAGGGCGCTGGTCCCGCCCGCCGCGACGAAGCCCCGGCGGGTGACCGCGCGGGAGAACACGCCGATTGGATCGCGAGACGATTTGGACATCTCAGTTCCTTCCCTTCCTTAGATTGTTAGGCGATCTGCGGTGGCGCCGGGGCCTCACCCCCCGCCCCCTCTCCATCGGAGATGGAGACGGGAGGACGAAGCGCGCCCGCTCGTCTTGCTCCCCTCTCCATCTCTATGGAGAGGGGCGGGGGGTGAGGCCGCCCCGGGTGCGAGGGGGTGAGACAACCCCTGGAATCCCCGATCTCTCTCACCTTCCTTGACCAATCAGCAGTGATCATTCGAGCGCATTGGGGTCCAGCGCGTCGCGGAGGCCGTCGCCCACGAAGCTGAAGCTGAGCATCGTCAGGCCGATGCAGAGCATCGGGAGCAGCGCGACGAGCGGAGCGATCTGCATGTACTGACCGCCCTCGGTGATCATCTTGCCCCAGCTCGGAATCGGGTCCTGGACGCCGAGGCCGAGAAAGCTCAGTCCGGCTTCGCCGAACACGGCGCCGGGAATCGCCAGGACGAACAGGATGATGATCGGCCCGGCCGCGTTGGGCAGGATGTGGTTCAGCATGATCCGCCAGGGTGGCGTGCCGATCGCCCGCGCCGCCGTCACGAACTCGCGGTCGCGCAGTGCAAAGAACTGGGCCCGAGTCAGCCGCGCGAACCCCACCCAGGCGGTGATGCCAAGAAAGAGCGTGACGTTCGCCAGCCCGCTGCCGTAAATCGTCACCAGCAGGATCGCCAGCAGGATGGTAGGGACCGCGGTGAACATCTCGACCAGACGCTGCACGACGTAATCGATTCTGCCGCCAAACCAGCCGGCCGCGGCCCCGACGGGCAGGCCGATCAGGACGCCAATCGCCGGGACGAAGAAGCCCACGATCATCGAGGTGCGGGCGCCGTAGATGATGCGACTGAGCAGGTCGCGGCCGACTTCGTCGGTGCCGAGCAAGTGCTGGAAGCTGGGTCCCTGCAGCGTGTCCGCCAGCACCGAGTAGTCGTAGGGGTGCGGCGCCAGCAGCGACGCGAAGATGCCGCAGAAGAGAATCAGGCCGGCGATGAACGCGCTGACCAGCGCCATGCGGTTGCGTCGATAGCGCCGCCAGGCATCGCCCCAGGGCGACGACCGCGCCTGGCGCTTGCGCGGAACGGGAACGGCCGTGGCGACCGCACTCATCGGGACAGACCCTCCAACCGAACGCGCGGGTCGAGCATGGTGTAGGCGATGTCGCTGAACAGGTAGAGGAAGCCCCAGAGAAACGCGACCATCAGCACACAGGCCATGATCATGGGATAGTCACGCGAGGTGCTCGCGGTGGTGAAGTACCCGCCCAGCCCGGGGATGGCGAACGTTTCCTCGATGAAGATCGAGCCGGTCAAGAGGTTCGGCAGATCCGGCCCCAGGATCGTGATCAGCGGGATCAGCGCGGTGCGCAAGACGTAGCGCCGCAGGACCCGCCACTCGGGCAGGCCGCGCGCCCGGGCCATGGTGACGTACTCGGTCTGCATCACCTCGAGCATGCTCGTGCGGACGTAGCGGGCGACGAGCGCCATGGGACCGAGCGCGTAGGCGATCACCGGCATGACGTACTGGCGCGGCTCGCAGCAGCCGCCGGTCGGCAGCCAGTGCAGTTGGACCGAGAAAATCTCGATCAGCAGAAAGCCGACGACGAAGTTTGGCAGGCAGATGCCCAGCGTGGCGAAGAAGGTCGTGGCACCGTCGATCCAGGTGTTCTGCTTGACCGCGGCGACGATGCCGAAGAACAGCCCGAAGGTGTAGGCGACGATGAGGGTGAGGATGCCGATGCGCATCGTGATCGGCCACGCGCGCCCGATCAGGCCGATCACGGTCTCGGTCGGGCTCTCGAAGGGAATGCCGAAGTCGCCGTGGAGCGCCGTCCAGATCCAGAGCAGGTACTGCTGCCAGACCGGCTTGTCCAGCCCATACTTGCGGAGGATGTTCTCGTAGGCGAACGCGGGGAGCGGCTGCTTGCTGTTGACGTAGGCGAAGGGACCCCCGGGCACCGAGTGCATCATAAAGAAGATCACGAGGGTGACGACGAACACGGCCAGCAGGAGGTTGCCAAAGCGCCGCGCAATGTAGGCGAGCATGCAGCATCCTCCGCGGTCAGGCTTCCGTCACGCCCAGGTGCAACGCGATCATCGCCGGAATCTCGTCGCCGCGGCGGTGCCGCAGCAACTCCACCAGTTGGATGTGGGCCTTCTGCATGTGGTGCAGCGGCACCAGGTGGACGTGTGGGCCGGTGTAGCCGACGGTCCAGAAGAAGTGATTCAGAATTGTTCCCAGCGTCGTCAGGAAGCGGTTGCCGGTCGCTTCGAGCAAGGCGCGGTGGAACTCGTCGTGGAGGGCGTGCGCCTCCTCCGCCGACGGCGCATCGCGGAAGGCGATCGCGATCGCTGCGAGCTGGTCCAGGTCGGCGTCCGAGGCGTGATCCATCACCAGCTCGAAGACGCCGCGTTCGACGAT
>Ga0307374_10010708_pt1 | contig 13208 bp, 12 predicted proteins | sample OX3MG_FD_202532 | JGI IMG/M metagenome (GOLD analysis project Ga0307374, IMG submission 202532) | Soil microbial communities from Risofladan, Vaasa, Finland - OX-3 | ecosystem: Environmental > Terrestrial > Soil > Coastal area > Acid sulfate soil | place: Finland: Risofladan, Vaasa | collected...
ATCGGAGGCCTGAGCGCGCGTCATCGGCCGGCGCGCCATCTGGCGGAGCTCGGCGAGCGCCGTCGCGAGCTGCGGGTCGCGGCTCGTGCCGATGATGGTCGGATCGATGCTGGCATCGTCCTCGGCGATGGTGGTGTCGGCGGGGCCGGGCCGGTGCCGGCCGGATCGCGCCGTGCCGGCGTCGAGCGCGCCCCTGAGATCGGCCTCGTGCAGCATCTCCGTGCCGGGCAGGGCGTCCTTCGCCGGCAGCGCCACGATCTTGTCGGGGATGATGCCCTCGGCCTGGATCGACCGACCCGACGGGGTGTAATAGCGCGCGGTGGTGAGGCGCAACGCGCCGCGTCCGTCGAGCGGGATGATCGTCTGCACCGATCCCTTGCCGAAGCTCCTGGTGCCCAGAATGGTCGCGCGGTGCCGGTCCTGCAACGCCCCCGCCACGATCTCGGAGGCCGAGGCCGAGGCGCCGTTGATCAGCACCGCCACCGGTATGCCCTTAAGGCGGTCGCCGGCCGAGGGGGCGCGGTAGACCCGGTTGTCGTCGGCATCGCGGCCGCGCGTCGAGACGACGACGCCGCCGTCGAGGAAGTCGCCGGCGATGTCCACCGCTTCGTCGAGCAGCCCGCCGGGATCGTTGCGCAGATCGAGCACGAAGCCGTCGAGCTTGCCGCCGGCCTTCCCGTTCATCGCCGCCAGCGCCGCCACGAATTCGCGCTGCGTCTTCTCGGCGAAGGAGGTGATGCGGGCATAGCCGATCCTGCCCGGCTCGATCTGCCATTTGACCGAGGCGACATGGATGACGGCGCGCGTCAGCTTTACGTCGAACGGCCGGGTATTGCGGCGGCCGATCGTGACGCTGACCGTGCTGCCGGGCGGGCCGCGGAGGTCGTCGACCACGTCCTTGAGGCTCATGCCGTCGGTGGCCTTGCCGTCGATCTTGAGGAACACGTCGCCCGGTCTGATGCCGGCGCGGGCGGCCGGCGTATCCTCGATCGGCGCGATCACCTCGGGATGGCCGTCCTCGCGCGTCAGCTCGGTGCCGATGCCGGCGAACTCGCCCTCGCTGTCGTCGAGCATGTCCTGGTATTCGCTCTCGGTCATGTAGTCGGAGTGGGGGTCGAGCCCGTTGAGCATGCCCTTGAGCGCGTTCGTGACAAGCTTGTCCTCGCCCACCGGCTCGACATAGCTGTCCTCGACCTGCGCCACCACGTGGCGATAGAGCGCGAGGTCGGCGTCGGGCCGGCGGTGGGATGACGGCGGGCTCGAGCACGCGCCGACGGCCAGGACGAGCAGGGCCCCGGCGGCGGCGGTGACGCCGCGCCACAAGCTGCCCGGCGAGTGCCGCCGGAAGCCGGGTCGAACGTCAGAAAGGAGCATGACGTGTCACTGCGTTCAGCGCCGCAGCCGCGTGTCGATCAGATCGCGGACCTTGCGCTGCTCCCAACCCTGGGTCGTCCAAGGGAGCATCTCGTAGGCATGAAGCGCATGGAGGCACAGGAGCAATCCCCAACCCGTCAGCGGGATGTAGAACCAGGCCGGCCCTGGCGTGGTCGAATCGATCAGAAAGAGGACGAAGTTGACGACGACATAGGCGGTAAGGTGGCTGTAGAACGCCCGCAGCGACCGCACGCGGCGCCAAGCCCACTGCTCGGCCTCGGCAATGCGGGCGGCTTCGCGGGCGCTCGCGCCCGGTCGCAACTCGATGGGCTCGCTGTCCTGGCCGCGCATCCGCCGTTGCTCCTGCCGGACGGAGCTTGCCCCAACGCTCATGCCTTTCGCAAGCGCTGCCGCCATTTCGCCGCCATTCCGCGCTAGCTTCTCGATGCCCACCCCGGCTAACTTCGCCGCTCCATGATGGATATCGTGAAAAGATTAACGGTCCTTATCCTTGTCGCCTTCGTCGCCGCTTCCTGCGGGTTCGACGAGCCGGCCCATTCCGATTATTTCGTTGTCACGTTCCTGCCGGATATGCCGGCGCTGACGCAGGAAGGCAACCGCGCGCTCCACAATGCCGTGAACGAGGCCGGGCGGCACCGTCCGAACTTCATTGCGGTCAGCGGCGCTTCGCCGGGGCCGGGTCCGACGCCCGCGCTGACGCAACAACGGCTCGACGCGATCACCAAGGCGTTCGTCGGCGACGGGGTCAATGCGGCCCTCATGCGCATCGAGCTGGCCCAGTACGGCGCCACGGCCTATGCCGAACGCAAGGACGGCTTCATCATCCGGCTGGCCTACGGGACGATGCCATAGCGGCGGGAGCGACGTCGCGGGATGACGCCGTGCCGCGCCTGCCGTATAGCCGTCCATGTTGCACTGCCGCATACGCGGGTATTGGATCGCCGTCGCGCTCGGTGCCGCGGTCGCGCCGTTGCCGGCGCCGGCGCCGGCGCAGGGGATCGTCGCCTTTGCCGATCTCGGGCCGGGCGAGGTGTGCTTTACCAGCGGCAACCGCTCCACCGTGGGCGCGGATTGCGCGGCACTGGTCGCGGCCAAGATCGCGTCGGCACGATCGTCGCTGCTGGTCCAGGCCTATAATTTCACCGAGCCGCGCATCGTCGCCGCCGTCATCGCCGCCCGCCGGCGCGGCGTCGCTGTCACCCTGCTGGTCGACAAGATCAGCGCGCATCAGCGCGGCGAAGGCGTGAGCGCCGTGCGCGACGCCGGCATTCCCGTTTTCGTCGACAACAAGCCCAGGATCGCGCACAACAAGGTCGTCGTCATCGACGGCACCACGGTGATCACCGGCAGCTTCAATTTCTCGCGCAACGCCGAGTGCTGCAACGCCGAGAATTTGCTCGTCGTGCATTCGCGCGCGCTCGCTGCCGCCTATGCCGCGAATTTCGCGCGCCGCCGCCGCGTGAGCGAGACGTTGGCGACGGCCGCTCGCCGCCGGCCGCCGCGCTCACGCCCGGACCGGCGCGCGGCGCGGGCGGAACAGGAAGATCGCGGCTACGACGAAGAGAACGCCGACGAGTTGCGTCGGCCGCAGCCGCTCGCCGAGAATGAGGAAGGTGAGGACGAGGCTCGCGATCGGCTCGACATTCATCACCACCGCCACGCGCGTCGCGCCCAGCACCGCGGCGAAGAACAGGATTGAGGTCATCGCCACCGCGTAGCACAGCGCCGAACCCATGAGCCCGGCCCAGCCGAGCGCCGTGGTCGGGAACCAGATTTCGCCGCTCGCCAGCGTGACGACGATGCACGCCACGCTGGCGGTCGCGAGCATGACGAGGGTGCGCGGGCGTGTGTCGCTGCGCCGTGGCAGAAGCAGCCCCGAGAGGATGAGCACGGCGGAGAATCCCAGCGCGCCCAGCATCGCCCAGGACGCGCCGACGAGGCTGAAGCTCCCGCCCGATACGTCGAGCGCCAGCACGAGGCCGAAAAAGGCCAAGGGCAGCGCGACCAGCCCGGTCGCGCCGAAGCGCTCCTGCCCGGTGAGCCAACCGAACAGCCCGGTCAGCAGCGGATAGGTGTAGAACGTGACCACGGTGAGCGCGACCGGCATGTATTCCATGCCCATGTAGAACGCGCCGGAATAACCGGCCATGAACAGGCCGATGAGCGGCGCCGCCCAGCGCTCGCGCCGGTCGAAACGGAGCGGCGTGCGCGCGACGCCGAGCACCAGCGCCAACCCGACCGCGGCGACCGTCGTCCGTGTCATGACGATGGTGAGCGTGCCGGCGCCGGCATCGTAGGCAAAGCGGATCAGCGTCGAGCCGAGCGCGAAGGTCGAGGCGGTGAGAGCGATGAGGCCGGTCGCAAGCCAGGGGCGCGCCACGAGCCGCCCGTGCGCACTCCGCGGTAACGGGACGGCGACACCGCCCGCACGGTCCTGTTCGATCCCGCTCACGCGCTTCCTCCCGACGGCCGCGACACAATCTCGGCGCCGCCGTGTTGATTAACCTTGGAAAGAAAGACGGCTTCGTCAAATCGGGCGGGAATGGTCGGAGTGAGAGGATTCGAACCTCCGGCCCCCGCCTCCCGAAAGCGGTGCTCTACCAGGCTGAGCTACACTCCGGCACTGCGCGATATAGCCGCTTCCGTGCGATTGTGCAACCGCAATGACGGTGCTCAATAGCCCCGTTCGAGGCAGAAATCGATCACCTCGTCGAGCGCCTGCTGCTCGGGGCCGGAGCGGAACGCGGCCAGGGCGCGGCGCGCCTCGCCGGCATAATCGGCGGCGCGCGTTCGCGTCGCGTCCAGCGTGCCGTGGCGCTCGAGCAGTTCGCTCGCCTGCTCGAGATCGCCTGCGCGCTGATCGAGCTGTTCCAGCGTGCGGCGCCAGAACTGGCGCTCGCGCTCGTCGCCGGCGCGGAGCGCGAGCACGATCGGCAGCGTGATCTTGCCCTCGCGGAAATCGTCGCCGACCATCTTGCCTAATTCGACCTCGCGCGCCGAATAGTCGAGCACGTCGTCGACGAGCTGAAAGGCGATGCCGAGATTGCGGCCATAGACCTCGAGCGCGCGCTCCTCCGCTTCCGACCGCTCGCCGAGCACGGCGCCGATGCGCGTGGCCGCGGCGAAGAGTTCCGCCGTCTTGGCGTCGATCACGCGGAGATAGTCCGCCTCGGTGCTGTCGATGTCGTTTGCAGTGACGAGCTGCAGCACCTCGCCCTCGGCGATCACCGCCGAGGCGCGCGAAAGGATGTCGAGGATCTTGAGCGAGCCGTCCTCGACCATCAGCTGGAACGCGCGGCTGAACAGGAAGTCGCCGACCAGCACCGAGGCCTTGTTGCCCCATACCGCATTCGCCGTGGCGAGACCGCGACGCAGATCGCTGCCATCGACCACGTCGTCATGGAGCAGCGTCGCGGTATGGATGAACTCGACCGCGGCGGCGAGCGCGACATGACGAACGCCGCAATAGCCGCACATCCGCGCGCTCGCCAGCGTCAGCATCGGCCGCAGGCGCTTGCCGCCGGCGGCGATGATATGGCCGGCGAGCTGAGGGATAAGGCTGACCGGGCTTTGCATGTGCTCGAGGATGAGCGCGTTGACGCGATCGAGATCGTCCTTCACCAGGTCGGTAAATCGATCGAGCGCCGTTTGCCGCTTCGGTGTCTCATCCCGCGCATTCAGAACCAGCGCCACCCCATGCTCCCATGCCCGGGCAATCCGACGACGACCGCGCGCTTGACGGGCCTGCGACCGCTGGGCGAGCATAGAGAGCCTGCCGAAGGGGTCAAGCCTGCGCGACATGCTTCCCCAACCGCCGCTGGACGGGATGGCATCGGGGCGATGAAGGAACTGCTGCGTACCAACGATCCCGTCCGTCTCTCCTGGGCCCAGGCGCTGCTCGCTGCCGCCGGCATCGGGGTGGTGGTGCTCGACACCCATACCAGCATCATCGAGGGCAGTATCGGCGCCATCCCGCGCCGGCTGATGGTCGCCGATGACGATCATGGCCGCGCCCAGGCGCTTTTGGCCGCGGCCGGAGAGGTGGCATGACGGCGGCGGCGTCCCCGGGCTTCAGCGACGACACGCTGCTCGGCGGGCGGGTGCGGCTGCGCCAGCCGGAAGCGGGCTATCGCGCCGCGGTCGATCCGGTGCTGCTCGCCGCCGCGGTGCCCGCCGTTTCCGGCGATACGGTGCTCGACGTCGGCTGCGGCGCGGGCGCCGCCGCACTCTGCCTTGCGGCGCGCGTCGACGGCGTGCGCGTCACCGGCATCGACACCCAGCGCGACCTCGTCCGCCTCGCCAATGATAACATCGTGCTCAACGGCGTTTCGGGCCGGGTCGGTGCCATGAGCGGCGATCTGCTGCGCCCGCCGCCGCGGCTCGAGCCCGGCACGTTTGCCCATGTGATGGCCAACCCGCCGCATCTCGCCCGCGGCCAGGCGACGCCGCCGCCCGATCCGGGCAAGGCCGCCGCGCATGTCGAAGGCGAAGCCGACCTCGCCGCCTGGGTGCGCTTTGCCCTCACCATGGTCCGGCCGCGGGGCACGGTGACGTTCATTCATCGCGCCGAACGGCTCGACATGCTGCTGGCGCAGCTTGCCGGTCGGGCCGGGGAGATCGTGCTCATCCCGCTGTGGCCCGGCGGCGACAAGCCGGCACGGCGCGTCATCGTGCGCGCGCGCAAGGGTGTAGCGACGCCGCTGCGGCTGCTGCCGGGCCTGGTGCTGCACGACGCCGCCGGCGGCTTCACCGCGGCAGCCGAGGCGGTGCTGCGGCATGGCGCGCCGCTGGCGCCGGCGTAGGCGGCCATGACTCCGGGCGATATCATCCGCCGGCCGATCGAGTGGCTGCGCCCGCCGGGCCCGGTGGTCGCGGTGCTGCGTCTCGACGGCGTGATCAACGCGCGGACGCGGCGCGGCCTGTCGCTGGGCCGCTTCGCGCCGGCGATCGAGCGTGCCTTCCGCCTGCGCCATCTCAAGGCGGTTGCGCTGGCGATCAATTCGCCGGGCGGCGCGCCGGCGCAGTCGCAGCTCATCTACCGCCGTATCCGCCAGCTCGCCGACGAGCACGCCGTCCCGGTCTTCGCCTTCGCCGAGGACGTCGCCGCCTCGGGCGGCTATTGGCTCGCGCTCGCGGCCGACGAGATTTACGCCGAGGAAAGTTCGCTGGTGGGTTCGATCGGCGTGGTCAGCGCCGGCTTCGGCTTCGCCCAGCTCCTCAACCGGTTCGGCATCGAGCGGCGGCTCTACACCGCCGGTACGGACAAGTCGCTGCTCGATCCGTTCCTGCCCGAGGAACCGCGCGATGTCGAACGCCTCGGCAGCCTCCAGCGCGACCTGCACGAGAGCTTCAAGAGCCTGGTCCGCGCCCGGCGCGGCGCCCGGCTCAAGGGCGAGGAGGCGACGGTGATGAGCGGCGTGGTGTTCAGCGGCCGGCGTGCGCTCGGGCTCGGCCTGATCGATGGCATCGGCGACATGCGCGGCATCCTGCGCGAGCGTTTCGGCGCCAAGCTGCGGCTGCGCCCGATCGAGCCCGAGCGCCGCCGCTTCGCCCTGTCCTTCGCCTGGCGGCGCCGGCCCGCGATCGGCGATCTCGCCGCCGACCTCGCCGCGGAACTGGACGAGCGCATGATCTGGGCGCGGTTCGGGCTATAGCCGCGGCTTGACCCTCTCGGGTCAGGCGCCTACACCAACCCATGCCCGATTTCAGCTTCGGCAAGCTCGTCGTCCTCGCGGTCATCATCGCGGTGGTGTGGTCGGCATTCAAATACGCGCATCGGATCGAGGAGATTCGCCGCGCCGTGCGCCGCGAGGCGGCCGGACGCCGCCAGGCCGCGCAACGGGAACGCGGGCCGGCGCTCGCCGCCGAGGACCTGGTGAAATGCGCGCGCTGCGGCGCCTATGTCGCGGCCCACAGCACCGCCGCGTGCGGCCGCGCCGACTGCCCCTGGGGCCGGTAAGGCGCGCCTTGCCTTGATTCCCGCCGGTCCGGCCGCTATGTTGCGCCGCAACGGCCAACCCATTCGGGACGGAACGATGCCGGAAGCGGGCGCCCCCCGCGGCAAAAGCTTTCAGGCCCTCATCCTCGAGCTTCAGGCGTTTTGGGCAGCACAGGGTTGCGTCATCCTCCAGCCCTATGATCTGGAGGTGGGTGCCGGCACGTTTCACCCGGCGACGACGCTGCGCGCCTTGGGCCCGAAGCCGTGGAAAGCCGCCTATGTCCAGCCGTCGCGCCGGCCTACCGACGGCCGCTATGGCGAAAATCCCAACCGGCTCCAGCATTACTACCAGTTCCAGGTGATCCTGAAGCCGGCCCCCGCCGCGAGCCAGGAGCTTTACCTGGCAAGCCTCGCGGCGCTCGGCATCGACGCGCGACGCCACGACATCCGCTTCGTCGAGGACGATTGGGAGAGCCCGACGCTCGGTGCCTGGGGACTCGGCTGGGAGGTGTGGCTCGACGGCATGGAAGTGACGCAGTTCACCTATTTCCAGCAGGTCGGCGGGATCGAGTGCGATCCGGTCTCGACCGAGCTCACCTATGGGCTCGAGCGTCTGGCGATGTACATCCAGGGCGTCGAGAACGTCTATGACCTCGACTACAACGGCGCCGGCGTGCGCTATGGCGACGTGTTCAAGCGCGCCGAGCGCGAGTTCTCCGCCTATAATTTCGAGTACGCCGATGCCGAGCTCTTGTTCCGCCATTTCGCCGATGCGGAGCAGGAATGCCGGGCGCTGGTCGAGCGCGACCTGCCGCTTCCCGCCTATGACCAGTGCATCAAGGCGAGCCATTGCTTCAACCTGCTCGATGCCCGCGGCGTCATCTCGGTGACCGAGCGCGCCGCCTATATCGGCCGCGTCCGCGCGCTGGCCAAGGCCTGCTGCGAGGGCTGGCTCACGGGCGAGGCGCGGGCAGCCTGACGCGATGCCCGACCTTTTCATCGAGCTGCTCACCGAAGAAATCCCGGCGCGGATGCAGGCCGCGGCGGCCGAGGCGCTCGCCCGCATCGTCGCCGAGAAGCTCGGCGCAGCGGGTCTCGCCTTTGCCGACATCGAAAGCCTGGTCACGCCGCGCCGGCTCGTGCTCTCGGTGACCGGGCTGCCGGCGGCGCAACCCGAGGTGAGCGAGGAGCGGCGCGGCCCCCGCGTCGGTGCGCCGCAGGCCGCCATCGACGGCTTCCTCAAATCGGCCGGTATCGCCACGCTCGAGGAATGCGAGGCGCGCGACACCGGCCGCGGCGTGTTCCATTTCGCCGTGATCCGCCGGCCCGGGCGCAAGACGGCGGCGGTGCTGCCCGAGCTGCTGCTGGCGGCGCTGCACGAGTTGCCGTGGCCGAAATCGATGCGGTTCCCGGCGGCGCAACTGCGCTGGGTTCGGCCGCTCACCAGCATTCTCGCGCTCTTCGACGGCGCGGTGCTGCCGCTCGCGCTCGACAGCGTGCCGGTCGGCGATACGACGCGCGGTCATCGCTTTCTTTCGAGCGGGCCGATCCGGGTGCGCGACTTCGCCGATTATCGCGACAAGCTGCGCGCGGCCCATGTCGTGCTCGACGCGGCCGAGCGCGCACGCATCATCGCGGCGGGGCTCGAACGCGCGGCGGCGGCGCTCGGCATCGCGCTCAAGCCCGATCCCGGCCTGCTCGACGAGGTCGCCGGCCTCGTTGAATGGCCGGTCGTGCTCACCGGCCGGATCGACCCGGATTTCATGGCGCTGCCGCCCGAGGTGCTCACCACGTCGATGCGCACGCACCAGAAATATTTCGCGTGCCTCGATCGCGACGGCAGACTGGCGCCGCATTTTCTCGTGGTGGCGAACATGGCGGCCGACGACGGCGGCGATGGGATCGTCGCCGGCAACGAACGCGTGCTGCGCGCGCGGCTGTCCGATGCCCGCTTCTTCTGGGACCAGGACCGCAAGGTGCCGCTCGCGGCGCGGGTGCCGAAGCTGGCCGAGCGCGTTTTTCACGCTCGTCTCGGCAGCATGCTCGACAAGGCCGGGCGGACGATGCGGCTGGTCGAGACGATCGCGCCGCAGATTCCGGGCGCCGACCCGCGCGACGCGCTGCGCGCGGCCGAACTCGCCAAGGCCGATCTTTCCGCCGGGATGGTCGGCGAGTTTCCCGAGCTGCAAGGCGTCATGGGCCGCTATTACGCGCTCAATGACGGCGAGCCGAAAGCGGTCGCGGAGGCGATCGCCGAGCATTATTCGCCGCTCGGTCCCAACGACCGCTGCCCGACTGCGCCGGTGAGCGTCGTCGTCGCGCTCGCCGACAAGATCGACACGCTCGTCGGGTTCTTCGCCATCGGCGAGACGCCGACCGGATCGAAGGACCCGTTCGCGCTGCGCCGCGCCGCGCTTGGCGTGATCCGGCTGGTGCTCGAGAACGGGCTGCGGCTGAAGCTGCGCGCGGCGTTCGCCGCCGCTTTCGCGTTCGTCGGCGGGCGCGGCGAGGACCCGACCGACGCGATTCTCGCCTTCTTCGCCGACCGCCTCAAGGTCCATCTGCGCGAGAAGGGCGTGCGCCACGATCTCGTTGCCGCCGTCTTCGCGGTCGGCGGCGAGGACGATCTCGTGCGGCTGCTGGCGCGGGTCGATGCGCTGGCGATTTTCCTCGACAGCGAGGACGGCGCCAATCTCCTCACCGCCTATCGCCGCGCCGCCAATATCGTCCGAATCGAGGAGCGCAAGGACGGCGCGCGCCACGATGGCGCGCCCGAGCCCCGGCTCTTCGCCGCCGCCGAGGAACGCGCCCTCGGGGAACAGTTGGACGGGGTTCGGGCGTTAGCTTCGAGCGCGCTCGCCGCCGAGCAGTATCAGCCGGCGATGAGCGTGCTCGCGACCCTGCGCCGGCCCGTTGACGAGTTCTTCAGCAAGGTCACGGTTAATTGCGAGGATAGGGCGCTCAGGGCCAACCGCCTGCGGCTCTTGGCGCGCATCAGGGACACGCTCAACGCGGTCGCGGATTTCTCGCTGATCGAAGGGTAGGTGGGCGATGACGAAATGGGTCTATGGCTTCGGCGAGGGCAGTGCCGAGGGCCGTGCCGACATGCGCAACCTCCTCGGCGGCAAGGGCGCCAATCTCGCGGAGATGAGCAATCTCGGTCTCCCGGTGCCGCCCGGATTCACCATCACCACCGAGGTCTGCACCCATTTCTATGCCAACGGCATGACCTATCCCGACGCGCTGAAGCCGCAGGTGGCGGCGGCGCTCGCCGCGCTCGAGCGGCGGATCGGCGCGCGCTTCGGCGATGCCGGCGATCCGCTCCTGGTCTCGGTCCGCTCGGGCGCGCGCGCCTCGATGCCGGGCATGATGGATACGGTGCTCAATCTCGGCCTCAACGACCGCACCCTCGAAGGGCTCGCGCGCAAGAGCGGCGATGCCCGCTTCGCCCGGGACAGCTATCGCCGCTTCATCCAGATGTACGGCCAGGTCGTGCTCGGCGTGGAGCACCATCATTTCGAAGAAGTGCTGGAGAATCACAAGCTCGATCTCGGCGTGAGCCTCGACACCGAGCTTTCGGCCGCGGATTGGGAGCAGGTCATCGCCGCCTACAAGAACATCGTCGAGCACGAGCGCGGCCAGCCGTTTCCGCAGGATCCCGAAGCGCAGCTCTGGGGCGCGATCGGCGCGGTGTTCGGCTCGTGGATGAACCAGCGCGCCATCACCTATCGGCGCCTCCATGACATTCCCGCCGATTGGGGAACCGCGGTCAACGTCCAGGCGATGGTGTTCGGCAACATGGGCGACGACTGCGCCACCGGCGTCGCCTTCACCCGCAACCCATCGACCGGCGCCAACGAGTTCTACGGCGAATATCTCGTCAACGCCCAGGGCGAGGACGTGGTCGCCGGCATCCGCACGCCGCAGCATCTCACCATCGCCGGCAAGAAGGCCAACAACTCGCCGCTGCCGGCCATGGAAGAGGTCATGCCGCCGGTGTTCGCCGACCTCATGGCGGTGCGCCGCAAGCTCGAATCCCATTACCGCGACATGCAGGACATCGAGTTCACGGTGCAGAAGGGCAAGCTCTACATGCTCCAGACCCGCACCGGCAAGCGCACCGCCCCGGCGGCGCTCAAGGTCGCGGTCGACATGGTGGGCGAGGGCGTCATCGACCAGGCGGAGGCGATCATGCGCGTCGAGCCCGGCTCGCTCGACCAACTCCTCCACCCGACGCTCGATCCCAAGGCGAAGCAGGTGGTGCTGGCGCGCGGCCTGCCGGCCTCGCCCGGCGCCGCCTCGGGCATCGTCGTGTTCTCTGCCGACGAGGCCGAGAGCCGCGCCGCCAAGGGCGAGGCCGTCATCCTGGTGCGCATCGAAACGAGCCCCGAGGACATTCACGGCATGCACGCCGCGCGCGGCATCCTCACCACGCGCGGCGGCATGACCAGCCACGCCGCCGTGGTCGCGCGCGGCATGGGCCGCGCCTGCGTGGCCGGCGCCGGCGACCTGCGCATCGATTACGCGCAACGCTCGCTCGCGGTGCGCGATCACATCATCAAGGCGGGCGAGGTCATCACCATCAACGGCTCGACCGGCGAAGTCATGCTCGGCGAGGTGCCGACGATCCAGCCCGAATTGAGCGGCGATTTCGCCACCCTGATGGCCTGGGCGGACAAGGTTCGGACGATGGGCGTGCGTGCCAATGCCGACACGCCGGCCGATGCGCGCACCGCGCGCCGCTTCGGCGCCGAGGGCATCGGGCTGTGCCGCACCGAACACATGTTCTTCGACGGGTCGCGCATCATCGCGGTGCGCGAGATGATCCTGGCCGATGACGAGGACGGCCGCCGTCGCGCGCTCGCCAAGCTCCTGCCGATGCAGCGCGACGATTTCGCCGAGCTGTTCCGCATCATGGAGAATCTGCCGGTGACGATCCGGCTGCTCGATCCGCCGCTGCACGAATTCCTGCCCAAGACCGACGCCGAGATGCAGCAGGTCGCGCGCGAGACCGGGCGCGACCTCGGCGCGATCCGCCAGCGTGCCGCGGCCCTGCACGAGAGCAATCCGATGCTCGGCCACCGCGGTTGCCGGCTTGCCATCACCGCGCCCGAGATCTACGAGATGCAGGCGCGCGCCATCTTCGAGGCCGCCGCCGCCGTCACACGGGAAACCGGCAGGAAGGTCGATCCCGAGATCATGATCCCGCTGGTCGCTACGAAGAAGGAACTCGACATCCTGAAGGCGATGATCGACCGCGTCGCCGCCGCCGTGGCGAACGAGACCGGCATTGCCGTCGCCTATACGGTCGGCACCATGATCGAGCTGCCGCGTGCCGTGCTGCGCGCCGGCGAGATCGCTGAGACCGCGTCGTTCTTCAGTTTCGGCACTAACGATCTGACGCAGACCTGTTTCGGCCTGTCGCGCGACGACGCCGGCAGCTTCCTCGGCGCCTATCTGAAGCAGGGGATCATCGAGCACGATCCCTTCGTCAGCATCGACCGCGACGGCGTCGGCGAATTGATGCGGATCGGCGCCGAGCGCGGCCGGCGCACGCGGCGCGGCCTCAAGCTCGGTATCTGCGGCGAGCACGGCGGCGATCCCGCCTCGGTGCGCTTCTGCCAGGAGATCGGGCTCGACTACGTTTCCTGCTCGCCCTATCGCGTGCCGATCGCCCGCCTGGCCGCGGCCCAGGCCGCGCTCGCCAAGGAGCCGACCGAGACGACGGCGTAAGCGCGACCCCGTCGTCGCAGCCGTCTCAGGATTCGAGCTTCATCCACGTGGGTCGCCGCGCCCGGAGCGTTGCCGCGCCAGCGGTGAGTGGCTGGCCCGCGCGCGCCGCCGCCGCGACCGCCTCGAGCCGCAGCAACGCGAG
>Ga0307374_10010709_pt1 | contig 13207 bp, 7 predicted proteins | sample OX3MG_FD_202532 | JGI IMG/M metagenome (GOLD analysis project Ga0307374, IMG submission 202532) | Soil microbial communities from Risofladan, Vaasa, Finland - OX-3 | ecosystem: Environmental > Terrestrial > Soil > Coastal area > Acid sulfate soil | place: Finland: Risofladan, Vaasa | collected...
ACGATTGAGAGAGTCTTCAACGCGGGCGTCCAACCGGGAGAAACCATGTTGCAACTGGTTTTCGCAAGATTTTGCGAGCCCAACCGAGGCTTCCTCCGCCGCTCGCGCTGCATTCGCGTCAAGTTCCGCGACCCACTTCGCAGAGGCCTGTTTTCCTGCAAGCTCGAAATCACTCTGCAAACTCGTGAGTATCGATGACATATTTTCGGTCGCTTCTTGCTGCACATGCGCGGAAGCCTGTCGCAGCCGTTCACGGTGAATGTGCAGAAGTTCTTCCGCACGCTCTTCGTGAGCGGAGAGTTGCCGCGCGGCCTCAACAGCTCTTTCCAAAACCGGAGTGATCCTCGCGTTGACCTCGGCGGCTGTTTGTTCCACTTTCAGCTTGCCCATTTCCGCTAATTGCGACTCGACGCGCTCCACGGAATGCTTCTGCAATTCAGCCGCTCGACGATCCAGGTCTGCAACCTGCAATGCGACGTTTGATTCCAGACGCCGCCGTAACTCGTTCAAACTATCCTGACTCGCCGCTTCGAGCTGTCTGGAGTACTCGGAGAAATGAGTTGCCGCGTTTTCGATTTCCGTCAGAGAGGTTTTCGTGCGGGCCATTTCTTGACCGAGCGCGCTCTTCACTTCATCAAGCGCCGCGCGCGCCGCTTCGATACTGAGCCCGGAATCCTGCTGGAGATCTGCGACTCGCGCCGCCAATTTTTGCTCAGCAGCTTGCAGTATTTGTTGAGAGCTGTCTGTAACGCGGCCAGCGAGCCTTTGTGCCGCGCTATCGATCGAGGATTCGAGAAGGTCATTCCATTGCGCCTGAGCGCGAGTCATTTCCTTTTGCAGATGCTCACGCACGCTGTCCCGGATTCCGAGCATGTCTCCGGCGTTCCCTTGCTCAAGGGCAATCTGGTGTTCCGCGCGCGATCCCAGTTCCCTTCGGATCTCATCGAGTTGCTGTGACAGTTTTTCCTCGAGACGCCGTTCCGCCTGGCTTGCAACTTCCTCGGAAACGGTGCGCACTTCTCCGCGCAAAGCTTCCGCCCCGCGTTCCCATTCCGAAAGCGCCACATGGGTTCGCTCGATGGCGCTTCCCCACGACGTGCTCAGGTTTTCGTGAACCTCCTGCCTCACCTGGGCCACTTGGGCGATCAATTTCTGCGTTAGCTCCGACGAAATCTGTTCCCTTGTGGCGGACTCCCGACCTTCGAATTCCTGACGCCATTTTTCGTAGAAAGCCTCCGCCGTGGCGCGGTGTTCCTGATTCAACTGATTATGCAGTTCGCCCCGGAGGCTGGCGGTGCGCTCGTCAACCACTTGCTCGGCAACCTCTCGCGCTTTCTCAACTGCTTTCTGTGCCTGAGATTCGAATTGATGTCGAAGCTCTCGCAAAAGAGGGCTTTCCTCAATATTGAGATTAGTCGCCTGTTCCGCGCTGCCAGGGGAAGATTGACGAGCAGATCTCGCTAGCGAATTCTCCAGGTAGAAATCGAGAGAGCCTTCTGCTGGGGCCGCATCCATCGCGCTCGCATCTTTTTCCGTGATCTCTGCGCCAGCATGGGTCGCAGAGTTCACGCCCGCTGTCTCCATTCCCTCGATGCTACTGCTTACCCAGTCTACTGGAGGGAACGCGACCCCCCACACATTGCTGCCCATTTCGAGCTCGACGCCGACTTGAAACAACTCACGCAAAGTACGGGGCCTCTGGATCCACGTGACACGCGCCCGGGAATTGAGTTGTTCTTTTTGTTTCTGTCCGGCAGAGACTTCGATGGTAATCCAGGTGTTTTTCGGAAGATGATGCTTGGAGGCGTAGCGGCAACCATGGAAGCTGAGGCTTTGCGTCGAGGTTCGCTCTTCAAACGGCTGCCCTAACAGGTCCGTGCCGCGAATGATTATTGGCAGTGTATGTTCGATACGGGTGCTTCGCCGTCGTTGCTCTCCCAAGTAGGTAGAAGCTGCCTGTGCCACAATTGCCCCCCGGATGCCGACCTTGGCAGAGCATAGCACTCTGAAGCGTCGTGGTCGAGGAGCGAGCAGCCCGAAAAACAACTACGATGGGGAAACTGCGCGAGGGGAAAATCCGGCCCCGTCGGCAATTGTGGCCTGGGTCTCCGATGCATCCCGGTTCTACGTTCTACGGTTTCTTCTTTTTCACCACCACCGTCGTGGCGGCGCCGCCGCTCAATTGCTTCAGGCTGTCGAGCGACGCCTTAGCTTCTGCCGCGTACGGTCCGGTAGGCTGCAGTTCCAGGTATTTTTGATACGCTTCGAGGGTTCCTGGCGGAATAATATAGATATCCTTCCCGCCCTCCTTCTTTGTGTCAATCTGGTTGGTTAGCGCATTGCCCAGAAAATACCACGCATCCGCATCCTTTGGGTCCAACTGGGTCGCCTTCTGCAGCGGCTCGGCGGCGTCTTTCATCTTCCCGGAGTTCGTCAAGACGACCCCAATATTCTTGTAGCAACCTGCCGCCACTGTTTTACTGGTAGGGTCAAGCGTTGCGGCTTTATCGCACGCCGCGCCAGCCTCGGGGATCTTGCCAACGTGGGCTAGATCCGTTCCCAATTGCATGTATAACGCGGGAGTCGGCTTCAGTTCCACTGACTTTTGCAGGGCATCGACCGCTTCCGGGTACTTGCCCGCACCATCGTATGCAAGTCCCAAATTTCCCAGAATCGTCGGCAGATTCGGATCTTTGTCGGGCGCGCCCTGTCTGGCTTGCTCGAATTCCGTCACGGCTGTCTGGTAATCGGTGTTCAATTGGGCCTGTAGAGTTGCTTTTTGATCCGGAGGCGATGTTCTGAGCTGCTGCTTTGTGGCATCGGCATCGGTAATTGCATGGACTCCATTGTCGAAGTGCGCCTTCATCATCTTGAATTTGTTCGCGGCTTCCTGCTGCTTTTTCACAGCTTCGGCGTCGTATCCCTGCTTCGCGGCGATAGCTTTAAAATCTTCGTTCAGAATCCAGCCCTTCTCTCCTACGCTGCTGTCCACCCGAGCCACTTCTGTGTAATCGATATTGTCCTTCTTGAAGTTTATGCTGTAGGTTCCGGAGCGGATGCCCATTTGCGCGTAGTTACCGTCTTTGTCGGTCTTGGTAACAAAACTTTGCCCGGTGTCTTTGTTCGTTATAGTGATGACGACATCAGGATAAGGATTACCCTGAATATCCAAAACCTTGCCAGATAGCCGTGTCGATTGCGCCATGGCCGTCGGCGTCAGCAGGAGAATCGGCACCAAAAGAAGCGCCAGGAACAGTACGGAACCGCCGAGTCTCGCGATTGAACGCTTCATAAGAGCATTCCTCCCAAAGATATTTAGATGCACTTGCCGATTATTGCGCAACTTGTGCCTTGTAGGCGATAGGGTCTGTGTGTCTGGCCTGCGAGAAGGCGCGCAGCCGCAGCCGGCAACTATCGCAGACACCACACGCTTCGTCGTCCGATTGGTAACAGGACCATGTGAGTTCCAGTGGCGCTCGCAATTCCACGCCCTTCCGCACAATTTCGCTCTTGTGCATGTGAATCACGGGAGTCACGATTTCAATCTGCGTCTCTGGCCGTGTTCCAACCCGTATCAACTCCTCGAAAGCCTCATAATACTCCGGTCGGCAATCAGGATATCCAGAACTATCTTCGTAGACGGCGCCAATGTAAACCGCTGTCGCGCCAATCACTTCCGCCCAGCTCACTGCCGCAGACAGAAAATGGGCATTCCGAAATGGCACGTACGTGATCGGAATTGTCGCCGAGTTATTCGGCACATTCTCAGGCACGGCAATGCGCCGATCTGTCAGTGCCGACCCGCCAATTTGCGCCAACGAATCAAGCCGCACAACAAGCCTTTCCCGCACGCCGTAAAAATCCGCGATCTGGTCGAAGGCACGCCGTTCGCGCTGCTCTGTCCGCTGGCCATAACTCGCATGGAGCACCGCAAGCGAATGCTCCTCGTTCGCAATCGCCGTTGCGACGCACGAGTCCATTCCCCCGCTCAGCAACACCACCGCTTTGGACTTCGACGTCATTCCTATGCGAGCCCCAACTTAGAATTCATGCATTGCCCTATACACCATGCATCGCGGGATCCCAAACGAACTTATGCAGTTGCAATCCGAGGCGCACCGGTAAGTTGTCCGCCAAAATCCATTCCGCCAACTCGCGCGCATCCATCGCCGGCCACGCGCCGGCCGGATCGGCAAAAACCGGTGAAAAAAGAATCTCATGAACTCGCTCGGAAAGCCGGTGCTCGGCCATGAATTCGCGCGCGAAATCATAATCCCGCCGGCTGGCAATCACGAATTTGATTTCATCCTTCTTATCGAGCGCTTCCAGGTTCTCAAGGTTGAACTTCCCACTTTCACCGGAATCCGGGCATTTCACATCCACGATCTTCACCACTTCGCGCGGCAACTCGCTTATATCGCGCTCGCCGCTCGTCTCGATCAATACCGTATGTCCCGCATCCACTAACCGCTGCGCCAGTTCCGGCGTCTCTGGCTGCAACAGCGGCTCGCCTCCGGTGATTTCAACCAGGCGGACGTTTCTGCCGCCGTTCTCTCGACCACCGGAAAATTCACCGACGCGTCTCAAAATGTCATCGAGGCTATATTTCGTCCCGCCGTGAAACGCATACGCGGTATCGCACCACTTGCAGCGCAAATTGCAGCCCGTCAGGCGCACAAAAATGCACGGCAGCCCAGCATAGCTGCTTTCGCCCTGAATCGACTTGAAGATCTCCGTGATAAACATTAACGTTTCGCGCTCGCTTCGCGGTCAGCGTCCGGCCGATTGTGCCGCACGCCGCCGTAGATAAATAATTCCACCGATTGCCGCAGCCAATTCGCCGATGATCACCGGCACTGCCACCGCCATTCCGTAGCCAACGTAAAGCCACACAAATGAAACGATAAACGCGGGGATCGCGATAATGGCGAAGGCTCGGTTCAAGGTGGCGCCTCGTTACGGTCGAAAAGTCGCGGCCGTCGTGTCGGTCTCCCAGACGGTAATGCTTGCTACCGCCACGCCGTTCGATGAAGTGTGCATCTGGCGCGACGTCTCGTCGTAAATGTACCGCGCAATGTTCTCAGCGGAGGGATTGAGCGTGTCGAACGGCGCGAAGTCGTTGAGATTCTTGTGATCGAGCGTCCGAATCACTCCCTGAATCACTTGCTTCAGATGCACGAAATCGTAAAGCAGCCCCGTGGCATCAACCTCTTTTCCCGCGAGCGTGACCCGCACCCGGTAATTGTGCCCGTGCTGATTTTCGCACTTTCCCTTGTATCCGCGCAGGTAGTGCCCTGCCGCAAAACTCTCGTCTACGCTGACTTCGTACATGGAACTCCCGTCGATTCCTTTAGAGCCAATGCCACACACTAACGGTGAATCGCTGACGAACACCTTCCCCTTACAGTTCCTCGGCGAAACGCGCTACTTCGGCAAGATCGTGCGTTACAGTGTATTCGGGCAGCGACTCCAGAAAAATTCTACCATACTGCATGCGCTGTATACGGTTGTCGAGGATTGCCAGCACGCCGCGATCGCTTCGCGACCGGATCAGTCGGCCGAAGCCCTGTTTAAGCGATAAAACCGCCTTGGGCACTTGATATTCCGCAAAGGGATTTTGGCCGTCCTCCTGCAGCGCACGCACTCGCGCCGCGACAATCGGGTCCGAGGGCACAGCGAATGGCAGCCGGTCAATAATCACGCACGAAAGCTGCGAACCCGGCACGTCCACGCCTTGCCAAAAACTCGCCGTCGCAAGCAACACAGCGCCGGGCGTTGCGCGAAATCGCTCAAGCAGCGCAGAACGCGGCGCGGTTCCTTGCAGGAGCAGCGGATATGGAATCATCCCGGCCAGCCGCTCGTGAATCTCCCGCATTTGCGCGTAGCTAGTGAATAGGCAAAATGCACGCCCCCGCGTTAATTTCAAGATCTGCGCGATTTCTTCCGCCGCTCGCGCTGAAAAATTCGCGTGACGCACATCCGGCAACGCACTTGGAATGTAAAGCAGGGCCTGACTGCGATAGTCGAATTCCTGCGGCAACACTTCTTCGTGCGACCCTGAAATTCCCAGCCGCTGCTTCACGTAGTCGAACCGTCCGCCCACCGCGAGCGTCGCCGACGTCAGTACAATCGTGTCGAACTGCTCGAACAGCCTTTCGCGCAGGATACTGCTGACATCGATCGGCGTTGCCACCAGATAAACACCTTTCCCGCGCCGCTCGAACCAATAAACGTAACCTTTCTCTTCGCTCTCGAGAAGGAACGCCAGTTCGCGCCGCAGCTCGGCCGCACGCCGCGCGATGTTCAACACCTCTTCAGGCTTCGAACTAAGCGCGGACAACTCCGTCTCCAGCCGTTTCAGGGCCGCCGCGAGCCCATCATACAATTCGCGATTGTGCTCAAGAAATGCGGTGCGCTCCGCCTGTTCGAAAGGAAAGCGCCCTTCGCGCTCGGGAAAAGCCTCGAAAAACGAGTGCGACCGCTCGCGAATCTGCGCCAGCGGACGCCGGGTCGCCGCTGTGCCTGCGTTTACCAGACGCAATGTTTGTTCGGCGTCGCGCGATAGTTCGTCAAATTTGTAGCTCGAAATGGCCCGGCCAAAATAATCGCTCGCGACATCTTCGATTTCATGCGCTTCGTCGAAAATCACCGCTGCGTACTCGGGCAAAATGGAGCCGAAGTCGTCCTGCCGCAACGCCAAGTCGGCAAAAAATAAATGATGGTTCACGATGATCACGTCGGCTTCCTGCGCGCGCTGCCTCATGGCCGTCAGAAAACATTGCTGAAATTGCGGGCATTTCTGCCCCGTACATGCGTCTTTGCGAGCATCAATGCGGTTCCATAGTTCGGCGTCGTCCGGCAGAAAGTCCAACTCTGCGCGGTCGCCTGTTTCCGTCAGTTTTTCCCATTCGCGAATTTGCGCGAACCAGTCAATCTCGTCCATCCCACGCAGCACCGGCTGATTCGCCATCAGATGAATTTTCTGGCGGCAAGCGAAATTATTCCGCCCTTTCATCAGCGCCACTTTCAAATCGGGCGCAAAATGTTTGCGCAGGAACGGAATGTCTTTCTGGAAAAGCTGCTCTTGCAGCGACTTCGTCGCCGTCGAAATCACTACGCGCCTTCCGCTGCGAATCGCCGGAATCAAATACGCGAGGGTTTTCCCCGTGCCCGTCCCCGCTTCGATGAGTGCGTGCTGGTGTTTCTGAAACGCCTGATCCACCATCTCCGCCATCTCGAGTTGCGCGCGCCGGAATTCGTATCCCGGATGGCACTTCTCCAGCATCCCACCCGGGCCGAAAATATCGGCCATGGTGACAGAGACTTTCGCTTCGCTCGTCGCTCGTTTTGGCATTTGGTTTCCGCTGACTCGCGCTAACCAAAATAGCACAGCGCGGCGCGGATCCCGGTTCCAGAGTGACGCAACGTGGGCTCGCACGCGCGGGTGTTCGATCGATGCGCTTTGGGAAGCGGCAAGCACGAGCGGCGATTCTTTGTTATAATTGAGTGCTTTGCTCACCGTTAATAACATCTCCATGCGCTTCGGCGCGAGAATCCTCTTTGACGACGTGTCTTGCACGTTTGGCGCGGGGCGCCGCTATGCCATTACAGGGCCAAACGGCGCGGGCAAAACGACGTTCATGAAGATTCTGGCCGGCGAAATTGAACCTTCGAAGGGGTCGATTGGACGACCGAAAAAACTCGGTGTTTTGCGCCAGGACCAGTTTGCGTTCGACAAATTTCGCGTCATCGACACGGTAATCATGGGCAACGCCGCTCTATGGAAGGCGCTTGAAGAACGCGACGCGCTTTACGCCAAGCCGCACGAGTCGATGACGGACAAAGACGGCATGAGGCTCGGCGAACTCGAAGGCATTGTCGGCGAAGAGGGCGGCTACACGGCTGAAGCGGACGCCGCGATATTGCTCGACGGACTTGGAGTTGACTCAACTCTGCACGAGCGCACGATGGGCGAATTGCAGGGCGGACAAAAAGTTCGCGTCTTGCTGGCGCAAGCCCTGTTCGGCAGTCCCCCCGCGCTGCTGCTCGACGAACCTACAAACCACCTCGACCTCGATTCCGTTCACTGGCTCCAGGATTATCTTGCCGACTACGAAGGCGTGGTGATCGTGATTTCGCACGACCGCCATTTTTTGAATAGCGTCAGCACGCATACCGCCGACATCGACTATCAAACTATCATCATGTACACCGGCGGCTACGACGACATGGTCCTCGCCAAGACGCAGATTCGCTCGCGCATCGAATCCGAAAACGCGCAGCGCGAAAAGAAAATCGCGCAACTGAACGAATTTATCGCGCGGTTTTCGGCCGGCACGCGTTCCTCGCAAGTGATGTCGCGCAAAAAAGAAGTCGAGCGCATCCAGACTTCGGAGCTGGCCAGGTCCAATATCGCGCGCCCGTACATTCGTTTCGACATGAATCTCCCCTCGGGACGGCATCCGCTCGAATTCAAAGCCCTCGCGAAAGCATATGACGGCCAGCGAGTGATTCAGGGATTTTCGGCAAATGTGGCGCGCGGAGAAAAAATCGCGCTAACGGGCCGTAACGGCGCGGGCAAAACCACTCTGCTGAAATCGCTGATACGCTGCGCGGCGGGGCATATCAGCGACGAGGACCGCAAATTCCCCATCGATCACGGCACGGTGAAGTGGGGACACGCGGTGGACGTCGGCTACTTCGCGCAAGATCACACCGATTCCATTACCAAGGGAACGACCGTCATCGAGTGGCTGCATCAATTCAGGCCGCAAGCCTCGCAGGAGGAATTGCGCGGCCTCCTGGGCCAGATGCTTTTCAGCGGCGACGACGCGTTGAAGCCGACGCGTGCGCTTTCCGGCGGCGAAGCGGCGCGCGTGATTTTCTGCCGGCTGATGCTGCAAAAGCCGAATTTCCTGGTCCTCGACGAGCCGACCAACCACCTCGACCTCGAATCCATCAACGCCCTCAACATCGCTTTGCAGCGCTATGACGGCACTGTGCTGCTCGTCACGCACGACCACGACGTGATCGACGAAGTCGCCACGCGCATCTGGCACATCGAAGCCGGCCACGTCGAGGATTTCAATGGCCCCTACGCCGATTATTTGGCGGCTGAACAACAGAAAGTCTCGTAGGCCGACTTCGCGGGGACATTCCTCGAATCCAAAGTGACAAGTGGTGGGGCTGGGGAGAGTCGAACTCCCGACACGCAGTTTAGGAAAGCAACAGGCTGATCTGATGGGTTTTGGAAATTTTGGATTGTACTATATTTTTCAATCGCTTTATGATCCACACCCTTGATTCCTCTTGATCCGTTCTGAAGCGTTCCGAATAAGCAACTACTACAAATTTTACGACATGTTGCATTGTTTGCTGCCCGCAGAACATAACGGCAGCGCAAGACACTGACACCCGGCACCAGAAACGCGAAGACCGGCATGAGGTGCAGTTTGCATTTCAGCATTAGTCTTGCCACGCATGTTGAAACCGATTTGAGCTTGACCCGGCGGCGCGGGACGCATAGATTTCTGCGCGGAGGTACAGTCAAAATGCAATTGCCAGGGATCGTTTTGTCCGAAGCCAGCGCGAGCCGCAGAGCGCCTTCGCGCGCTTTTGTCGCATTGATAATCGCAAACGCATTGTTTCTGCTGGCTGCGGTCGCGAACGCTGGACCGGTTTCGCAGGCAACGCTGCTGAGCAAGCTGCAGTGGCGCAGTGTGGGCCCGTACATCGGCGGACGCGTTGTGGCTCTGACCGGTGTTCCTGGGAATTCAAACCTTTATTACATGGGCACCGTCGGAGGCGGAATCTGGAAAAGCACCGACCAGGGCCTCAAGTGGACGAACATTTCCGACGGCAAGTTGCCGAGCTCTAGCGCAAGCATCGGCGCGATTGCCGTGGCGCCTTCCAATCCGAAGATCATCTATGCAGGCACGGGCGAGACGGACATCCGCAACACCACGATTCCGGGCGACGGCCTCTTTAAGTCGACCGACGCTGGAAAGACTTGGCACTATGCAGGGCTTCGCGACACGCACACCATTAGCGCGATCGTTGTGGACCCTAATAATCCCGATGTAGTCTATGCCTCTTCCATGGGCCATGTGTTCATCGCGGATCCGGAGCGCGGAGTGTTCAAATCGACCGACGGCGGAAAGACGTGGAACAAGATTCTGTTTGTCGACGACAAGACGGGCGCGATCGATCTGGTGATGGAGCCCAAAGAACCGAACGTGCTCTACGCCGCGATGTGGCAAGCGTACCGGACACCGTGGTCGCTTTCGAGCGGAGGACCCGGCAGCGGACTTTACAAGAGCACAGACAGCGGAGCGCACTGGACCAACATCACGCGTCATGCCGGTTTACCGCAGGGCGTGATTGGACGAATTGGCGTGGGCGTCGCGGCCAGCAATCCCGACGTCGTCTATACCATCATGCAGGCCAAGCAAGGCGGCGTATTTCGCTCGAATGACGGCGGTACAACTTGGAAGCGCGTCAACGACGAGTGGAAGCTGAGGCAGCGCGCATTCTACTACATGAGCATCTTCGTGGACCCGAAAGATCCCCACACGGCCTACGTTCCTGAAGTCGACGCGCTCTGGGTTTCGCGGGACAGCGGAAAGACTTTCACCAAGCTGAGAACACCGCATGGTGACAACCACATCGTGTGGATCAACCCCGACGATACGAAAATCCTCCTGGAGGGAAATGACGGCGGAGCAACGGTGTCGACCGACGGCGGCAAGACCTGGAGCGAAGAGCACAATCAGCCGACGGGCCAGTTCTACCATGTCAACCTCGACGATCAATTCCCTTTTCATATTTACGGCGCGCAGCAGGACGAAGGCTCCTTCGAGGGTCCCAGCGCGGCGAGCGGCGGATCGATTCCGACCGCGGATTGGCATCGCGTAGCGTATGGCGAAAGCACGTACTCTGTGCCTCAACCAGGCGATCCGAATATCACTTACGGCAGCGGCTACTACAGCATCTTCTTGAAATACAACCTTGCCACCGGACAGTACGAAAGCGTGAGCCCGTGGCCAAACTACCAGGAAGGAGCTTCGTCCGCCGAGCTCAAGTATCGTTTCGGATGGACACATCCGATTCTCTTCTCACCCGCGAATCCAAAAGAGTTGCTGATCGGTGCGCAGTACGTGATGAAGAGCGACGATTACGGCAAGACATGGCGGCTGATCAGCCCGGACCTCACGCGCAACGCTCCAATCACCGAGGCGCCGAGCGGCGGCCCGATTGACCTTGATCATTCCAGCGCCGAAGTATATCCGGGACTTTCGGCGCTGGCCGTTTCGCCGCTGGACGGCAACGTGATCTGGGCCGGCTCGGATGACGGCTTGGTCCACGTCACCACCGACGGCGGCAAGTCGTGGCAGGCAGTGAATCCTCCAGGCCTGCCGGAGGAATCTTGGATTAGCTCGATTCAGCCCTCCTACGCGGACCGAAGCACCGCCTATCTAACTTCGCGACGCTATATGTGGGACGACTTCCACCCTTACGTTTTCAAGACCACCGATTTCGGTCGGCACTGGACGCCGTTGACAACCGGCCTCCCGGATGATTCGTACGTGTTCGACATCCGCCAGGACCCGAACGACGCGAACCTCCTTTTTCTTGGCACCAAGAACACTGTGTACGTGAGCCTTGACGCCGGAGCGCACTGGCAGCCACTCACACTCAATTTGCCGGTCACGCAAGTCCGCGACGTCGCCATCGATGCACGCCAGGGCGATGTTGTGATCGCCACTCACGGCCGGTCTTTCTGGGTTCTTGACGATCTCACATTCCTCGAGCAATTGACCAAGGACCCGGCCGTGCCGTCCGACGGCACATTCCTATTCGCTCCGCAGCAGGCGTGGCTAAGCCATGCCTACGGCAAGCCAAACGGAAACTTCGGCCCAACCGATGTGGGTCAGAACCCGCCCTTCGGCGCAACTTTGTTTTTTAACATCCCCACAGGGTATGACGGCAAGACGCCCGCAAGGCTTCAGTTCACCAATGCGCAGGGACAGGTGGTCCGCAGCTTCAGCCTGCACCTGATGAAGAAGGAGCCAAAGCCCAGCGAGCAGGAGCAAAGTCAGAAAACTCCCGAGCAGTTGAAGAAGGAACAAGAAGAAAAATTGACAGGGATTGAGCCAGGCATGAACCGCTTCCAGTGGAATCTGCGTTATGCCGATGCCACCGAAGTGAAGGGTTTTCAACCGCCGGTCGCGGCGGGCGGCTTGGACGACACGGTCGAAGGCCCGCTTGTGACGCCAGGGACTTACACAGCGACGCTCGATTACGGCGGGCAGAAAACGCAGCAGACTTTCACGGTTGCGCTCGATCCTCGCCTCCATGCCAGCCCGGAAGACCTCGCCGCATGCCTCGCGCTGCAACTGAAAATCCACGATGCTCTCGACACGCTCGATAAAAAGATCAACGAAGCAATCGCCGTGCGCGAGAAACTCGAAGTGGCCGTGCGGCAGCACCACTTAACCGAGGCTCAGGCAGGCCAAGCGCTCGCCGGCCTAGATCATGAGATCGGGGATCTAGCGCAATTGGAAATTAAGTCCAGCGAGGGCAGCCTGCTTCACGAGACGAAACTCCGCGACCACTTGGCATACCTCGCGGCCGACATCGACCTCGCATATGCAAGGCCCACTACGGCGCAGTACGCCGTCTTCCAGGATCTCGATCAGAAGGCGAAGACCGGCGAGCAGAACCTTGATGCGGCCATCTCGGAAGGTAACAAGCTGTTCTGATCACAGGTCCGGGTGGCCGAAGGCAGGCAATCTGTTGCGCATCATGCCTGCCAGCGCCAAGCCCAATTGCTTGCTAGAGCCTCAGGGAAGTTATAGCAACCACCAGAGCCTGAAAACCGAGCGAGAAGCAGTGGCGCGCGCCCAAAATTTGAGCTCCCCGCGCCAGAGCGCCTCCCAAAGCCCAAAGAGGTAATGGAAGCAGCACACTCGAGAAAATCGGCTAAGGACGCCTCTTGGAATGCCAAAACTCCCCCAGAACGAATAAACTCAGAGAGTGACCGCGGGATGGGCGACCGGGTTGGGAAGAAACATGAGGATGTAACGACTCACGGCAGCGCCAGAGGGTTTGCTGCTCGGAACACCAAATTGGAACAGTAGCGCACTTTTTTTCAGCTATTTCCGAGACACACCATCTAACCCCTTTTCTTGCAATATAATATATGGTA
>Ga0307374_10010710_pt1 | contig 13207 bp, 9 predicted proteins | sample OX3MG_FD_202532 | JGI IMG/M metagenome (GOLD analysis project Ga0307374, IMG submission 202532) | Soil microbial communities from Risofladan, Vaasa, Finland - OX-3 | ecosystem: Environmental > Terrestrial > Soil > Coastal area > Acid sulfate soil | place: Finland: Risofladan, Vaasa | collected...
TCGCGGCCGACAACGTCCCCTGCACCGGATCCGCCCAGCTGCCGCCCGCGGCAGCCGCCTCCAGGGGCAGCACATCCACCTCGCCGCCCGCCGGCCAGCAATGCGCCCCCGGCGGCACCAGCACGAGCCCGTGCGCTCGGACCAGGGTTTCCAGCACGGACAGGCCGGTCAGCACCCGCCAGGTCCCGGGGATCGCCCCCGGCTCCGCCCAACGCAAACTGGTGCGCCCGGGGCGTCCCGCACATTCGCGCTCCAATCGTCCGCGAAGGCAGCCGCGCGGCGGCCCGCCCCCGAGGGCGTCCAACCCGGGCCGCACCAGCGTGTAAAAAGTGGCGAGAGCGGCGTGCGGGTTGCCGGAGAGGGAGAACACCCATGTGTTCCCGGCCTGCGCCACATAGACGGCCTTTCCCGGCTTGACGGCCACCCCGGAGAACAGACGCCGGGCGCCCAGGCTCTCCCACGCCTCCGCCACCAGGTCCCGCTCGCCCACCGAGACCCCTCCGGTGGTGAGCACGGCGTCAAAGGTCCCCGCCGCGAGGACCTGGCCGAAGAGCCGCGTCAGATCCGCCATCCGGTCGGGACCGTGTCCGCACACCCCAACCTCCAGGCCCATCGCCCGCATCTCCGCCTGCAGCGCCCACGAGCTGCTCTCGAAGACCCGGTTCTCGCCCAGCGGTTGCCCCGGCGCCACCAACTCGTCCCCCGTGGTCGCCAGCGCGACCCGCAACGAGCGCCGCACCAGGACGCGGTCCTGGCCGTAGGCCGCCAGGGCGGCGAGGTTGCGGGCACCGATGCCTGCACCTGCTCGTAGGAGCACGCCTCCGGCCCGGCCCTCCTCGCCCGGTGTCACCACGTTCTCGCCTGGGGAAGGCAGCCGCAGCAGCTGCACCTGCTCGCCGCAGGGCCGCGTCCACTCCTGCGGGACGACCGTGTCCGCACCCGAGGGCACCGTCGCACCGGTGGCGACCGCCCGGCACTGCCCGAATCTCAGGGGCGTGCCAGGCGGGTCGCCCGCCGCCAGGCGGCCCGCCAGCCGGAGTACCGGGTCGGGACCAAGGCGCAGGAGGTCGGAGGAGCGCACGGCGTAGCCGTCCATGGCGCTCCGGGAGACGCGCGGCAAGGCACAGGGGGCGGCCACCGTCTGCCCGGCGATTCGCCCGGCGGCGGCGGCGAGCGGCACCCACTCCGTGCCGGCGATGGGCGGCAGGGCCCGAACCATAGCCGCGGCCTGCGCAAAGGTGACCATCTGCGTGCCCCTCCATCCGCCGGTGCGCGTCAGACCGCGGCCGGCCGCCTCCGCCCGGGCACCCCTCGGGCCCGGTAAAGGATGGTCGCCCGGGTCAGGTACGCCAGCGGCAAGCTCCACACGTGCACCAGCCTGGTGAACGGCCACACCAGGTAGAGGACGAACGAGAGGGCGACGTGCACCTGAAAGATCAAGGGCGCACCGGCCATCAATTCCGGACGCGGGTGCAGCAGGAACAGGCTGCGGAACCATGGGGCGATGCTCGCCCGGTACTCGTACGGGCCCACGAGCAGGTTGTGGACGACCGCCGCCAACCAACCGGAGGCCGCGACGGCAACGAGCAGAACCAGCACCAACCAGTCCGCCCCCTGCGTGGTGGCCCGCACCCGGCGCACGCTCAGCCGCCGCCAGATGAGGCCGACCAGACCGGCGACGGTGGCGGCGCCCGACAGCCCGCCGACACCGATCGCCACCGCGTGGTAGGCTTCGGGGGGCACCCCCATGGCCCGGTAGACGGCCAGCGGCACGGCGATGCCGCCCACATGTCCGAAGAAAACCAGGATGATGCCGTAATGAAACAGCGGGCTGGCCCAGCGCAGGATCCGCCGCTCGAGGATCTGGCTGGAGTGGGAGGACCAGCCGTAACGGTCGGTGGCGTACCGCACCACGTGGCCGCCGAAGAACACGGTCAGGCTGATGTACGGAAAGACCGTCCAGAGAAACTCGGGCCACCAGCCCTGCGTCATCGCGCCTCCCCCTTATCGCGGGAAGCCTCGGCCAGCGCGGCGCGCGCGGCGCTGACCACGGGGGCGTAGGCGGAGCCGCGCTTCTGCAGCCCGGCCTGCAGTTGGTCCGCCGATTTCATGAGCACCGCCATGTATCGGCCCAATTCCGGCGGGCAGCCCGCCTCCGCCACGAACTCCAGGATGACGGGTAGAAAGTCCGGGAGTTCCCCTTCCAGGAGGTCCAGGCCCTGGGCGGCGTACGCCTCCCCGAGCTGGGTCAGGGCAACGCCCCGCTGCGGGGTGATCGCCCGATCCTTTTCGGCCCCGAAGGTGTGCGCCGTCAGATACAGCGAGGTGTCTCCGCCGAAGTCGAAGGTGCGGACGTACTCCTCTTGCAAGGGGCCGGTCCCCCGGGCATCGGACCGGGCGGCGAAGGCAGAGAGTGCCTCGGCCTCGCGCGACCGCGGCAGATCGGCCAGCGCGGCGCGGACGGCTTCCATCTCACCGAGCCAGGTCTCGTCGGGATAACGCAACAGTCGAGCCGCGAGTTTGCACAGCACCCGGTCCGGGTTCACCGCCCATCCCCCCCCGAGCGCGGGCCGTGTGGGCCGCACGGCCCCGGCCCACCGGCGAAGTCCAGGCCGCAGGCGCCCTGCAGTCCGAAAGCGTTCTCGGCCAGTTCGCGGTGGGACGGCGGGATGACGAAGCGATCCTCGTACTTGGCGAGGGTCAGCAGGCGATACATCTCCTCCATCTCGGGCGCGTCCATGCCGGCATGCTCCAGGACATCGGCCCGAGGCCGGCCCTCGATCTTGGACGAGCGCATGTAAACCCGCATCGCCCACAGGCGCCCCAGCACCCGGCGAATCACGTCCTCGTCGCCCGCCGCCAGCAGTTGGGCCAGGTAGCCGATTGGGACGCGCATCTGCTCAATGGCAGGGAACAGGTCGCCGGGATCCCCCTCGGGCCGCGCCTTCTCGGCGAAGCGCTGGGAGAGCGGGGACAGCGGCGGGATGTACCAGACCATGGGCAGGGTACGGTACTCCGGGTGTAGCGGCAGGGCCACCCGCCAGCGGGCGGCCAGTTTGTAAGTGGGCGAACGCCCGGCCGCCTCGATCACATTGTCCGGGATACCGTCGGCCCGGGCCTGGCGGATCACCTCCGGGTCCATCGGGTCGAGCAGGATCTTCAACTGCGCATCCAGGAGCTTATGGGGGTCCTCCGTGGATGCCGCCTCGTGGACCCGGTCCGCGTCATAGAGAATGATGCCGATGTAGCGGATGCGCCCGACGCAGGTCTCCGCGCACACGGTGGGCATGCCGGCCTCGATCCGCGGGTAGCAGAACGTGCACTTCTCGGCCTTCTGCGTGTGCCAGTTGAAATAGACCTTCTTGTAGGGGCAGTTGCTCACACAAAAGCGCCAGGCCCGGCACGCCTCCTGGTCGACCAGGACGATGCCGTCCTCGTCGCGCTTGTACATCGCCCCCGACGGGCAGGCCGCCACGCAGGACGGGTTCAGGCAGTGTTCGCACAGCCGTGGCAGGTACATCATGAAGGCCTGCTCGTACTCGAAGCGGATCTCTTCCTCCATGGCCCGCACGTTGGGGTCCTGGGGCCCGGTGACGTGCGCCCCGGCGAGGTCGTCCTCCCAGTTGGGTCCCCACACCGGATCACGCACGGTGCCGTCGATCGCGGAGCGGGCGCGCGCCACGGGCTGCACCGGCCCCTGGGGCGCGCTTGTCAGGGGATCGTAGTCGTAGGTGGACGGCTCGTAGTAGTCGTCCAGGACCGGCAGGTCCGGATTGAAGAAGATCTTGGCCAGCCGCGCCAGGCGCGAGTAGCCGCTCTTGAGCTGCAGGCGGCCCCGGCGCAGTTCCCAGCCGCCGTGCCACTTCTCCTGGTCCTCCCACTGCTTGGGATAGCCGATCCCCGGCTTGGTTTCGACGTTGTTGAACCAGATGTACTCGGTGCCGGGCCGGTTGGTCCAGGTATTCTTGCAGGTCACGCTGCACGTGTGGCAGCCGATGCACTTATCGAGATTGAGCACCATGGACACGTTGGCCTTGACCTTCATTCCACACGCCCCCTTCCGCTTCGGCCTTGCGGACCACAACCAACTCGTCCCGCTGGCTGCCGACGGGCCCGTAGTAGTTGAAGCCGTAACTCAGCTGGGCGTAGCCGCCGATCATGTGCGTGGGCTTCATGTGGATCTTAGTCAGGCTGTTGTGCCCCCCGCCGCGCTGGCCGCCGAGTTTGGACACCGGCACCTGTACCGTGCGGTCCTGAACGTGGTAGTACAGGCACATGCCGCGCGGCAGCCGGTGGCTGGGCACGGCCCGCGCCAACACCACCCCGTTGCGGTTGACCATCTCCACCCAGTCGTTGTCGGCGACGCCGATGTGATTGGCGTCGTCCTTGTTCAGCCAGACGGCGGGGCCGCCGCGGAAGAGGGTCAGCATGGGCTCGTTGTCGCCGTAGGTACTGTGGATCGACCACTTGCCGTGCGGCGTGATGTAGCGCAGCGTCACGCTGGCGGCGTCGGAGATCCGGGCCCGCTCCCGCTCGGTCACGAAGGCGGCCATATCCAGCGGCGGGCGGTAGAGCGGCAGCCCTTCGCCGAAATCCAGGATCCACTCGTGGTCCAGGTAGAAGTGCTGGCGCCCGCTGAGGGTATGCCAGGGCACCAACCGCTCCACGTTGACCGCGAAGGGCGAGTACCGCCGGTTCTCTTCCTCGATGCCGCTCCAGACCGGCGTCGTGATCGCCTTGCGGGGCTGGGCGGTCAGATCCGCCAGGGTGAAGCGCTCCTGGGCGCGGCCGGCCGCCAGATCGGTGAGCCGCAATCCGGTCTGGGCCTCCAGGGCGCGCCAGCCCTTGACCGCCATCGCGCCGTTGGAGGCGCCGGAGAGGGTGAGGATGGCCTCGCACGCCTGGGCGGCCGTCTGCAGCCGCGGGCAACCCCCCGCGGGCCCGCCCTCCGGATGCGCGCCGAGGCGCGCACAAAGCTCCTCGTACTCCTCCTCGGCGGGGTAGGAGATCCCCTTGCCGCCGACGGCGCCGTTGCGCACCGCCGGCCCGAGGGCGACCATCTTGGCGTGGATCGCGCCGTAGTCGCGGGGCACCACCCGCAGCCGCGGCAGGGTCCGGCCGGGGACCGGTTCGGTCACGCCGTCCTTCCAATCGGCCACACGCCCGAAGGCCGCGGCCAGTTCGTCGGGGGAGTCGTGGGCTAGGGGCAGCGCCACCAGGTCGCGCCGGGTGCCCAGGTGCGAGGCGCCCATCGTCGACACGGACTTGGCCAGCGCGACGAAGATATCCCAATCGCTGCGCGCTTCCCAGGCCGGGGCGATGACCGGGTTGAATGGGTGGATGAACGGGTGCATGTCGGTGCTGCTGATGTCGTGCTTCTCGTACCAGGTGGCTGCCGGCAGCACCACATCCGAGTACAGCGCCGTGCCCGACATCCGAAAGTCGAGGGTGACCAGCAGGTCCAGCTTGCCCTCGGGGGCCGGATCACGCCAGACGATCTCGCGCGGGCGGTCGGCCGTGCCGGCCTCGGCCATGACGGCATTCCCCGTGCCGAGCAGGTGGCGGAGGAAGTATTCCTGCCCCTTGCCGCTGGCCGTGAGGAGGTTGCCGCGCCAGACAAACAGCTGGCGAGGGAAGTTGCGCGGGTTGTCGGGGTCCTCGGCCGCGAACCGCAGCGTACCCTGCCGCAATCCCTCCACGGTCTGCCGCACTGCGGCCTCGTCCCCGCCCTCCCCCAGGTCCAGCGGGTTGGCATCGAACTGCGGGTAGCTCGGCAGCCACCCCAGGCGGGCGGCGATGACGTTGTGATCGGCGGGGTGCATGTCGCCGTAACGGCCCCCCGTCGGGGAAGCGAGCGTACCCGTGCTCTTCTCCTCGTACCGCCACTGGTCGGTGGCGAAGTAATAGAAGGAGGTGCCGTTCTGCAGGCGGGACGGGACGCCCCAGTCCCTGGCGAACGCGACGGTCGCCCAGCCGTCCAGCGGCCGGACTTTCTCCTGGCCGACGTAATGCGCCCAGCCCCCGCCGTTCTTGCCCTGGCAGCCGCAGAGCAGCACCAGGTTGAGGATGGCGCGGTAGGTCTGGTCGCCGTGGAACCAGTGGTTGATCCCCGCGCCGAGCAGGCACATGGACCGGCCCTCGGTCGCGACAGCGTTCTCGGCAAAGCCGCGGGCCACCGAGATCACCTGGGCGCGCGGGACGCCGGTGATCGCCTCCTGCCAGGCCGGCGTGTAGGGGCGCGGGTCGTCGTAGCCCTCCGGGTAGTCCCCCTGCAGGCCCCGGCCGACCCCGAGTTGGGCGAACATGCCGTCCAGCACCGTCGTGACCAGACACTCCCCGGACGCGGTATGCACCCGCATGACGGGCACGTGGCGGCGTACCAGGCTGGCGGTGCCCGTATCGAACAGCGGGAGGTCCACGGGCACCGTCTGGTCCGCGCAGTCCAAAAGGGTCAGGGTCGGCCGGATCGGCTCGCCGCTCTGGGCGTCCTCCAGTTTGAGGTTCCACTGCCCGCTGCCGTCCCAACGGGAGCCGATAGCGCCCCGGGGGACCATCAGCCGGCCGCTGGCCTCATCGCGGACGACCAGCCTCCACTCGGTGTGCGTCCCCTCCCTGCCCGGCAGGTCGCTCTCTCGGAGGAAGCGGTCGAGCACATACCCGTCGCCGTGCGGCCGCAGCTGCACCAGGAACGGCAGGTCGGTGTACTGCCGGGCGTAGTCGGCGAAGTACGGGATCTGCCGATCGGCGTAGAACTCGCGCAGGATCAAGTGCGTCATCGCCATGGCCAGGGCGCCGTCCGTGCCCGGATTGACCGGCAGCCACTCGTCGGCGAACTTGACGTACTCGGCGTAATCCGGACTGACACCCACCACCCGGGCGCCGCGGTAGCGCGCCTCCGCCAGGAAGTGCGCGTCCGGCGTGCGGGTCATCGGCACATTGCTGCCCCAGAGCATGATGTAGCCGCTGTTGAACCAGTCCGCGCTCTCGGGGACATCCGTCTGCTCGCCCCAGACCTGGGGCGAGGCGATCGGCAGGTCGCAGTACCAGTCGTAGAAACTGATGATGGTCCCGCCGATCAGCGAGAGGAAGCGCGAGCCGCCCGCATAGCTCGCCATCGACATGGCGGGGATGGGGGAAAAGCCGCACACCCGGTCGGGACCGTACTCGCGGATGTTGTACACGGTGGCGGCGGAGACCAGTTCCAGCGCCTCGTCCCAGGGCGCCCGCACAAAGCCGCCGTGCCCGCGCGCCTGTTTATACGCGGCGACCACTTCCCGGTCCGCCACCACAGCCGCCCAGGCCTCCACCGGGTCCTGGTACAGCGCGCGCGCCTGACGCCAGGCCTCCAGCAGCGGCCGGCGGATGTAGGGGTGCTTCACCCGCAGCGGGCTGTAGATGTACCAGGAGAAGCTCGCGCCCCGGGGGCAGCCGCGCGGCTCGTACTCGGGGGTATCCGGCCCATTGGACGGGTAGTCGGTCTGCTGGGTCTCCCAGGTGATGATGCCGCCTTTGACGTGCACCTTCCAGCTGCAGGAGCCGGTGCAGTTCACGCCGTGGGTGGTGCGCACCACCTTGTCGTGCTGCCACCGGCTGCGGTAAGCGTCCTCCCACTCGCGGTCGCGGGGATTCAGTTCCTGCCAGCCCCCGCCGTAGCGCTCCCCACGGCGGAAGAACTCCAAGGAACGCAGCAGCCGTTTGGTCGCCTCGGACTCGGCCATCGTCCCACCTCCACCTGCGCTGCCGGGCCGCGAAGCGCGGGATGGCCACGGGCTGCCCGCGCGGAAACCACCGATGTGAGCCCGGGACCGTCAGGGGATCCGCGGCTGGGGGCGAAATGCGGCCCGGGTCGAACGCAGCAGGGTGTACAGTCCGGCCCCGGCGGTCAGCGTCCACGCGGCGAAGGCCACCCAGACGAAGACCGCGGCGACGCCCGCCAAGAACGGCAGACCGGCCACCACGGCCAGCCGGAGTGTGGCGACCGTGTACATCCCGAGGGGAAAGACGATGCTCCACAGGCCAGGCTCGTAGGTGAGCGGCAACTGGCGCAGGCCATACTTCCAGATGCCGATCAGGATCAGCAGGGGGATCCACCACGTCCCCCAGGCCCACAGGGCCAACATCGCCGCGTACAGGGTGGGGGCCACGGGCCGCAAAAAGGGGACGTGGTCCGCACGGCTCAGCAGGGTGGCGGCGGCCACCATGCTGATGGCGCTGGCGCCCATGTTGATCCAATAGGGCGGGGAGAGATCGCCCGGGATGATGCGGTAAAAGCCCAGGCGCAGGACGATGATCGTGACCAGGACCACGTACAGGAGCACGCCGACCGCCCAGAGGGCGTACGCGCCGAAGATCAGCGCCATGTTCGTGCCGTTCCAGAGCGTGCAGGCCAAAATGGCCACGGACTGGGTCGCCACGACCGCGATCAGCCAGCCGCCGTTGACCACTTCCACCAACGGCTTTTCGCTGGTGACGAACAGGGCCCCGAAGGTCGAGTAGCTGAGGGCGAGCCATGAGACCGCCGCCACCATGGCGAGCACGCCGGCGGCCGCCACCAGCCCCGCCGACCACAGGCGGATGCCGAGCACCGCGCTGCCGGCGACAAAGGTGAAGAAGGTGAACATCGTTTTCGGGTCCAGGAGGTCATGCGCCACCCGCCGGGCGAACAACAGGCCACGAGCGGCGAACAGCGCGACCAGCAGGACATAGGCGGAACCCGCCAGCCACAGCAACGCCTGCGACAAAGCGGCGAATCCCAGGCCCTTCATCGCCACCGACACGATCCCGGTCGCCATCACCATCGCGAAGTATCCCGGATACAGGTTGGCGAGGGCGCCGCCCACCATGCGACCAGGGGTCCCCCCCACCTGCCCGGGACTCCCCGCCACCTGCCGACGGCCCGCTGCGGCCGCGGTCGTGAGCAAGCACGTGCGCTCCTCCCAGAACCGTGGTCGCGATTATGTCATGGCGCGATATAAAGCCGACACGCCGGTTCGGGCCCCGCCGAAGACGCCAAACGGGCCAATCAGCCGAGGCCGAATGGCGGTGCCTATTGGCGGTGTCGGACTGGGCCAATGAGACCAGGAGGCACGTGCGCCAAGGGCGGGCGGGGGCCCGGCCGTGTTCGGCAGGCCCCTGTGACGGGGCCGCCGGCAAAGCGGACCCCCGGGAGAGCACGGCGAAAGGAGCATTCGCGGCGCTCCCCCGGCACTGTCCCGGCCCTCCCCGGCCCCGGCGACGCGCCCGTGGATCAAGGGGTCGGCGTATCGCCCGAACTCCGGGAGGCCCGCAGGCTGTTCCAGCCCAGGCCGAAGGCCACCGCAAACGCCACCCAATAACCGAGGTCGGCGCCCCCGAGCCACTTGGCGACGGGGCCCACGTACAGGGCCTGGTTCATGAACGGCACGGTGGCCACAACCCCGAGCACGAAGGCCCCCAACAGGCGACGGCGCACGGTCGGCCCCTCGACCGGGAGCCGCGGATGGACCAGGCTCCAAGCCAGCACGACGCCGACCCAGGGCGCCACCCAGTACGAGATGAGCAGCAGGTAGTCTTCGAAGTTGCGGGAGAAGTGGGCCGCGGCGATCCAGGACACCGCGCCGCCCCCCACACCGAAGAGCACGGCCATCCAGGTCCGCGGCAGGCGCAGGCCGAGGGAGAGCGTGGAGAGAGCACCGGTGTACACGTTGAGCACGTTGGCGGTGATGGTCCCGAGCACGACCGCGGCCAGCGCAGGAACAGCGAGCGGACCCATCGCCGCGCTCAGGATCCCGGCGGGTGTGCCCGCCGCGCCGACCGCGCGGGCCGCAGCCAACCCCAGCACCTGCAGGAACACGCAGGCGAGGAACGCGCCCATGGCCGTGCTCCAGAACACCGCCGGGCGCGGGGTGTCGGCCGGAAGGTAGCGGCTGTAGTCCCCGGCATACGGCGCCCACGAGAAGACGAACGAGGCGATGATGGTCACGACGAGCAGGAACGCATCGACGCCTCCGGGATGCGCGGCGGCGGACGCCAAGGCGGTGGGGTGGACCACGATCAACCGCACCGCCAGAGCCGCGTAGACGGCCAGCAGCAGGTAGGCCGCCCGATGCTCCAGCGCGTGGACCAGGTCATGGCCGTACCAGGCCACGCCGGTGAGGATCAGCACGATCACGACCAGGGCCGGAAGATAGGGGATGTGCAGCAGGGAAGCCAGCGCCTGCGCCCCCACCACCGCGTTGACCCCATACCAACCCAGGCACGAGATGGCGTTGAAGGCGGAAGCCAGGCCATTGCCGCGCCGCCCGAATACGCGGGCGGTCAGCGGGATGGACGGGCTGCCGGTCGCCGGGCCAAGCGTGCTCAGGGCCCCGAGGGCGGCGCTGCCGATCGCGTTGCCGATCAGGATCGCGGCGAGTGCGGGGACCGGAGCCAGGCCGAGGACCAGGGCAAGGACGCCCAGGTACCACCCCGGCAGCCCCATATTGGCGGAGAACCAGACCCAGCCGACGCCGGCCGTGCTGCCGTGGCGCTGGGTTTCCGGAATGGGTTCGAGCCCGCTCAACTCCGGGACGAAGATGCCGGCTTTGGCCTGCACCACCCATGCACCTCCGGCGCCGGGATCGGTCGCGACGGCACCTCCGGCGGCGAGCCACCCGGGCCTGCTGAACGCGCTATCGGGGCGCGGCGGACGCGGGCGCGTCGGGGTGCCCGGCGGCCTGCGCCTGCGGCTCGGCATCGGACCGGAGCCGGCGGAAGGCGGAGCGGAGGTCCGCGACGTCCGCCTCGGTCAGGGTCTGCATCGCCTTGGGAAAGAGCATCAGGTTCTCTTTTTGCATGTGGGTGCTGAGCTTGCCCCGCACGCGGCGAGCGGGCTCGGCCCACAGGATCTGGCCCGACGCGGCGCCGCCCAGCCAATCGCCGGCACCGGCCTCGAAGTCCGCGACGCCCGCCCGAATTTCGCGGTGTTCAGACAGCAGCGTGTCGATCAGCGGCTGAACGCCGTGCCTGCGGAGGATGGGAAAGAGCCCGTCCTCCTCCAGGCGGTTGTGCAACCCCACCTCGTCACGGAGGCGCTCCACCGCGGCCTGCAATTCCGCCTTCAGTTCGTCCACCCCGGCTCCGGCTTCCGCGCGGTCCGCCAAGACGGCCAGCCGACCGAGTTGAGCCACCAGGTCGTCGTGGTCGCCGTACAACTGCTTGACCGGATGCTCTTCGTCCAGCACCTCCACCGCCTTTCCGCGGGGGCCTGCCCCGCGGTCGCATCGCCAACCAGAATGCCCCTCGGCGCATCGCGCGCGATGTGACGGCCGTCACGCGTCGTTGCGGACCGAGAGGGCGGCCGCTGCACGGCTATGTCCGGACGGGAACCCGGCATCGGCGACGGCTGTGAGCAAGCGCACATCGCAGCACGGCCAGGGCTCACCACCGCCCGGTGGCCGCGAGCCCATACTGGCCTGGCGGCCGACCGCAGAGCGGCCGCCAGGGGGGAATCGCAGATGCAAGCGCAAGATGAAGTGGTCATCCAGAAGGTTCGCGACCACCATGCGGCGTTGGTCGCGAATCTGGAGCGCCTGACCGGCGCCGTGGCGCAAGCCGCAAATCTGGCCGAGCTCGGGCAGGCCCTGGCCTCGCTCCTTCAGTACTGGCGTCACGAGATCATGCCCCACGCCGCCGCCGAGGAGAGCACGATCTACGCCGCCGCCACGCCTTTGGAAGCGGCGCGCGTGCTCATCTCCGCGCTCGAGCACGAGCATAACGATTTGCGCCGGCGCGCGGCGGTGCTCGAAGATCTGTACGCGCAGGCACGGAACGCCCTGCGCAGCAGTGCGTCCGCGACGGCGCCCGCCGGCGGCCCGACGCTGTTCGTACAGGCCACAGTCGAAGCCGCCGGCGCCGAGGCGGTCTTCGCCGTCCACGCGGACAAGGAGAACGACTTCGTACTGCCCACGCTGGCCGACGCCGGCCGTCCGTTGCCCGAGATCCTCTCGCGCATGGAGCAGGCCTTTTGTGCCGCCCGCCGCGCGGCGGAAACGGCAGGGGTCCCCTCCTGAATCCAGGGTGGGCCGCCCGGAGAGTCGGCCGGCCCACCCTCTCCGGCCGTTCCCGCCACCGCGGGTACCCGATGGTTCGAAGCGGGCAGGTCAGCGCCACCGCCCCCACGCCCGCCCACCCGGTCCGCATCAGGACACCCTCCACAGGGTCGCCGGCCCGCTGGGCGGGCTCTGCCCTTCGGCCCAAGCCAAGGTCAAGGTATAGTGAGGATCCAGCACGCGCCCCCGGGAGGCAATGGGCGCCCTTGGCGTCTCTGCGATCGCCGGGCGCTGCGGTCTTGGCTCATTCAGAGGCGGGAAGGGTGATCGTACATGCCGACCAGCGGCAGGACGGTCCGAATCGTCACCCAGTTCGATTTCGTCGCGGCGCACAGCCTGCCCAACCACTCCGGCAAGTGTCGCCGCCCGCACGGCCACAACTACATGCTCGAAGTCGGGGTGGCGGGAGCGCCCCGCCCCGCGGACGGTTCGTCTTCCGAAGGCATGGTCATGGACTTTGCGGACCTGCGGCGCACGGTCCAGGACCAGGTGGTCACCCGGGTGGACCACCGCGACCTCAACGCGGTCCTGCCCACGGAATACGGACCGACGACCGCGGAACATCTCGCCCTCTGGATCTGGGACCTGCTGGCCCCCTCCGCGCCCGGGCTGGCGCTGGTGCGCGTCTGGGAAACTTCGAAGTCGTACGCCGAAGTGTGGCGCTAACGCGCCTTCAGGCGGGGGCGCTCCGCGCCTGCGCAGCCTGCGCGATGGAGGCCTCGGCCACCTCGCCGGCCGGTTCCCGCTGGCGCGCGCACCAAGGATGCCGTTGAAGGGCCTTCGGGTGGGGCGCCGCGCGCATCCGGAAACGGCGTAGCGGTGCGCCTTGGCCGTCTGGGTAGCCGCGGCCCGCGGACCAGGCGTGCCGCTGTCGGGCCTTCGGGTGGGGCGCCGCGCTCGGAGGGCCCTCGGGCACTCGCGAACGGGCGCGCGTCGGGCCATATCTGCCGCGCCGACACCGCCTTGGGCGGGGCGGCCGGACACGCGCGGACGTGCTACCATGCAGGCAGGTGCCGGCCCCTGCTGCCGAAAGACGCGCTGGCGCCGGCGCCCGGGTCCGGGTAGACGGGGGTGCTGGGCATTGGGCGGCGACCCGGTCGGTGCGTCCGCCGAGCGGTACCTGGAAACCGTGTACATCC
>Ga0307374_10010713_pt1 | contig 13206 bp, 12 predicted proteins | sample OX3MG_FD_202532 | JGI IMG/M metagenome (GOLD analysis project Ga0307374, IMG submission 202532) | Soil microbial communities from Risofladan, Vaasa, Finland - OX-3 | ecosystem: Environmental > Terrestrial > Soil > Coastal area > Acid sulfate soil | place: Finland: Risofladan, Vaasa | collected...
CGGCTTGGATAACTCGACCAACACCCTGCTGAAGCCAGGTCTTGTGGGATCTACATTATCAACTGCCTCATATTCATCTAGCTGAGGCAGTACTTGCATATCTTTAAGGCGGTACAGCTCGCCGATGACGTCACCATTACTGGCTTCCATACCCACCAGTCGTCCAAGCTTGTATAACCTACCAGGTATATGACAGTGCCCCAGATAGGTAAGATGCTCCCGTAGTATTGGGTGCATCACCATCTTGCCATTGCGTTTAAGCGTACCGTAAAAAGCAATGTAGCGAACTGGGCGTGACGACAACGGTTGCCGCTGAAGCAAACCTATGCCCCGCCAAAGCAGGCTGTACATACTGGCGAGCACAATGAAAAAAACAGCAATCGTCATAATCATCTGGGGATACGATGACGGGTGCTGCAGACGGTTGGATATATCAAAAAGCAAACCCCCCGGGTTGGTTATGACGGCCCAACTGTTCCAGCGCAAATCGCGTCCGATATAGATAGCCAAGCTCGAAATCAATAAGGTAATCGCTACCCAGATGCTCGCCTCATAGGCCATCAGCCGCCGCCGGAGTTGAACATGAATGAGATAAAGACTGCTAAAACCAAGGGCTACACCGGTGTAAATAAAGGACGTAAACATCAGCGTATCGTACAGCACATTGACCCGCTTAACGTCTTCCAGGTGTATAAAGTCACTAATCATGTAAAAGCTGTTCGGCAGAAAAACCAGCCAGAGAACGCTTAAAGCCAGCCCTTCCCAGCCCGACCACAGCTTCCGTTTTAGGATTGCGATAAGACGCAGGGCAAAAATAAGTGGTAGCCAAGCCAGTACCAGGTTCCAGGGTAAGTAGCTAAACTCCTCAAAACTGTGGTTGCGCCAAGCCCCGTACGCGAACAGGCCCAGACTGACTAGACTGGAAGTCAACAGAGCTAACAGAAATTGCTTGCGGGGGGTCCGCCACGCCACCATAACACCCCAATTATACCTTAAGCTTTACTGACTACTGATTGAGCAGCACTTTAAGTTTTTCCACGAGATCTACCGGCGTTGGATTGAGTCCGTTGAGCAGCGCTACGTACAAGCTGACATAGTCACCGAAGTTCGAAGTCCACAGTAGTTGTTCGAGTAAGGTCTTACCCTCGGGCTTAACCACTTCAGGAGCTGGGCGTAAACCTGACAGCAGGCGCTCGGTAATTTCAAATCGTTTTTGAATTCGCGCATGCTCCAGATTGGAACGAATTTCCACTACGGCATACGGTTTTTGAGTTGGATGGCTTGACCAGCCGATAAACTCATTGTGGTTAAACTCTGGGTACTGGTTAGTCCAGGCTACGTTCTTGGCGTTTTCGTTCATGCAAATTTTCCACTTGTTCGCCGCCGGGAAAAGTTTTGGGCCGCTATAGACTACGACTGACTTGCCGAAAAGTTCCAGTGCCAATTGCTTTGCAGGATTGTTGGCCGTAGGTATATCAGCCTGCCAGGAGACGGTTTGGTCTTTTAGCCACTCTGCAGCCGTCTCCAGTTCCGCCCTTTTGCCTTTGGCAATTAAACCCAGTGGCTCTAGGATCTGTATAAAAGCAGTAAGGAAGTAAAATGATGACATACGCGGCTGGATACCGCTTGGTATGAGAAGCAACGGGTACTTTTTTGTTTTTGCTTGCTCTGTCAGTTTACCGCCGGCGCTCAGAACCACAATACGGGCCTGTCGGGACTCAGCTTCTTGGAGCGCCGTTAAAGACTCTTCGGTATTACCCGAATAGCTCGAGGAAATAAAAAGAGTGTGCTTATCAACATAGTCCGGGACGTTATAGTCTCTGACAATTTCAAAAGGCACATTCGTTTGGGGCCATGAGCGCAAGAACACACCCGGCAGCGCCGAACCGCCCATACCAGCCAAGACGATATTAGTTATTCCGGTTAGTTCTGGCAGTTTGACGTTGTAATCATGTGACAGCTGTTGCCATTGTTTTTCGGCGACTCCGAGCGCATCTTGAGCATCCCGCTTGTGAATTAATTTGAGATCATCCAGCATATTACCTTCAAACTCCTTGTGCTTTTATAGGTCAATTGTATATAGTATAGCCTAAGCAACTAGTATTTTTATAGGGGGGGACATGTTTGGGCACCAAGATAATCAGTCGACAGACCAAAGTGATCATGCGGCTAAAACCGATAGTGTTCAGGACAGCACAACAACGACACCAGTTAGCCAGACGTCTGCATACCAGCCAGCCATGCCGCCAGGCAGTAACTTAGATACGCCATCGGATCCTAGCTCACAAGCGTCCAGTAATACTCCGTCTTTGCAGCATCCAGTAGGTGCTATCGAAGGCCCAAATGACCGGAAGGACGATATCATATCTCCGGCTGGGGGTTTTCCGCAAGCACTAAGCAGCAAGGAACCAGTACTCAGCCTCCTGCCGACCGCAGGCAACCATACTCATTTGAACGCGCCCACCTCTACGAGCGACAACCAGCTAACCGAAGCTACAGATGATAACCTTATTGAGGTCAAGCAAAAAGCCCTTGAAGAGCTGTTCCCATTGATCGACAAATTAGATCAGACTCCCGAAGAAGAATTCAAGACACTCATGATGATTATCCAAGCCAGTGATAACCATACTCTCATCGAGAAAGCTTACGAGATAGCTAAAACTATTGATGACGAGAAAGAGCGTGCCCAGGCCTTGCTCGACATCGTTAACGAAATTAACTATTTCACTCAGCAGCCCGAAGTTTAGGCTACATCATGCCACCCATACCGCCCATTCCGGCGGCCGGGTCGGCTTTTTCTTCCTTAGGGACTTCAACAACTAGTGCACCCATGGTCATAGATGTGCCGGCAATAGATGCGGCACTTTGAATAGCTTCCTTAGTTACGCGCGCCGGGTCGACGACTCCGCTCGCTTTCAAGTCAACAAGTTTGCTGGGATTATTAAGGTCTACGCCAAAGCCTGGTTTGCCTGCTTTTACTTGCGGCAGCCACTCATCGGCATTCAAACCAGCGTTACTCAGTAGAATACGGAACGGCTGTTCAAGGGCCTTGACCAGCAGCTGTTTGCCAGCCATGACCGAATCGTCATCGTCATTCTTGGTGGCAACTGTAGTAGTTAGATTAATCAGCGTCACGCCTCCGCCCGGCACAATACCCTCTTCCAGGGCAGCCTTGACGGCATGTACCGCGTCATCGACTCGGAATTTCTTTTCCTCAATCTCGGTCTCGGTAGCACCACCGACCTTAATGACGGCAACCTTGCCAGATAATGCAGCCCGGCGTTTTTCCAAGTTTTCCCGATCGTACTCGCTGGTTGCCTGATCAATTTGCGCGTTAATCTGCTTAACTCGGGCGGCAACTTCCGCCGTATTGCCACCGCCCTCAATAATGGTGGTCTCGTCCTTGTTAACAATCACCCGGCGCGCTGAACCGACAACATCAATCTCAACATTTTCAAATGACATTCCCCGGTCTTCGGTAATGACTTCAGCGCCAGTTAGAATTGCGATATCGTTCAATATGTCCTTGCGGCGATCGCCAAAAGCCGGTGCTTTTATGGCGACGGTATTGAAAACACCCTTCAGGCGGTTCAATATCAAAGTACCGAGGGCTTCGCCTTCGACTTCTTCGGCAATCAACACCAGGTCTTTCTTGCCTGATTGTGCAAGCTTCTCAAGCAGCGGTAAGAATTCCTGTATGCTGGAAATCTTCTTGTCGGTGATGACAACAGCTGCTTTATCATATACGGCTTCCATTCGAGCTGTATCGGTAACCATGTAAGGACTAACAAAGCCCCGGTCAAAGGTAAAGCCTTCGACTACTTCGCTCTCCAGCAAAAGCCCCTGCCCTTCTTCAACCGTTACGACGCCGTCTTTACCAACTTTTTCGATAACATCAGAAATAAGATTGCCAATTTCAGAATCGCCTGCCGAAATAGTCGCAACTTCAGCGACACGGTTTTTCTTACCCTGTATATCTTCGGCGAAGCTAGGTAATTTACTTATAACGTCATGCGCGGCAGCTTCAAGGCCTTTTCGAAGAAGCATAGGGTTGTGGCCGGCGGCAATTAACTTATTGGCCTCGCTTAAAATGTGATAGGTCAGTACTGTCACCGTGGTTGTACCGTCGCCTGCAAGATCGTTCATCTTGCTGGCTGCCTGCTTGATAAGCTCAGCTCCTACTTTGTACCCCAAAGTTTCATCGTCTACATCAGCCAGGTCGACACCTTTGGCAACAGTTACGCCGTCGTGTGTAATTGTCGGCGCGCCATACGACTTACTAATCACGACGTTACGCCCTTTAGGACCCATGGTCATCTTCACGGCATTGTATAAAATCTCCGCGCCCCCCAGCACCCGCTTGCGGGCATCGTCATCATAAAATACTTTCTTTGCCATATGCTTGTCTTCTCCTATTTAACCGTCGCCAGGACGTCTTCTTCTTTAACTAAAATATATTCTTTACCCTCGACTTTAACTTCGGTAGTGCTATAACTTTTATAGATAATCCGACTGCCGACTTTGACTTGTTTGGCTTCCTTGCCCACAGCTACGACTTTAGCCGTCTTGGGCTTTTCCTGGGCTTTGTCAGGTAAATATAAACCACTGGCTGTCTTGTTATCAGCCTCTTCTCCCACAGCGACAATATAGTCACCTAATGGTTGCAATGGTGCGCTCATCCTTAAAACCTCCAATTTGATTATTTATAACAGCTGTTTCCTCGCAATAAACACCTGTTGCTAGCACTCACTATACCCGAGTGCCAAAAATCAGTCAACCTTGGAGTAGCGCTACTTAGTCGTGGTTGTGGCGTACTCGACTTAATGAGGCCTTCAGGCCGCTGCCGAGAATATATTTCCTGACTTTCTCTTCGACTGCAGCCAGCCGGTCAAATGCATCCTCGTCATCACTTGCCTCTAGAAACCTTTCCATGTAAGGATTAAAGATATACTCCTTGAAATGCTGCCACTGCATCCATGGCGTAAAGCTATGTAAAAGCCCCACGCCTTTATCCGCCTCTGAGCGGGCCATACTGCCAAACAGTACGAGCAAATCATGAGCTGACTTTTTCATGAGCACCTCTTCGGGAGCTTGATCGCCGTGAAAAGATGATGATTCCCAATCAATAAAAAACACGTTTCCGGCCACATCATTCACGATATTCTTAAACTGGGGGTCGCGATGAAAAATACGGCGAGCGTTGAAGTCGCCAAGCTCTGCACCCACCTTTTTTAATAAAGCCCTCTGCCCGGCGTACTCTGGGTTATTCTCATCCCATAAAGCTGTCGTCCAGTCAGAGTTATCTAACGTTTCGGCACCTTGTTTAAGCTCGGTTATCGAATAGTTGATCTTCTCACCTATCATAAAGCCGACCGGCTCAAAGTGATTCTGTTTAGTCTGAGCTATTAAACTATTGTTTAACCAATCCGCATAAGCCTTGGCAGGATTTTTCCGGAAGGGTTTAATAGCGACCGGTAATGCCCACTCTCCTTCTTCGCCGGCCAATAGCCCAAAAAATACGCCATGGGCCGATGTCTCAGCTCCAGCCGTTCGAACTACTGAAAAACGACTGGCCATGTCCTCCCCCAACCAACCGAAATCGGGTGATAAATAAAGCTGCCTGCCACCGCCCGCTACTTGTCTATGAATGTTGCCGATCATCTGCATGTTGATTGGTTTTGTGGCTTGTATATTTTCAGCAAACGCCGCGGCTCGTATAACTAAAGCTCCGCTTTCCTGGGTATACTCCAGGTCCTGGCGGAATTCCTGCAGCCGGCCATGCGGAACTTCTTCCAGCTCACCGGACGGAATCGTCTCCCAAGGAACGTCAGCCTGCTCCATAGTCCCAACCCCCGGCATGACAGCTGCCCCTTACCTTTCTTCCCAGGCTCGATTGGCAGCATCAATTAGTCGTTCATAATCGCCAGCTGGCGAACTAGGCAGTAACAGCTCTTCGCCCATGGTACTCAAAAAATGATCTTTAGCTACATCGGGCCGGTCAAAATCCGTCCAGTCATAAGGCGGAATAGGGAAAAGCCTGGTCTGGTGATCTGAAAACTCTAGCATACCCGTGTGCCTCATTGGCGTTTCCTTGGGCAAGCGCCCAGTAGCCGCATAAATACCTTTCCAGAGCGACCCTAGCACTCCGCAGAGTTCCTGGTCGCTCACATAAGTCTCCGTAGAAGCTCGATCCGGAAAGAATCGTTCATTAGCAAGGGGTTTTGCCCCGATCTGGATTCCATAAAATACTTTGCCGTCGGCCATTCGGGAGGGTTTTAGCATTTCGATTCCCGCTTCCTCAAGATCCGATTCTACATCACTGACTGCCGCATCTTCGTCAATTATTAAGAATCGGGCAATAGGCACCCCATCTTCAAGTTGGGTTACGTCAAAAGATCTGTCGTCGGCAGTGAGATTATAACGTCCGTTCGTATCAACTACATCAGGGTTTTCAGCTGCCAATAACCGTCGCAGGATACCTGGGCCGGCGGTGATATGACTGGGAAGGTTTTGTTCTGCCATTATGGAATATATTATATCACAAGATTAATCTAATTACAATGATTGTTTCTGCGCTTCTAAAAGAAGGACGACTGGCGACAGAATATAAAGTTTTTACGATGATAGTGAGAGCAAAGCAGAGCGAGCTGTACCGACTTCGTCCCAGGGGTGTTCACCATCAGCATGTTCGATGGTTTTCTCGTGGCCTTTGCCCAACAGCATAAGGATGTCACCTGGCTTGGCTCGCCGTACGGCGAAATATATGGCTTCCGTGCGGTCATGCACCAGGAAAAGGTCTTTGTCTCGAACCTTTCCCTTCTCTTGGACGCCAGCTGCAATTTCGTCCATGATGACCTGCCCATCTTCCTGGCGGTCATCTTCTTCACAAATAACAACCTCGTCGGCATATTCACCAGCCAGTTTGCCCTGTTCTGGCCGTTTGCCTTTATCGCCCCCGCCCAGCGAGCCGAATAGCACGATCATCTTGCCCTTTACAGTCGGTTTCATATCCTTAAATAACTTCTCAAAACTATCAGGTGTATGAGCATAATCCACGATAACAGTGAAATCCTGACCAGCGTCTATAGTTTTCATACGGCCCTCGACGCCCTCAAGGGCAGCGATTCCCTGCTCTATCTGGCGTTTGCTCAGGCCAACGGCCCGGCCAACACCTAATGCAGCCAACGAGTTATAGACATTAAAAGTACCCGGTATTTGGCAGTGGATGGCGTAGCTATCTTCACGAATTACCGCCTTATAGCTTACGCCCGAAGCGGCAAGTTTGATGTCACGGGCCCGGATGTCACCTTTTTTAAGCCCGTACGTTAAAGGGTGTGCAACCGAGTTGGCAAATACTTCGGCACTAGGATCATCGGCGTTAATAATGCCAGTGCGTAAGCCTTTTTTATTACGGTCTGTCAGCGTAAAGAGCCGACGTTTAGCTTCCCTATATCGCTCAAAGGTCCGGTGGTAGGCTAAATGCTCCTGGGTGATATTCGTGAACACTGCCACCGAATACGGTACGCCCCAAACCCGGTTCTGGGCCAAGGCGTGGCTGGTGGTTTCCAGAACTAGCCATTCCACCTCCTGCTTTCTCATCCATTTTAAGCGCCGCATGAATTCTGGCGTGCTGACGTTGGTCATGTGGTGCATTTGCGGAGATATATCGGCCCCCACGCCATAACCGACCGTGCTCATCAGCCCGACCTTATAGCCGGCCTCGTGAAGCATGCGGTGAATTAAATAAGAAGTCGTCGTCTTGCCGTTTGTTCCTGTAACGCCAATAACTTTTAAGCTTCGTCCGGGGAAACCGTTGATTGTATTGAATAGTACCGCTTCGGCTAAGTGCCCGTAAGGCTCAATGCCGGCAAACAGTCTTCGAGGGATAAGTGACTTAACAATGTTTCGAAAACTCATGCCTCTCAGTATACTGTAAACTGATGAGAATTTTGGGTATCGAAACTAGCTGCGACGAGACTGCGGCAGCCGTGGTTGAAGATGGCCGCCGATTGCTTAGTAATGCTGTGGCGTCAAGTATGGATTTACACGTCCGCTACGGGGGTGTCGTGCCTGAGGTTGCCGCCCGCAGTCATATTGAAGTAATTCTGCCAGTTATCCAACAGGCTTTAGATGATGCCGCCTGCACTTGGACTGACATCGATGGGATTGCCGTTACCTACGGTGCCGGGCTTGGCGGCAGTTTACTGGTCGGTGTTTTGACTGCCCGGACCCTGGCAATCGCCCTAAACAAGCCGTTATATGCCATCAATCATGTGCAGGCCCACGTCTACGCTAACTTCTTGACCGAGACTACCCTGCCGGGCTTGTCTATGCGCTCCGTTCAACCGTCATTCCCGATGCTAGCAATTATAGTTTCTGGTGGGCACACCCAACTTATTCCGTGACCATTTCAATTACACCCTACTCGGTCAAACCCAAGACGACGCCGTCGGTGAAGCTTTTGATAAAGTAGCTAAGATTCTTGGTCTCCCCTACCCTGGTGGACCTTCTATTGCCAAAGCTGCTTCCCAAGGTGACCCAACTGCTTTCCATTTGCCCAAGGCTAAGATGGCCAAGTATGACTTTAGTTTTTCCGGCCTAAAAACGGCCGTTTTGAGATTAGCACAAGCACAAATCGGGGAAGATTATGGCTTCCCTTCTATAAAGCTGCCTACGCGCCTCTCTGTGGCTCAGAAGCGTGACATTGCCGCCTCGTTCCAACGGGTAGCCGTAGAAACGGTGGTCGATAAGGCCAAACTGGCCTGCGACGAGTTCGGGCCGTCCAGTGTTGTCATTGCCGGCGGCGTCGCCGCCAATACCGATCTGCGCCGCCAACTCACTGATAAGCTTGATATTGCCATCGAGTACCCGGATGTGCAGCTCTGTACTGACAACGGCGCCATGGTGGCCGCTTTGGGCTGCTTCAAAGCCAGCCTCAACCAACCCCAAGCCGATCCCTATACGCTTAGTATCAAGCCCAACCTGTCGATGTAGCGGGCAACGGTCTGATCGTTACTTCTTGAATGCTTACAGAGGTGATATTATGATAAGCATGAAATTACCGAAAAACTACGAGGCCGGGGAGTATGAGTCGGATATCTACGCCCTATGGGAGAAGAGCGGTGTATTCGTAGCCGACCCTAACAGCGATAAAGAGCACTACTCAATAAGCATGCCACCGCCCAATGAGACTGGTACGCTGAGCCTTGGTCACGCCCTGTTTATCACCTTGCAGGACATCCTGGCACGACACGCCCGCCAACGCGGCAAGGACGTCCTGTGGCTGCCTGGTACCGATCATGCCGCATTACCAGTAAATGCCATCATTGAAAAACAGCTACTGGATGAGGGCACTAACAAGCACGAGGTAGGGCGAGAGGAGTTCTTGCGGCGTACCCGGGAATTCGTTGGCAATAGCCGTAACACTATGCTCTCCCAGATGCGGGCTATGGGGGCCAGCGCCGATTGGACCCGTCTTCGTTATACGCTTGATGACGCCCTTAATCGCTGTGTCAACGAAACTTTCGTTAAGATGTACAACGATGGCCTCATTTACCGGGGTAATCGTATCGTTAACTGGGATCCCAATCTCGAGACCAATGTATCCGATGACGAAGTTATGTACACTGAAGAAAAAGGGAAGTTCTATACCTTCAAGTATGGTCCATTTGAGATTGGCACGGCCCGCCCAGAAACCAAATTCGGCGACAAGTATGTTGTCATGCACCCCGATGACAAACGGTATGCCGAGTACAAGCATGGCGACACCTTCGTTGCGGAATGGATCAATGGCCCAATTACGGCTACGGTTATAAAGGATAAAGCGGTTGATCCCAACTTCGGTACAGGTGTTATGACAATAACGCCATGGCACAGCTTAGCTGATTTTGATATTGCCGAGCGGCACGGACTTGACAAAGAACAGATTATCTCCTTTCACGGGAAACTGTTACAGATAGCGGGCGAGTTCGCCGAAATGCCGATTCATAAAGCCCGGCCGCTGATTGTAGAAAAGTTGGCTAAAAAGGGCTTGCTGCTCAAAACAGACGAGAATTATGTCCATAACGTAGCCATCAATGAACGGGGTGGTGGCGTTATTGAGCCGCAAATACGCCTGCAGTGGTTCGTTGATGTTAACAAGCAGGTTGTGGATTGGAAAGGGAAGAGACAGTCGCTGAAAGAAGTTTTGCAAAGCGTAATCAACGACGGGGATATACAGCTCATTCCTGAACGTTTTAAAAAGATCTACTTCAATTGGATCGACAACCTACGTGACTGGTGTATCAGCCGTCAGATCTGGTGGGGACATCGCGTTCCCGTCTGGTATCGTACCGACACTGACGGCAGGGAAGAGACCTATGTGGGCGTTCAGCCGCCGACGGATCACAGTGAGGGGTGGCACGAGTGGGAACAAGATCCTGACACCCTGGATACCTGGTTCAGTTCGGCATTGTGGACCTGGAGCACGCTCATCGACCAACGGCTTGCTGAGGATTTCAGCTTATCGCTTAACGACTTACTAGAGCGCAGCCCAGACTTTAAGGCTTACCACCCGACAAACGTTATGGAAACCGGCTGGGATATCATATTTTTCTGGGTAGCACGAATGATCCTGTCTACTACCTATGTAACCGGGCAAATACCCTTCAAAGACATCTATCTGCACGGTATGGTACGGGCCGAAGACGGCAAAAAAATGAGTAAGAGCCGCCCGGAGTCAATCATTGACCCGCAAACTATTATTTCCCAATACGGAACGGACGCCCTGCGTATGGCCCTTGTCATGGGAGTTAGCCCGGGTAACGATCAGGTTTGGGGCAGTGGAAAGGTCGAAGCCAACCGTAATTTTTGCAATAAGCTCTGGAATATTGCCAGATACATTGAGGGCGTTACTGACGATGGACCGAAAGACCGGCCCGTTAAGCTGGTGTCAGCGGCCGATAACTGGATTGTTAACAGATTGCAAACCAACCAGGAAAAGATTACAGCCGATCTGGATAAATACCGTTTTAGCGAAGCTTATGCTAGTTTATACCGGTTTATTTGGGATGATCTGGCTGATTGGTACATCGAGGCTAGTAAGGCTGAGCCTAACTTAGGCCTGTTAATATACTTGCTGGAGTCGGTATTGATACTAGCCCACCCCTTTGCGCCATTTGTAACGGAAACTATCTGGCAGACGCTAGCCTGGCATGGAGACTCGGTATTAGGCAGCCAGCTTTTGTCCTCAATTATTGCTAGTGACGCCAAACAAGCCGACAACTTTAGCGAGCTTCAAGCAATAGTAAGCGAGGCGCGTTCCATAACTAAATCACTGAAAGTAAACAACGCTCGTCTTTTGCACGCCAACGAGCCGTTCCTCGAGGAAAATGCCGCCATTATTAAACAGCTTGCCCATTTGCAAGCCGTATTACCGGGCACTAAAACAGACACTCAAGACGGTATCTATCTAACAAGCACCCGGTATTCGTGCTGGCTGGACATTGATAAGGCCAAAGCCAAAGCCTACGTTCGTGAAATTACAGACAAAAAGGCAGCCCAGCAGTCCAACATTGCTCAGCTTGAGGACCGCCTAAAAAACAAAAACTATCTTGAGAACGCTCCTGACGCCGTAGTAGGCCAGACCAAAGAACAACTGGAGGCGGCAAAGGATTTACTCGCCAGCCTCCAGGCCGAAGAAGAACGTTTCCGCGCTTCTTAAGTCTCTGCTGGCTCAAGCGCCAATCTGGCGCGGTCTACCGACTCTTCCAGGCGGGAGTCGTCAAACCATAGGACATGCCAGCCAAGGCGGCTCGCGGCCGCTAAGTTAGCTCTGCTGTCATCTATCAATAAAATTTCCTCAGATGGGCAACCCGCTTTCTCCGCCGCAATTTCATACATCTTCGCTTCGGGCTTGATGGTACCAATATCTGATGAATCAACGACCGCACTGTAGTGAACATTAGGCAGTTGTTGGTTGCGCCTCATGGTTTGTAAAAAGCCCGGCATGATATTTGTTAATAAGCCGACATGGTATCTTTCGCTGGCCCAGATTAGTAGCTTTTGCATCTCGACGATCGGTTCGACATTCTCAAGATAATATTGCTGCCACGCTACTCTTTCAACGCCAAGATGCTTAGCTAGTTTGCCATTAAAATCGTTTAAGCTCATTACGCCCCGGCACACGTCATCGTTGTAGCGCCAGAAAGCTGACTCCACTACCTCGGCATTTACGCCCGTATCAACTGCTAATTTATCGAAGGCACGCTGGTAAAAATAGATAAGGCATCCGTTGACATCAAAGTATACGAAACTTACGCCTCCCTTGGTTTTTTGCATCTTGCGACGGTTGCCAAATGAAGCAGTTTGGCCGATAAGTTCATCAAGGCTGACATTGAGCGCGTCGGCGATAGCTTGAATCGTAAAAATAGAAGGGGATTTGATGGCACCACGTTCAATCTTGGTCAACGTTGAAAAGCTAAGATTAGCCTTATGACAGAGTTGCTGTTGCGTTAAAGAGGCGGCCTGTCGTGCCGCTTGCAGTTGCTTGCCAAGACTCAACTCATCCATGAGCCGTATAGTATCAACTACAGCTCTCAATAACAAGTAAAATAGGTACTAAACGGCTACTAAATGTGTAGTAGCGTCGTAAGAATAATTAGGAAAACTAAGGTAGTTAAAACGAATATGACGCCGACAATAGTCATGACGTTTTGCGTATTGCCATAGCCGGCCCGCCTTCCAAGTTTGGTATAAGCAAAAGCTGCCACGCCGCCGCCAAAGAATAGGGAGTATAGTAATGCCATATCTCTCTTATTGTAAACTAAAATGCCAGTTTCTTGGCCATTTCGGCCAATGAAGCGTGATCAGGTTCTGCCGACTGGTCAGGTACGTAACGTGATTGCTCGGTCGTCGAAAATGGATAGACGTGTACATGGGCATGCGGAACGTCTATGCCGACGACCAGCATGCCGACATACGGACAGGCAAGTACGGCCTTAAGCCGCTCAGCCACTTTTTTTACAGTTATCATAAGCGCATGATAGTCTTCATCGTCAAGATCCCATACAAATTCAATCTGTTTTTTGGGTATGACCAGAATATGGCCGGGCTGTTTTGGATGGATGTCAAGAAAGGCAAATGTTTGGCTATCTTCGTATATTTTGTGAGACGGTATTTCGCCTTTGATGATTTTAGTAAAAATACTATCGTTCATATACTACAAGT
>Ga0307374_10010715_pt1 | contig 13200 bp, 11 predicted proteins | sample OX3MG_FD_202532 | JGI IMG/M metagenome (GOLD analysis project Ga0307374, IMG submission 202532) | Soil microbial communities from Risofladan, Vaasa, Finland - OX-3 | ecosystem: Environmental > Terrestrial > Soil > Coastal area > Acid sulfate soil | place: Finland: Risofladan, Vaasa | collected...
TGCGCGGATAGGTCGAACGCTGCCAGGCCGGCGGCGAGCGCGCGCACCTGCAGCAGCGTCTGGCCGTAACTGAGCCGGCGCCACTGGCCGTCCGCGGCACGCTGCGCGAGCAGCAGCCGGTCGGGCGCGAGCGCCGCCCAGTGTTCGAGCGCATCGGTCACGCACCGCGGGTAATCGGCCAGCGGCGTGCGCGGCGTCAGGATCAGCGCGCCATCGGCACGCTTCTCGACGTCGACGGCAAAGGAGCTGGGAGCCCACTCCAGCGCATTGGCGGCCATGCTTCAGTCTCGCCGATCCAGTTGCAGCGCCGTGATGGCATTGCGCTTGAGGATCAGGTCGTGCACTTCCGGCTTGAAGCCCGCGTCCTTGAAGTCGCTCAACCAGCGCTCGGGCGTGATCAGCGGATAGTCCGAGCCGAACAGCATGCGCTGCTTGAGCGGACCGTTGGCATAGCGCACCAGCTGCGGCGGAAAGTACTTCGGCGACCAACCGGACAGGTCGATGTAGACGTTAGGCTTGTGCAGGCACACCGACAGTGCCTCATCCTGCCAGGGCCAGGACGGGTGCGCGATGATGATGGTCATGTCGGGAAAATCCGCGGCGACGTCGTCCAGGTGCATCGGGTTGGAGTACTTCAGCCGCAGCCCGCCACCGCCGCGCATGCCGCTGCCGATGCCCGAGTGGCCGCTGTGGAAGGTCGCAGGCAGCCGGTGCGCGGCGATCAGCTCGTACAGCGGGTAGGCCATGCGGTCGTTGGGGAAGAAGCCCTGGCAGGTGGGGTGGAACTTGAAGCCGCGGATCACGCCCTGCTCGATCAGCCGCCGGGCTTCGCGCACACCCATGGCTCCCTTGTGCGGATCGATGCTGGCGAATGCGAGCATGATGTCGGCGTTGGCGCGCGCCGCATCGATGACCTCGTCATTGGAGACGCGACGCACGCCCATCTGGAATTCCGAGTCGACGGTGAACATCACCAGGCCGATGTGCTGCTCACGGTAACGGGCGATGGTCTGCGCAATCGTCGGCAGCTTGTCGGTCTTGAAATACGTGCTGGCGGCCTGCTCGAATGGGCCCCAGGCCGCGTCCGGCTGATCCCGACAGGACACCTCGGCGTGTGTGTGCACGTCGATCGCGATCAGGTCGTCGATGTTCACCGCTGCTGCTCCCATTGCGCGATCGACCTGCCCGATGCCGCCTGTTCCACCAGCAGCGGCGCGGGTTTTCAGTGCATTGGCCCAAAACGCTCGCGGTATCGGGACGGCCCGGCTGCCCACCTCCGATCCGCTCCCGTCAAGGCGAAGTTGACGATTTAGTCATTTTTGTAATAGATCGTCAAATGGACCGGCGCAGGATCAGGAGCGGGCGCGCCGCTGGTGATGGGCGCGGTAGTCGTGGGCACTCGTCATGTGTTCGAGGAGTGCGTGATCGCGGCGGCGGACAGCATCGCCGAGGGCATGGCTGGCGGGGGAAGCAGTGCGAACGCAGGTGGCAATCATTGGTGGCGGGCCGGCCGATATCGCCACTGCAGCGCTGTTAGCCGGCACCCGCCCGCCCGGCGCGTCAGCTCGCCGGGTCGCGCGCGATGCGCTGTATCTGCATCGGGCTGCGGATGGTCAGGCGCCGATGGTCGCTGGCGAGCAGTCCCGCTTTTTCCCAGGCGGTGAGGATGCGGCTGACCGTGTGCAACGTCGTGCCCGAGATCTCGGCCAGATCCTTGCGGCGCAGTGGGAACTCGATCGCGGTGCCATCCACCGTATCATGTCCGGCTTGTCGCGCCAGCCGCAGCACCGCGTGGGCAATGCGCTGCTCGACCCGCTGCGTCGACAGCTCGCGCACCCGCTCCTGCACTTCCTGCAGGCGCTTGCCGATGATGCGGATGACGTTCATCGCGATGGCAGCGTGACGGCTCATCAGCCCCAGCAGCTGCTCCTCGCTCCAGCTGACCTCCAGCGCATCGGTCAGCGCGCGTGCCTCGGCCGGATAGCGCCGGTCGGTGAACAGCGCGATGGTCCCGAAGGTCTCGCCGGGACCGATGAAACGCACGATCACCTGGGCGCCATCACTGCCGGACTGGAAGATGCCCACACTGCCATCGAGCAGTGCGTGGGCGCGCTGGGCGCCCTCTCCCTGGCCGAAGATGCGACTTTCGCGCGCAAGCCGCCGACCCTGCGCGCAGACCGCCGCTTCCGCCAGTGCCGCCGGCGGCAAGCCTGTGAACAGATCCACGCAGGCCAGAGCCTGCGCGGAAATCGCGATCGCGGCACTCATCGAAGCCCCCCTGCGGCCGCGCCAGCGCGCGGGCCGTCGATGCGGCGGCGAGCGAGGATACAGAGGCGCGCGCCGATTTGCGCCAGCGCAAAGGCGCTGTCCGCCGCACGCGATACCCTCACTGCAATGGCCACTTTCAGGAATGACCTATGTACGACGTGATCGCGGCGCGCGCACTGCACGTCCTGGCGGTGGTGGTGTGGATCGGCGGCGTGTCGCTGGTGACGACGGTGGCACTGCCGGCGGTGCGGCGCGGGGAGTTCGGACCGGACCGCCTGCAGGCATTTCATGCAATCGAGCGCCGTTTCGTGTGGCAGGCGCGCATCGCCGTCATCATCGTTGGGCTGACCGGACTGTACATGGTGTGGCGGCTGTCGTTGTGGGGGCGATTTCGCTCGCCTGGGTTCTGGTGGATGCATGCGATGGTGTGCCTGTGGCTGCTGTTTGCCGTGATCCTGTTCATCGCGGAGCCCATCATCGCGCGTCGCAGGCGCGGGCGGCAACCGTGGCCGCGCGAGGCGATGCAGTTCGCATGGATGCAGCGCGCCCACTGGGTGCTGCTGGTGCTCAGCGCCATCACCGTAGTGGGCGCGGTGGCGGGAAGTCATGGATGGGTGATCTGAACGACGGCACCGGCGACGCCGAGGACGAATACGGAGAGACGTGATGGCTGCGAAACTCACCATTGACGTGCGCGCCCTGGCCCCGCCCGAGCGTCATCGTGTCGTCGTCGAAACCTACACTCGGCTGTCGCCCGGGGAGACGTTCGTGGTACTCAATGATCACGATCTGCGGCCGTTCTATGGCCAGATGGATGCCGAGCACACCGGCGAAGGGGGAATCGCGTGAACCTGCCTGCGCATAGCATCGACCGGGCCACTCGTGACCCCGTCAGTAATGCACTGAAGTGGATCCTGCTGGCGGTGGCCATCCTTACCTTCGCACTGATGGCGTGGGCAACCTTCGACACCTACCGGGCCGCGCCGCCGCAGCCAGAGCGCTTCGTGGCTTCCGGCGGCGCGATACTGATGACCGATGCGGATATCCTCGCCGGCAAGGGCGGTTTTCAAAAGGCCGACCTGATGGATTACGGCAGCCTGTATGGCATGGGCTCGTACTACGGAGAGGATTACACCGCCTCGGCGCTGGTGCAGATGGCCGCAGCCACGCAGGACGGCATTGCGCGCGAGCGCTACGGCAAACCCTTCGCCGCCGCCTCCCCGGAGCAGCAGGCCGCTGCCACCGCCACCATGCGCGGCATGCTGCAGGGGGTGGACCTGACGCGCGCGCAGGTGGTGCTGCCGCCTGCGCTCGCAGCCGGCCTGATCAGCGTGCGCGATCGCCTGGCGCGCAGTTTCAACACCGCCAATCCGCGGCAGGGCTGGACACCGGCGTATAGCCTCACTGCAGTCGTCGGCCGGCAAACCGCCGACTTCATCGTCTACTGTGCGCTCACGACGGTGGCCCGGCGACCGGGTACGACCTGGTCCTGGACCGGGAACTGGCCCTATGAGCCGCTGGTGGGCAACACGCCGACCACCAGCACCTTCCGCTGGACCTGGATCAGTTTCTGCTTCACCTTCTTCGCATTCGGCGCGGTGCTTTTCATCTACCAGTTCTTTCTCGCCGATCCGGATGACGCGCCGATGGACCCGCTGCTGTCGAGGTTTGCGCCGCTGACCGCGAGCCAGAGGCGCATCGGCAAGTACTTCTTGCTGGTCGCCGCGCTGCTGCTGGTGCAGATCGCTGCCGGTATCGTCATGGCGCATTCCTATTACGACCGCACCAGTTTCTACGGGATCGCGATCAACAGCATCTTCCCATTCAATTTCCTGCGCGACGTGCATATCCAGGCCCCGATCGTGTGGATCGGGCTGGCGTGGATCGGCGCCGCGCTGTTTCTGGCACCGGCGATCGCGGGTGGGCTGGAGGCGACGGGCCAGCACGTGCTGGTCGACGTGCTGTTCTGGGTCACGCTGCTGGTCGTCGCCGGCGCGCTGATCGGTGACTATCTGGGCATCCGCGGCGTGATCGACCGCAGCTGGTTCTGGTTCGGTAACCAGGGCCTCTCTTATATAGAGCTGGGCCGCTTCTGGCAGATCGGCTTCTTCGTCGGCCTGGCGGCGTGGAGCGCGCTGGTAATGCGTGCGCTGTGGCCGAACCGCACGCGCTGGCGGTTGGCGGCACGCGAGTTCTGGACCGGGCGCATCCGCCTGGAGCATCTCATCTGGGCCTCGACCATCAACATCGCGGTCCTGTATGCGTTCGGGATGATCCCGCTCACCGGCATCGAAAAATCCTTCACGATCACCGATTTCTGGCGCTGGTGGGTGGTGCACCTGTGGGTCGAGCAGTCGTTCGAGTTCTTCGCCTCCTGCATGAGCGCCTACCTGCTGATGGCCGTGGGCCTGGTATCGCGCAAGCTGGCCGAGCGGGCGGTGTATTTCGAGATCATCCTGATCCTTCTCGGCGGCGTCATCGGCACCGGGCACCACCTGTACTGGGCCGGCGGCCCTAGCATGTGGGTGCCGATGGGCAGCATGTTTTCCTTCATCGAGGTGCTGCCGCTGGTGCTGCTGATCATGGAGGCCATCAATCACTATCGGCTGATCAAGCAGCACCAGGAGTTCAAGTATCGCGTCGCCTACACCTACATCATTGGCGCGGCGTTCTGGAATTTCGTCGGGGCCGGCGTCTTCGGTGGCGGCACGCTCAATGCGCCGCTGGTCAACTACTACGAGCACGGCACCTTCCTGACGTTGAACCATGCCCACACGGCGCTGTTCGGTGCCTTCGGCGAGCTGGCCATCGGACTGATCTACTTCTGCCTGCGTTACGCCCACGCCGACCGGCGCGCGTTCGACGAGCGCCTCGGATTTGCCGCCTTCTGGCTCTATAACGCCGGGGTGGTGCTGTGGATCGCGCTGAACTTCTTCCCGATCGGCTGGCCGCAGCTCGATGCCGTGTTCGAACACGGCTTTGCCTGGGCACGCAGCGACGCCTTCTATCGCACCACCCTGGTGTGGCAGTGGCTGCGGCTGCCCGGTGATGTGCTGTTCTCCTTGGGCGCGGTGCTGATGGCGTGGGACTTCATCCGCAAGCTGCCGTGGTCGCGCCAGCCGCACGGCGAGGCGCAGCCATCGGCTGCCGCGGCGCCGCTGCCGCAGGCCGCGCCGGTGGCAGAGTGAGGAGCGGGGTTCCGGCGGTCAGCTTGCGTCGGCATCGGAGCTGCTTTTGCCGCCCGATTGGCTGCGCACGATGATGCGATCACCCCTGGTCGCGCGGATTTGAAGCCAATTGAGCACCCGCTCCGACTTGCGCTCTTCGTTCACATCGCGCAGGCGCGCCTCCAGCACCTGCTCGATCGCCATGACGCCCACGACCTGAAGGTTGTTGCTGCGATTGACGATCGGAACACTGGAAACCTGGCGCTCGGCCATCAGGTTGGCCAGCTCGCGCAGCGTCATATCCGGATAGCCGACGACCACCTCTTTCAACATCAGCTCATCAACGCTCGTGTGCGAGTCCGCGCCGAGCCGCAGCGCCGCGCTCAGCAGCTGCTGGCGGGTCACCAGCCCATCGAGCTGCCCGAGGTCGTCGAGGATCGGATAGAACCGCTGGGTGTTGGCAAGTTGCTGCTTGCCCGGGGCGCGCCACGTTGCCTCCACGGTGTGCAAAGCCGCCGCCAGACTCGCGCCGCGGCGAAGGCCCACGAAGCCGCTGGGCATGATCTCACCGACGAGATAGATCTCCAGCGGATCAATGGTGTATTCGCGGGTCAGATGGGTTCCTTTGCGCACGACCTTCTCGGTCAGGATGGATCGCTTCAGCACCAGCACCGACAGCAGGAACGCAACCGTGGCCGAGACCAGCAGCGGCATGACGGCATCCCACTGATGCGTGAGTTCCATCGCGAACACCACGCCGGTAAGGGGGCTGCGCATCACGCCGCCAAGCACGGCCGCCAGGCACATCAGCGCCCAGAAACCCGGCGCCACCGGCGGAAACACGTAGGCCAGCAGCGAGCCGAGCGCGGCGCCGATCATGAACACCGGCGCCAACACGCCGCCGGAAGTGCCCGAGCCGAGCGACAGGCTCCAGATCAGCGTCTTGACGATCAGGATGCCGATGATCAACGCCAGCGTGGCGTGGCCGGCAAGCAAGGTGCCGATCACGTCGTAGCCCACCCCGAGCGCGCGCGGCTCGAACAGGCCGCCGATGCCGATGATGAGACCGCCGATCGCCGGCCACCACATCCAGTGAATTGGCAGCTTGCGGAAGGTGTCTTCGGACAGATACACGAGCGTGGTCGCAAACCAGGCGATGAACCCGCCGATGCCACCCGCCGCGGCGCACAGGGCAAGCTCGGTCGGCGTCAGCGTCGGTAGTGCGTGCGACGTTGGGAACAGCGGTGTGATGCCGATCAGCGCCCAGCGCAAGGCGGTCGCGACGATCACGGCGGCCGTTACTGGCACGAAGGAGCGCGGCCGGAATTCGAACAGCAGCAACTCCACGGCCAACAGGACCGATGCCAACGGGGAGTTGAACGTCGCCGCCATCCCGGCGGCGGCCCCTGCGACCAGCAGGGTCTTGCGCTCGTCGGCCGTCAGGGAAAACGTCTGTGCCATCAGCGAGCCAAACGCGCCCCCGGTCATGATGATCGGGCCCTCGGCGCCGAACGGCCCGCCAGTGCCGATGGCGATGGCCGCCGATAAGGGCTTCAGCAGGGCGATGCGGGGCTTGATCTTGCTGCCGTCGCGCAGGATGGCCTCGATCGCCTCGGGCATGCCATGGCCGCGAATCGCCTCGGAGCCGTACCGCGCCATCAGTCCGACGATCAGCCCGCCAAGCACCGGGGCGCCGATGATCAGCCACCAATAATGCGTGCCGGCACCCGGAGCGACCAGGCTGAGATCGACGCGCTGGTAGAAAACCAGGTTGGTGATCAAACCGATCAGCTTCAGCAGAGCGTCGGCCACCACGGCCGCTGCAGCGCCCACCAGCAGCGCCAGTGCAGTGATCGACAGCACCCGCGGCATGGGTCCGTAATCGCCGAGGCGCGGCGGTACCCGCAGGGGACCCTGGACACTTCGCTTTTCCATGGTGCAGCAATATCCTATAAGAGGGCGATGTGATTCATCGAAGAACGCGCGCCAAGACACTCAACGAACCCCGAGGATCCACCAGGCTGCACGCCGCTTGATTGTTGACGAGTCGGCAAAGCAGCTATCGGGCATCGACCAGGCGGGACTTCGAGGCGATCTCGGAGCTGCGGTGCCAGATTCGGCGCTTTCTGAGTTTCGGTGAACGGAGGACTACTGCATCGCACTGAGTTGCGGGCGCTGCATCGCGCATTCGGCATCACGCGCCTGGCCGCACTCAATGATGAAGGGATGCAACGTGGAGAATAGATTCCAACTTTTGGCATTTGATCCTGCTCGCCTATGCGCGAGCCGTGGCGAGCGGTTGCCCGGAGCAGTCATTGGTCCATCTCTGGTGGTGAGTTCGAGTCGAAATGCGCCAGGAACTCGCGCAACAGCGGTGCGGTTCGTTTCAGTTCGTCACGATGAACCACTGAAAGCCGTACGAGCAGATTGGCCGCCTTGGGCGTGAGTTCCAGCCGTACCTGACGCCGATCCGCCGGATCGGTGCGACGGCGGATGAGCCCTTTCGCGGCCAACCGATCGATCAGGCCGACGGCGCTGTGGTGCTGGATACCAAGCCGCTTGGCAAGTCGGCCGGCAGTGATTGATTCGCGGCGCGCAAAGCCCTTGATCATCAGCAACGCCTGATGCTGACGCGGCACGAGCCCCGCCGCGCGAGCCGCGGCGTCGCTGAAGGCAAGAAAGCCGCTCAGCGTCGTCCGAAACTCGGCCAGCTTCTCATAATCGCGCTGTGTCGGAACGTGAGCCGCCATGTAGAACGCCGCCTTTGCCGCCTTTGCCGTCTGTGCCACTGGATGGATCGTAGTACGATATAATTGTGACGGCAAGTAATCGCCTCGTCAGCGGCCAGCGGCCAGCGGCCAGCGGCCAGCGGTGGAGGAGGCCACACGGGTCGAAATCACCGGTTACGACCGCAGAGGTCCATTTTTCGATCGAAGTTCGTTCGGGCGGCGCGATGCGACCGATGACGGAATCGTGCCGTCGCGAGAGCATGCTAGGATTGGTCACTACGTGGCCTCAGCGTGAACGAAATGACGACCATAAATCGATTCACCCGTCGCGAATTCATGATCCACTCGTCCCTACTGGCTATTGCGGCGAGCGCTCCAGCGGTAGTCAGCGGGGCCGAGCCGCCGAGGTCCAAGCGTCGCGACTTGAGCGAGCTCACTGCGGCGCAGGCGGTGATGGCTTTGCGCAACGGTGACATCAGAGCGGAGGATTACGCGGAGGCGCTGCTTGCCCAAACCGAAAGGTTCAGGGCGCTCAATGCATTCGTTGCGCTGCATCCGGTCGAGGTCAGACAGGCTGCGCGAGATGCGGACCTGCATCGGACGCGGGGGCACGCCCTGGGCCTGCTGCACGGACTCCCGATCCCGGTGAAGGACAGTATCGACACGAAGTCACTGCCGACTACGAACGGAACCCGTGCCCTGAGGAATTTTCATCCGCAGACAGACGCTGGGATTCTGCTGCCATTGCTCGCCCAGGGCGCGTTTGTCATGGGCAAGACCAATCTGCAGGAACTGTCGTCCGGCTGGACGAGTACCAATGCCCTGTTCGGGCCAGTCCTCAACCCTTATGACCGAACCCGCACGCCCGGCGGCAGCAGCGGCGGTTCGGCTGTGGCCGTCGCGGCGCGAATGGCCCCAATAGCCATCGGTGAGGACACTTACGGGTCGATCCGCGTTCCGGCGACTTTCTGCGGTCTCGTGGGCCTGAGACCGACCTTCGGACGATACCCGGACGACGGTGTCATGCCGCTGAGTCGGAATCGATTCGATCAGCTCGGACCGCTCGCCAGATCGGTGGGCGACATCATCCTCTTCGATTCGGTATTGACCGGAAACCACTCCCCGGTTCATCCCCTGCCGCTCACGGGCATTCGGATAGGAACCTCGCAATTCTTGATGCAGGGAATCGACCCTGAATGCAGGCGCATCGTTGATGCGGCGCTCGACAGGCTCAGGGGTGCAGGGGTGCAAATCGTGCCCACCGAGCTGCCGCCTTCTTTGCAGGAAGCTTCGCGTGTGGAAGGGGCGCTGCTCGGCATAGAGCTGCTTCCTGGCATCTCGCGCTTTCTGGCGGCGCAAGGCAGCGACGTGTCAGTTGACGAGTTGATTGCTCAGGCTGGCCCCAGTCTCAAGGGCCTTCTGGCCTCAGCCGGCCATACCGCGAGTCAGGAGCGCTATCGCCAACTCAGGCGGACACAACGGCGGATGAAGGCCGAAGCGATCGCATTCTTTCGCGCGAATCGCATCGATGCGCTGGCCTTTGCGCCCTCTCTCACCCCCGCATTTCCACTGGAAGGCCGGAACACCCTCGAAATCAACGGCCGGCGCGTCAGTTTGTCTACCTCCATCGGTCGGCAAGTTGCCATCGGCAGCTGCGCAAGCCTGTCTTGCCTGGTGCTGCCAGCGGGAATGACAGCAGATGGATTACCCGTCGGGCTCGAATTCGATGCGCTGCCCGGTACCGACCGCCGACTACTGTCGCTCGGATTGTCTCTGGAGAATACCTTGGGCGCGATCCCGCCTCCGCCGCTTCACGTCTAGTGACGACCACGAGCGGCCCAATAGACAAGGACTGGTGATCGATAAGGCCAAGGGCAGTGCGGTGGACATCGCCGCCGCCCGGTGCCGTACACCCATCTCGATCGCTCGGTGGCTGGTTCACCGGCCGCGGACAAGGGCCGTCACAGATCGCGCCGATGGAAGTGATACATGCCTACGATCAGCGCGATCACGAGGTACACCACCGCATAACCCATCATGGCGGTACTCGGTATCGACACGGTGGCGAATGGCGAGAACGGTAGCGCGGCGGCCAGCGGCGTCTGCATGTCGAATTCCGCCCGGCGCCAGATGGCTTCGCTCGGCATGATCAGGCTGGTGACCACTCCTACCGTAGCGAGACGCGCACTCTGGGTAAAGCCGCTCATCTGCTCGAGCCAACCGCCCATGAAAGCCAGTCCGTGCAGCCCGATGACGATCACGCCGCTGGTGATGGTAGAAAACCAAGTGCCCACCGTGAGCGTGATCGTCAGTGCCAGCAGGCATTCGAGCAGCACCAGTGCGCCGCCGACGATCGCGTGGTCGGGAGCCACGCCGCTCATCGCATACGCCACCGCTATGGTTCCGCCGAAAGTCAGCGCGACGAACACGGCGATCATGCCGGCAAAGCCGAGCCATTTTCCGATCAGCGCGTGCCAGCGGGGGATCGGCTTGGTGGCGATTGCTTGAATGGTGCCGGAGGCGATTTCACCCGAGATGGTGTCGACCGAGGTCAGGATGCTCATCACCACGGCCAACAGGTCCACGACGTATAGGGCCACCATCAGCATGGCACTGAGAATCTGGTAGCGGATGAACGCGGTGGTCGAACGGGCATCGAGGTCCTGAATCTGGAAATGCAGCGCGGTGGCGAACAACGCCAGGAAGCCCAGGCCCGCCAGCAGCGCCGTCCACATGACCTTCTTTCGCGCCGCTTCGCGCAGCGTGAGGCCCGCGATGATCCAGCAGCCCCTCACAGGCCGCGGTCCTCACCCATGATGCGCACGAACAGCTCTTCCAACGATGCCTGGCGCGGCGTGAACGCGTACACCTGCGCGCCGCTGCAGACCAGGTGGCGCAACAGCTCGGGCAGGTCGTCGGGGGAGCCGACGGTCGCCGAGAGGCGCTCGCCTTCGAGGCTTGCGGATACACCGCGATCCGCCAGTCCCGCCAGCAGCTGCGGGGAGATATTGCGCGCCTCGACGGTCACGCTGACCGCTTCGCGGTTGAAGGCCTGCAGGTTGCGGCTCGCTACGACCTCACCGCCCTTGAGGAACGCGACGTTGTCACACGTGACCTCGACTTCGCTGAGCAGATGCGAATTCAGAAACACGGTGGCGCCACGTTCACGCTGTGCCCGAATCACATCGCGGACCACCCGCCGGCCCATGGGATCCAGCCCCGAGGTCGGCTCGTCCAGAAAGACGATCTCGGGTTCGTGGATCAACGCCTGCGCCAGGCCGATCCGCTGCATCATGCCCTTGGAGAAATCCCGCACCCGCTTATCACGATGTGGCATCAGCCCGACCAGCTCGAGCATGCGCGGCACCCGCTCATTGAGCTGAGATGCGGACATGCCGCACAGACGCCCATGCAGCCGCAGCAGCTCGGCCGGCGTCAGCCACTCATAGAAGCGGAAGTGCTCGGGCAGAAAGCCGATCCGCCGTCGGACCTGCACGGTACCCGCCGGCTGTCCGAGCAGCATCGCCTCGCCACCGCTCGGCTTGACCAACCCGAGCAGCATCTTGATCGAAGTACTCTTGCCGGCGCCGTTGGGACCCAGATATCCGAAGATCGAACCCCGCGGCACGGTCAGCGACAGGTTCGACACCGCTACCTTCGTGCCATAAACCTTGCGCAGACCGTGCGTCTGAATGGCAAAGTCGCTGGTCGAGCCGGGCAGGGGTCTGTCTCCTCGATCGTCAGGTTGAACCAGTTGAACGTCAGGTCAGAGAGTCGGCGAGCTTGACCGCATCGAGCGAGTCGCCAAAGCCCGTGAGTGCATAGACCATCCCGCTTTTCGCCCAGATCAGGGTGTAGGTCGGCCCGCGCCTGCCGGCGATATTGAGCAGCGTGCCCTTTACGCCGTTGACCTGTACCGATGCGTAGGAGCGCATGGAGCGCGGAAGGCTCACTGCGAGCGCCGACTTCCAGTCCACGGTCTGCAGGAACTGTCGCGCCTGCGCCGCGGTCATGCCCGCCACCTCCAGCCCAACCTGGGCGAGCGGCGCCAGATCGAGTCCGGGCGGCACCGCCACCTGCGGGCTCGGGCTCTCGGCCAGCAGGACGCAGTCGCTGTACTGGGCGGAAGTCGGCGGCGGGGTTGCAAGGTTCGCGGTGGCGCTCGGTGGGCGTGGACAGGTGCCATAGCGGGCCCGGACCGTGGGCGGAATCGTCACGGCGACGTGGGCGCCGTCGATCGACGGCGGAAACACCAGATCAGGGCGACCGGCCTCCTTCAGGATGGCCTGCAGCCGCGCGCGGTCTACCGTTACAGTGAAGGCGCGCTCACCATTGACGAGCAGCTGCGGCACGTCCTTGCGCAGCCCCAGCAATTGCACCCGGAACCCCGCCAGCGTGCTGGCTTGCGCCGCGGTGTCGGCGCTCCGAGGCTTTCCGCTGACCGTGGTGGTCACCTTGTCGGCGATCATCTGCGAGATCATCTGTTGGACGGTGTGGTTGGCATTGGGGCCGACGAAGCTGGAGAGGTTGACGTTCACCGACTGCACGTTCTGCTGGCGCAACGAGCCGATGAATCGAGCCACCACTGGCCGCCCGAGCGGCGACGCCGCCAGGCCCGCAATCACGATCACCACGACCGCACCTGCTATCCACGATGGATGCAGATGCCTGTTGGAGTTCGCGGTTGTCATGCTCTTGCCCCTCCCCACACGCGCGCCGCATGGCTAACGGCGGTAAAGATTCGCTTTCGAATGAATCTGCGATGCCATTTCTTTTGCGACGGCTCGTGCCTGTGCGATGACACCGGCCGTGGTCTGGCCGGGCTTCAGGGCAAATTCTATCCCAACCGCGCCGACAAAATCGCCCGCGGCATCCCGCAGCGGCACTGTCACATCGAAGCCGTCGCTTTCCTTCTGCGCGAGCGGTTTGCGCGTCCGTATCACCGCAATGTCCCCGTGCTCGCACCTTTCACCCACATCGCCGGGATCGCTCGAGGCAATCGAGCGACAGCCATGGGAGGTAGCAACCGAAATGCC
>Ga0307374_10010717_pt1 | contig 13199 bp, 11 predicted proteins | sample OX3MG_FD_202532 | JGI IMG/M metagenome (GOLD analysis project Ga0307374, IMG submission 202532) | Soil microbial communities from Risofladan, Vaasa, Finland - OX-3 | ecosystem: Environmental > Terrestrial > Soil > Coastal area > Acid sulfate soil | place: Finland: Risofladan, Vaasa | collected...
CATTTTGCCGCCATCAAGCAATCACATGGACACGCTACCCCCGGCTCAAATCATCACATTGATGACCGTTTCGTCGGCCCGGCGGCCAGACTTGCCAGCGACATCCATCAGCTCCAAGAACTCTCCGCGCACGTCGAGCTGGCCTGAATACACCAGCGTGGCAAACAACCGCAGGTGCTTCGTTTGGCCAGGCTTGGGCCAGGGAAAGAGTTCACTCGAATAACTGACGCTGTGAATCGTCACCTTCGCTGCAAGCCGATTGATCTCCTCGTTCAAGAGTCGATACCCACGCAAGACCGACTCTGAGTTAGAGTCATGCGGATCGGGGTCATTCCATCCCCGATCGCCATACAAGGTGATTTGTCATTTATCAGGTAAAATTTACGGTTTCTCAGAAAACTTGCCACGCTGCCAAGCGCTTTGAGCAGGTTGCCTCTCTCGCATAATGTGGCGTGACATCACTTTCTTGTTTCGAGGTGCTCATAGCTCATCTATTTTGGCTCTCTTTTTTGGCCCCACGCCAAGATATGCGGTGGAAATGCCATGTTACCTGGCGAAGAATGAATCCGCTCCAGCAGCCATTTTCAGCGACCGTGCGAATCGTGAACGCCAAAGATATGAGAGAAACTTCTCTCATAAATCGTCTCGACGTGCTTCTCAAGCCAATCGTCGGCTGGTTATCTGGCAGAGACGCGCCATGTTATCTGAGAGATGACAGCAATGCCTCTCAAATCTACAAATGAGTTCTTGTCCAAATCTTATGCAGCCGAGAATCACCCCTAAGTCTGCACCTCTAAATTTCAAGAGAGTTGGTAGTAGTCAGACACCTTCCAAACATTATCTCCATAGCTTAGGTAAAATTCATAGCGGTTCAACTTATGGGCAAAAGTCGTGAAGGTTATGGTGTCAGTGGCAGTGCTTCTGGATTGATGGATAGCGCTGTAATCACAGGAGGCTGCCTCTCCGAAAGTAATTCCAATATCTCCCTCACTTACCCTCTCTTGTAAGTCTGCTGTGAAGAGTTCATGTACTCTGTGATAATCTCCTATGGATATCCCATTACATATTAGAAGTAGCGTTTCATCTACAGTATTATTATAGCTGATAAGATTGAAAGCTGATCCTATAAAAGAGAATTGTTCAGTTAGATAAATCATAGCTTCAGTATTATGACATGCTAGAACCATATGAAGTGAATAGGGGTAGCCATCGCGGCTTACTTGTAACGAATAAAAAAATGCAACTGCTTCCACTCTCTGTTTCGGACTTATAGAGCCGACTACTCTTATTTGTCCACTTGCGTCCCAAATATGGCCAGCAGGATCCACAATTTTCAGTTCTTTAACAGTCATGTTACATTCAATTGCGCCTTCATTAGTAAGCGCAAATGTTAGAACCACGGCAGAACCTTCAGGTTCATAGGCAACTTTATTGAGCACGACAACCAGTTTGGAGTCACAACCTAAGCTGCATGGAATCGTTATAGGAAGCTCTGGCTTATAAAGAACAGGAAAACTCTCGAGAAAGCCCGTTGGTCTCGTTGTCACAATCGTTGGATTCACACTTGTCTTCGATGTTTTTGAATGCTGCAGGGACAAGAGCGATGGAAGAGCAGATGACAAGAATAGGATAACCAGCGTCAAGATAATATTCATAATAAGGAGTGGACTAGGCCGAATCTTTCTATGCTTAACTGCTAAGTCAAAAACTGTCTTTGAGCCAAGCGAAACAAGCCAAAGAAAGGACAGTATTTGAGCAATATTTGCTAATAGTGTAATAAAATCCATCTTGCCAAGCTCCAATCAGATATTATTTTTGTTTTAACTGTATTATTAAACGACAGTGGTCTTAGTAATATCAAGAGGATGACTAATGAATATTAGCGAATACCAATAGCCTCTCTTCAGAAAAGAGGATACATGCTGATCTGTTCCTCTCTCTATAAAGAAAGATGCAGGAAGAACAGAAATATCGCATGACACTTTATGATTTTTGAGATCCTCACCTGTGTAGATGTCATTTGTCAGAATTGCAGACCTGTCTGCCAAGTAAATTGCCACGAGGCCTGGTGTGGATTTACTCTGAGAACCTTCGTCCAATCTGTAATCTTTCAGCGCATCTCTTTTCAGCTTTGTGCCATGTTATGAGAGAAAAAAGACTACGCTCCTCCAGAAGCGGTTTTCGATAGGTAAGCGCCATGTTATGAGAGAAATATTGGTCATTGCATCACTCCTGAACAACGCTAAAATAGATGGGCTAAAATGTCTCGCCACATAATGCGAGAGATACTTTGCCCAAAAATCGTCTCCATGCGCTTTTCAAGCCAATCGTGGGCAAGTTTTCTGAGAAAAACGCGCCGGGTTCCCTGAGAAATGACATGATTACTCTTCGTTCATCGTGCTGTAGCATCTCACTACTCCTCTCGCTCACGATCTTTTGGACCATCCGGGCGTATGTATAGAAGGGCCGGTAGAGACCCCTTATTGGGATCCTCTATGGCATAGAACGTCACAACCATTGTGTCCCGCGCATCTGTATCCTACTGTATCCGCACCTTCACCGACGCATTGGCCCGTCTCTTTAGTGGATCAGGGAGTAGACACAATGCTGAATGATGTGTCACACTTTTGAGGTGAGACTAAGGTGTGGCTGTAGCATAAGCACTCTCCTCTCGAAGGGCTAACAATTCTGCATCTGTTGGTTTTTCCACTTGTGATCCATGTCTAACAAAGAGATCGCCAGACATGAGAGGTGGCTTCCTGTCACGATTCATCTGTTCTTTCACACGATACGGGAGTTTCCTGGGATCACGTAACACCTCTAGCTTCCCGACGCAGCCTGACCGATACTCAACCGCCGCATAACGCACATCAACAATAGGCTCTATGTATCGCGCGAGTAGTTGCTCAATGCGGTTCTGCGTGATCTTCGGATCAGGAGGAGCAAAATACTCGTGAGTTTTGTCGTCAAATCCAACGATAAGCCATCTTCGCCCACTTGCCTTCGTATTGACTAAGCTTAAGACGTCTTTGACAAATTCCGTTTTTTGATCCATTGTATCCAGGCTCAACTGACGTTTGAAATCGACGCTTGTTGTTTCCCACTCTGCGACAAGATCATCGATAAATCTTGATTCCAGAGTAAAACCTCGCCGCGTTTCCCAGATCAGACCACGATACGTGGCATAGCACTCGAGATGTCGTCCGAGAGAGGAATGGCAGGAGATAAAATTTAACTCTTCGAGTTCTTGTGACACCGACCAGAGTAAGTCAAATCCTTCGGTCCAACCCAATTTAGCGAGAAGCGTTTCATGATCTATTTCCTCTAGATAGACGTGATCTCCCCCATCCCTTGGGCTTAACTTGTTCACGACAAAAAGAAGCTGCTGATGCTCTTGATCGAGTTTCTCCAGGCAAATTTCTTGCCACAAGGGAGTCATATCGTTTTCACCGGTCAAATCTTTTCCGTGCTTTGTTGCCTTCCATGATAATGTGGAAGATGACTCAATGAGAAAGACACTCTGAAGCGTCCTGAGCGCATCAAGCATAGCTTCATGGCGTTTTGATCCGTGAAATCCTTGCTCCATCGCTGCTTGACCAAAGATGGTTCGGGCGATCTGATACTGATCAGCTCCGATACTCCTGGCGTCCGAGGATGCTGAAGTTACCTCAATCACTTTGTGCAATACAAGATCACACCATGTAACAAAATCCATAGTTACTCCCCTGGTTCTTTCATTGTTGTTTGTAAGGCTGCCCGTAAGCCACCTCTAGCTGTCGTCTCAACTCGCGAATTTCCGCCTATTGCTCCCTGGCACGCTTCCGCAGAGCCACAATCATCGCATCTTTTGATGCGTCAGATGCCCGTTCTCTGGGAGGAACCTTCACCTGAGTTTTCGGCGTTTGCCATATACGCAAATGGTTCTCCGTCATCTTCCGTGCTAAACTGAACCATAGAAAAATGTTGATGTTACTCAATCAGCAATCACAGCCAAGTTTTGAAAGAAATGTTTTTGAACGGCACATCTTAGCACAGAAGATGACGGAGAACCACGCAAATGGATGATACACATTTGATATCCTAGTTTCCATAGAGTCAGGCTGACGATCTTCTAGCCGTATCCGCTACTGCCTTGAAGTTCACAGGTCGTTGCTGGCGCAGAGAGGTAATCGCTTCCTCTGCTCGTTGCCGAGTGTACTAAGCTTTGTTGTGAGTATTGATACGTAACCCTTCCGTATTGCGAGTCCATTGCTTTGTATACGGCACCCCTATTATACCGCCCGTATCCATTGGACAGAAGAACCAAAACTGACTCAGCATCATGCATGGAGCGAACGAATTCCTTCGTTGTCGTAACTGCATATTGAACTGGCGGATGGAGGGAACATTATCACGAAAGAGCTTCGTGCAATTCGCTAGAACATTATGTAAAGTAAAAACTGTGTGGTTTCCTGTGCTTGAAGCTGTTGCAATCACTAATGCCGCGGCTGTAGGGTCACATGAATCGCAGCGCCCCATGCTCCCCCGTTTTTACCTGTAGAGTCGTTGGAGTTCAAGTAGCTGGTGAGCGTGTTCATCCTGGTTGTCGAGGAATATGTTCACTTCGGTCACGTATCGATGGTTTCCGCTTCATGGGCCATCGCGTCCAACTCTCGTTGTTCTGCCTCAATCTGTGCAATGATGCGGCGTCCGGCTTCCTCGATCAGGTGCGTTTTCGTAATCGGCACCTTGCTTTGCGCGGTGACGTGGGCTGCCAGCACGCCCAGGTCCCGGACGAGTTCGGCATGGATGCGGAAAGAGATACTTGCTTCACCGATTCGAACCGTATTGCTGTCTTGCGCCGCCCAGGCGACCCATGCCTCAAGCGGTTGTGTGCAAACTGCACGTATCCCCTCTTCGAGAAGACTGCGAATGGTGATACGGACTCTCCGTTGTTGGGAAAGCTCTGCCGCAAGCACGCGCAGGTGGTCATGCAGATCGGCGTGGAGGCGGATTGAAGCTAGATCCTCATACATCATTTACCTCCCAGAAGCGTCCGTTTCGTGTCTTCCAGGAAGCGCATCACCTCGTCGAAGCGTGACCGGGGGAGGTTGCGATACACCGTCACGCCAAATTCACGGTAGAGCATGCCCCAGACGGCCTGAATAGTCGGACCAACGAGTTTACTATTGTGCGCTGCATTCCCCTTCTGAACGCCTATCGCCTTGACGGTTTCTTTGATCTCAGTCGCCTGTTCCTCAGTAATGCGATCATCGGTTCCCAGGCGTAATTCCAGCTTCGCTATGCGCTCCTCGTATAGTTCTAACACTTCCTGCTGTCCGATGACCTGCTCCTGGACATTGCCAACCTCCCGTTCCAGATCGAGTTGTTGGCGGGCGATGTTCGCCAGGAGCTGCGCCTGTTGATAGGCCTGCTCTGCTGGCGTTAAGCCGTGTTCATGCTGCTGCTGTCCCGGTTCAATGATACCGAATTCCCCCAGAAAGGCGGCGTAGAGGACGTCAGCTGCCTCTGCCTGATAGCGGTCAAGTTTTGCCTGTAACTCGGGTCGGGTTCGCTGAACCTGGATTCTTGTCAGGTAAAAGGCAACTAGGCCTAGGCGGAGGAAATAGGCCGATTGTGGTCCTCTCGCGGTTTGAACGACGAATGACCGTAATCCCGCAGCAAGCGTTTTGTTGGACCGGATGTGGTCAAGTTGATCGCGAGGAGATAAGCCAAGGCAATTGACCATGCGTGTCACATGGATCCATATTTGCCGGTCAGGAGTCATAATCGCGAAGAGTTCGTCCCCGTAAAATTCCATCGAGCGCATGACCAGCGCCCGTGTTTCCTGAAGCTCTCTGTCAGTTTGCTTCTTGTTCTCATCCTGTTGTGCCATCGTGTCGATCCTTTCCCTGTTCATCCATCCGGGTTCTCCCATCTCAATCCCTTTAGATTGCAATGCGGTTGATCGTCAAGCATTCTCTCGTTTCTCATTGTCTGCGCAAGCAGCTTCCTGTGCCATACCCATCATAGCATAATATTACCACAATACCACAATACCATCATCATCCGGGCTATTCCTACCCCATTGTGGTATTGTGGTATGATTGTCGTGAGGTATCCTGGTGAGAATGCAGGTATTTCCATGCATTATACGTTATGTCAACTAAAAAAGAGTGGGTATGACCGGTTCCGGTGAAAAACCGTGCTGAATGATCGAACAAGGATGAGACGACCCCTTTCAATGAAAAAGATGGCTGTAGGTGTATTTATGTATGCTTCAGGGCTACCAACGAAATTCTACCGTTTCCTCGTTCCCAAAGGATTGTCCCTGATAGATCCGTACCTGAAGTGTTCTACAGTGGATGTCAGCAAGTGGTTCGGTACTGCCAGGGAGAAAGAGCGGCACCCAAACCTGCTGCTCTCGCTGAGCGATGAGCAGTTGTTTTTCCTGAATGTTTTGTATGATCGCAACAATGCCGTCTCTGTGGCGGATGAGTTTCATTGGATCTCAGCAATCTTTTGTCATCGTCCTCTGCAGTGTCTCTCACCTGAGGTGGAGGTTTTGCTCCAGATGGACGAGACCTTGCTACAATCTCATGTAGAAAGAGCGTTCACGGACTTCGTAGAGGGTAAAAGCTCTCTCAGGAAATTCCCTGTATGAGTCTTACGGCCAGGACACTATCATCGCCGCTTTTCAAAGAGATTACCACTATCAATGAAGAGCATATCATTGCATGGCACCAATGTAAAGGCCTGTCCCGATAAAGGATCGCGATCATACCCTGCTTGAGTGTTAAAGAATAGATATTGTCTTATTCCAGGGCCTCTCACTATTCAATCATTCTCTAGCGAATTCTTCATGTGAAAGAGGTTACGAAAAGTGACAGAAGATTTTTGCGACGCTCCCACAATTTTTCCTTTTCCCTATCTTCTTTGAGAGCTTTCCTGTATCCATTTGAATTTCATAATTTGTATGTTATGTAAAGTTGATAATCCTCTTGCACTTTCACCTGCACATCTGCTCCACTGAATTTGAAGAAGGTTGAAACGACAGATTATTTCCCTTTTACTTTATCTGCACCGCCATTTCATGATAAGGTAGAAGTTCTTTCTGGATCAGGTCCGATTGCTGTCCTCGTTGTGTGAGAATGAGGAGAAAGGCTAATTTGAAGCGTTCACAATCACAGGTATGACCTTTCCTAACTACCAGAAGGTCGAACAGGATTGTTGCAGTAAGCTTTGTAGCACTGAAATAACGCGCCCAATCATTTCCCACTGGTCCCTATCACGATGATGATCGGAATGCGTAGCCATTCAACCAGAGATACCCCTACAAACATGCACCTAACCTGATAGACTCTTTCTCTTTCGGACAGAGTTCGTAGATTCAGTAAAATGGTAATGACGCAGAAAAATATGTCTGAAAACTACTTGTCAAATGGAGATTTTTCCGTCATAATGAAGAGCATACACATTTGTCTGTATAAACAGACAATAATACATTGAAAAGACAACGCTGAACGGTGACTTCAGACGAACAGGAGAACGCAATGAAACGCTATGTCTATACCAATCAAAAAGGAGGTGTCACGAAGACGACGACTGCGCTCAATCATGCAGTGATGGGAACGCTGTGCCAGAAGCGGATCCTCCTGGTGGATATGGATAGCCAGGGGAATTCCACCTGGAGTTTAGGCTACTCTCCGGATACCCTCGAACATACGGTTTATACGGTAATGCGAAAGGAATCCTCGCTTGAGCAGGCACTCAAACCTACTTATTTCGATCCCCAGACAGGAAGATTTTTCGACCCCAACCAGAAGGGCATCTATGAAATGCTGGGACTCTCTTCGATAGACGACGCCCGACGGGGGCCTGATCTCCTGCCAAATAACATCATTGCGAGCAACGCTGACATGGAACTGGCGGAAGATCCCACTTGGGGAATACTCCTCCAGCAACTCCTGGTGAATCTAGATGCGTATGATGAAATACATATCGATACTAATCCCAGCCTGGGCAAATTGACAGTCAACGCGCTCTACAGTGCGACGGATGCAATTATCCCCATGACACCAGAAGCATGGTCGCTACAGGGAATGATGCAGCTTGCCCGGGTCGTTGCGCAGGCACGTAAGAGCAACAGCCATTTACGAGTCGGGGGCGTGATTTTTACCCGGGTGCGCTACGCTTCACACCAACAGGTAATGAAGCAGGTACGCGATGTCATTTTACCAGATATTAATCAGCGGTATCCCGGGTTGGATATGGAGGCCTTCACAGCAGTAATCAATGAAGGGGCATCTTTTGGTGAGGCCGTCAACAATCGGACGAATGTCATTCTGGCAGCACCATGGAGTCCGGTTGCTCTGCAGTACTGGCAGTGCTATATCGAATTGTTGCAGCGAACCAATGGCCTGGGTCTTTCAAAGGCGATGCAGATTTATCAGGGTCTGCATGCACGCTATCAAGAAGAAGAAAGGCGCAAACAACAGCGCAAGCAAGAGAGCGCGAAAGGGGGGATATAATGCCGAAGAAATCGAAACCGGGTCTCAATGATCTTTTTCCTGTGGCAAACGGAGGAGCAGCAACAGAACGAGCGCTGGAAACCGCTTTACCTCGACTGGAGGAAACTGTTTTTGGCGATGTCGGCTACTCGTATGGGAATATTCCCACCGCAGCGATCGTTCCCAATCCATTTCAACCGCGTCGGCATTTCGATCAACAGAAGCTTCAGGAACTGGCGACATCCTTGAAGGAAGACGGCATGCTTGAGCCTATCCTGGTGCGGCACTCTCACAGAGATCCGGGAAGGTATGAGCTGGCGGCAGGAGAGCGTCGCTGGCGTGCCGCTCAGCTTGCCGATCTGGCCGAATGCCCGGCGAAGATTCTGGACCAGTGTTCAGATGCCAGGATGCGGCGCATTGCGTTGCTGGAGAATTTGCAAAGAGAGGGGCTGACACCGCTCGAACTGGCAGAAACCTATCATGCGCTGATGGAGGAACGGGATGAGCAAGGGCAAAAATTTACTATCCGCAGCCTGGCCGCGATGCTGCACAAAGACCGCAGTCATGTTGATGACCACCTGGCGCTCTTGCGCGTCCCTGACGATGTACGCAAACTGATAGAAGAAGACCCTGCTATTCCTTTGCGGGTCATCCGCGAGTTGGGGAGCATCTCTGAGGAGAACGACCGGGCGTTCCTGATCGCGGAGGTACGTGCGAGAAACCTCAAAACGGCTGACCTCCTCGCGATTTTGCAGCAGCACCGCAATCCCAAACGTAGCAAAAAAACTCCGGAGAGCGAGGAGAGTGAGGAATCTGTTGCATCTTCAGTCCAACCTTCATCTGCACTCGCTCTGGCAGTCCTCGAACGGAAATTGCATCGGTATCATACCGATGTTGCGAAAACGGTGAAGCGTCTTTCTCACGATTGGCCTACTATGAACAACGAGCAAAGAAAACTCGTCCGGCAGTACACTATGACCTGGATTACCGAATTGCAGCAGTTGCTCGAAGAGGAGACGCATCATCCAGACACGAAGCCCGTATAGGAAAGTTGCTTTCATTGCCATATTGTGTCTGTTTATACAGACAACAGAAAGATCCGAGAGCGCTTTCTGCGAAATTGAGTGGTTGAGAGGGAAGAGAGACCACTGTATTTCAAGTTTACATAATGTTGAAATGTAGAAAGAGAGGATGTTAAGTGAGGCAACTGGTAATGGTTGAGAAATTGGATTGGTTTTCTGGTAGGCACATCTCCCGCTATTTTCCTGCAACGTTTTTGTTTGTAAGTGAACAGAAGAAACGAGGGAGTTGTTGGGAGAAGAATTGACAGAGTTCCAATAAGCGGTTACAATAAAAACGCATCTTCAAGATGCGTTTTTATTGTAACCGCTTATTGAGAAAGGAAAGAGAGAGGTATGAGGTATGACAGGGTCTGAAATGGTGGAAATACCGGGAACTGATCTGTTGCTGGTGTCACAGGTGGCACACAGAGAACGAGTGAATCGCTCAACCGTCCTACGATGGATTGAAAAGGGTCTTCCGACTGTTGAAGCGAGTAGAGAGCAGTTAGGGTATCTGATCGCGATGAACCTGCTGAAATCGATTCCGCAACATAAGGTTTACCTCATTCGGGTGGAGGATCTCCAGCGCATTTCATCCATTCGGGAATACCCCAAACATACTAGAAGACCGCGAAAAGGGAAGACAATAGGAGAAGGTAGCAGTGAGCGATTATAAGCTTGTGAGAATACTGTCAAGCTATGCCCAACGTGGTTTACTCGCGCTGGAGGTGAAAGATTTGGAACGGGTTTATGGGTGTGACATTACATCCAGTAGTCCATCATACGACTGCTATCTTGCTCGGCTCATATCGCGAGATCCCCGAACATGAGCCAGATCACCAGAGGAAGTGAGTGAACACCCATCGTTTCCGATAGCGGCGATCCTTCGAAAGTAGGAAGTCGCGCATACAATGATGGAAGGGAGGCATGACAGCAATCTTTAAAAGGGTTTCTAGTTGACATAAAATAGAAAGGGAATGGCGAAAATAGGGAGTAAGCGATGTCCAAAGCTGTTTGGGGGCTGGAGCTAGCGTCTGCGAAGCCAGAAGCATGAGCGATTCAGCCGCTTACCAGGGGTGTGAAGTGATTGTACTGAGGCAATTTGGGAGTGCTAGTACACCACATCTGTTCTTTATCTCTTGTTCTTGGGCAGCGGCCTCCCGCGTTTTCTCTCCGGTTTCAGTGCGTCTGTCAACTATGACATCGCGCTCGCGGCGACCAGTGAAAGACGACGCATGAGACGGATGTTTTCGGAAGTCACCATATGAGCCAATGGTAGTAACACGACTGTATTGTGGTGATTTACATCATAGCTATGGAAAACCATTGCTAACACTATCGCTTTTCTAACTCCTGTGCCTTCTGCTCAGCAGGTGCAATGACCTGTTCTTTCAGTGTTGTGAGCAAATGGGCTTGATCGGTGTAGAAGTGAGTAGGCAACACCCAATGGTATGTCTTCAGGAAGTCTACAAACATGGCATATTCTTTTTTTCCTTCAAGCAGAACTGGTTGAACAGGGACGGCAAGAGTTGGGACAATAGCTTGTAACTCCTGGGGAATACTGCTTGGGTCGGTGAGATCAGCGATGATGAACCGTGAAAGATGGGCAAGTGTTCTCACGGTCTCAGTCAAATTTCGGTTACCTGGTTTCTCAAAGTCAAACAAAATCGGAATGTACCCATGTGTGCGAAGGGCTTCTCTTAGGGCGTCCAAAACAGCCTTCCGTTCAGGAGTAAAGCGACCCAAGATAAGAACAACTTTGGATGTAATGGTATCAATAACATCGCGGATCTTTTGATTGTTCAACAAGAGGTAAATGAATTGAGCAACTTCAAGCTCATCTACCGTGATAACAGGCTCATTTGGCAGAGTAACGATTAAGTTGCGCTGAGTTGCGTCTGTAAGTTGGACATTCCAGGCAGATACTCCATAGACAGAACAGTGCAGCAAGTTTGCTCCCGTCAAATTTGTGCGATCTAAGAGCGCTTTCGCCAGATTTGCTCCTTCAAGGTTAGCATAAGATAGTAGTGTTCCGCTGAGATTCGCCTCAAAGAGATTGGCTCTACTGAGATCCGCGCCGCTCAAGTCTACTCCACTGAGATCAGCTTTAGTTAGGTTGGTCTCTCTCAAAATCGCCTTCTTAAGCGTAGCCCCTTCAAGGAAGGCTCCGGCCATCGTCGCGCTACTGAGATTGGCCTCGTTCAAATTGGCTTCCTGGAGATTAGTTCTGATAAAACCTGTATAACTGAGATTGGCTTTACTCAGGTCGCTTTGCCAGAGATTCGTCCAATCAAGATTAGTGTTCGTAAAATTGACTTCGCTAAGATTTGCTTCTTTGAGTTCATCAGGGATGTTGGTCAAATCTGCAATAAACTCGTAATGCTGGTTTCTCCACTCGTTCCAAACTTTTACTCCCTGTTTGAGTACATTGAGATGGTCTTGATTTGCCATACGGTGCCCTTCCTCTCCATTGCAGTTGGCGACACTTTCACTACTTTTCCCCTCTGAAAGAGAGTATACACTTAGCATTATGCCACGTGAGCGAATTTCAAAATATTAGCCTGAATGTCTCTCAGCCATCTTCCTTTTCTACTGGCTTCTCAGGACGTTTCAAATGCATATCTCTGGACTCTTTTCACGAAGATTTTAACTGCTCTGTTCGAGAGGTCATACAAGCGTTCGAGGGGAGATACAAAAACAGTTCGAGGGGTTGTACAAATTACCAGGAAGTCCTAGCAGAGTGCATCTGTCAGGGAACAATAAATACGCATCTTCAAGATGCGTATTTATTGTTCCCTGACAGATGCAGAAGAAAGATGTTTTTATGGCAACCTTTGAAATACCCGGAACAGATGTGTTGCTGGTCTCCCAGGTAGCAGACAAAGAACAGGTGAATCGCTCGACCGTCTTGCGCTGGATTGAAAAAGGGTTGCCGACTGTAGAAGCAAGTCGAGAACAACTAGGTATCTCATCGCAGAGAACCTGTTGAAATCGATTCCACAGCATAAGGTATACCTCATTCGAGTGGCTGATCTCCAGCTGATTCCATGGTTTCGGGCATACTCGAAACATACCAGAAGACCACGCAAAGGGAAGAAATTGGGAGGAGATACTCCAGCGTGAACGTGAAGAACTCAAGCGCATAGTATTCATTGAAGGCAGCCAAACGAGAGCGGTGGAAATGCTGATAGAAACCACAGATGGCCTTCCGGTGTTTTTTCGTCAGTTTCATACTGACAGGCGAATCCCGCAAGTTCAGGTTCTGTCATTGGCGAACAAAATACTGGGACGGAGACCATATGGAAGCATGTATGGAGGTATGAATATAGAGATGCCAACGAGTATTTCTCTTATGCTCGGTATTAAAATGGTGATGGTCCTGTCATCCAGATACATTCAATACCCTTCAATGAGATGTGTAACCGGGCTGCCGGTCCGTAGCATTGGCCTCAGCCGTTTCCACAAGTGAGAGGGCCAGGATTGCTATTGAGCGTGAGCAGTTTGACATCAACGCCTTTTCTCGTCACATGTAGTGATCTGCCCTCAGCCACGTCACTCTTTCATTCCATTTCATGCTTCTCTGCTTCAAGCGTTGTGAGTTCCATCTGAGGAAGAGCAGCCTCATGACGCAATATCTGAAGGAGTTTCG
>Ga0307374_10010718_pt1 | contig 13198 bp, 14 predicted proteins | sample OX3MG_FD_202532 | JGI IMG/M metagenome (GOLD analysis project Ga0307374, IMG submission 202532) | Soil microbial communities from Risofladan, Vaasa, Finland - OX-3 | ecosystem: Environmental > Terrestrial > Soil > Coastal area > Acid sulfate soil | place: Finland: Risofladan, Vaasa | collected...
GGCCGCCGCGTGCCCCGAAAGCGCGAACGCGAGAAGATAGGCCAATCCCAGGATGCCGGTGACGGCAAGCAGCACCGGGCCCATGGGCCGCGCCGGCAGCCGGGCGCCGCGGGATCGGAGAGCACCCGGCGTATAGTCCGGAATGGCTCCCACTACCAGCAAGGCCAGGACCACCAGGACCATACGGGCTATCCAGTAGGTACCGTAATGGGAGGAGAGCATGTCGCCCAGCACGGCGCCGTTGGTCAGCCCGCTCCAGCCCCCCACCGCGTAGGCCTGCGTGCCCAACTCCAGTAGGAGGGCCGGCAGGGTAGCGATCAATCCCAACCCGATCGCCGGGCGGAGGCGGGCGGAGGCCCGCGCGGCCACCTCGGCTACCCTGGCTTTGGCGCGGAGTCGGGCGGGAAGGAGCACCAGCAACTCCAGGACCAGAGCGCCGGTCCATACGGTGGAGGAGAGCAACACCAGCCAATGCGCGAGGGCGGAGGCAAGAGCGGTAGGGTCAAGCGTCGGTTGGCCCACCGTGAGGAACGCGGCCGGCGTGGCGCTGATCGCCTTGGCGCCAGTCCCTCCAGCGGTGAACAGATAAAAGCCGTGCAGGACATGGCCGTCCTGCGCCGAATCGCTGGTCCAGAACACACTGTACTGGCCACCGGGCAGCGCGGGTAACCGCAGGTCCAGTTCCTCCGCGTTACTGGGATTGAGGTGGCCGGTATCGGAGTTGACCTGCTGACCACCTCCGTTACGGATGAGGATGCGCGAAAGGGCGGGGTTGAGCGATTCATCGAACCAGAATCGATAAGTGCCGGCCGGCACCAACAGGTGCCCATCCGGTGCCAGGTCGGCCTGCACCAGGTGAGCGTGCGCCAACACCCGGCCAGGAAACAGACAGAGGCCCAACAACAAGGCAAGACCCCAGAGCAGCGATCGACCGTGAGCAATCATGGGCGTCTTCCTTCGAGCAGGCCGCCAACCCCTGCATCGGCACTGTTCAGCTTCGTCTCGGACGATGCCGCCTCCGTGGCGTGAGCGTCGACCGCGGCACGGCACGGGTAAGCCATCCGACCTCGCGACTTCATACCTAAGGCAGATGGAGACGGATCGCGGCGCGATCCATCTCCATCTTGCCGTATTCTATTTGATGGTGAAGGGGAGCACCCCACCTGCCTTGTGTCCATCATCCGCCGAAACCGTGAACCACATAAGGTAATATTTGCCCTTCGCCAGCTTGGGCACGCTCACGGTCATCTGATGGGCATTCGAGAAGGAGACCGCGCTGTTGCCCAGATCGTCCTCACCGCCGTCGCCGGTCGCCTCGACGATCCGGATGAAGCTGCCCTTCGGGTTGACACCCTCGGCAAAGGTGCAGGTCAGCACCTTCGGCAGCGTGTGAACCACCGCGCCCCGCGGTAGGCTGCCGCACTTCACCAGGAAGGCGTGCGCCTCGGCCACGCGCGGCAGCATGCTCGATACGCCAAGCACGAGTCCAAGAACCAGGGTGAGGCGGAGGATACGCATACGCATGATGATCTTTACCTTTCACTGACCATAGGTGGTCATGTAGTCGTGTTGGTGAGGAGCGGGAAGCATCAGCCCATGACGCGGATCAGCCTCCCACCTCGTTGTCCTCTCGCGGGAACGCCAAACCACTACCGATATCGCGCCATCAAGCATCAGCATGGTGAGCATCATGGACAAGCACACGGCGGCCTGGCAGAGTGGGGCCGCGTGTACGTCTCAGACCGGGGGCGGGCGAGAGAGGAGTGCTGGGGCAACCCACGCGCACAGCGGGCGCGGCGCCGGACCAGGGGGAATGCGCACCACAAAGTCGCCGGTCATGACGAGTCGCAGCAGCCTCCGCACGGTCGCGATGACTGACCGCAGCACCGTGAGACGCCGCTCCAGGCGCCAGACGAGGATCGCCAGCAAGGTAGCCACGACCAGTTGCGTCGGCAGCAGTGGCACGGCACCCCTTGCCTGCATGGTCATCAAGACGCCATCCATGCGCATCTGGACGTCCATGGGCCACAGGTGGCTGGCAAGCATAGAGACGCCGAGTTGCACCAGCAGCTGCGGTGCCAAGAGTTGGAGAAGCCGGCTCGGGCGACGTGGCAGCGCCACGCCCGCGCCAATCGGCCTCATGCCTGCCGCCGCCGCCGCCTGTATGAGGTGACGGCGCTCGCGACTCAGTACGCGCAACTCCCGCAGCACCGCCAACACGGTGCCCAGGGTGAAGAGGATGACGACCAGGAGACTCCCGGACAGCGGGTAACGTGCCAACATTGCCCGCGCGCTGGCACGCCAATCGCCGCTGCTCCCCAGCCCCAGATGATACTCAATGATATGCACCAGTGCCGCGCCAGAGGCAGCCAGCAGGAGGAGCAGACCGAGACCGAGCAGGGCGGCAGGCGCACCGGAGCGGCCGGTTACCCGTGGCACTGGTAATCGACCGGAAGTATTCGCCAGGTAGAGGGACGGCGGCGTATGTGGGTTCCACTTCATCGCCTTCCAGTATAGCGCGCGGTCCGGAGAACGGCGCGCGCGTCTCATGACCAAGATCGCCGGCCGCGCCTTCCCGCGGGGAGGGTGGAGTGCTGTTCGTCGGTTAGGGATCGGGTGACTATACGGGGAGCCTTCTTCCGATGCCGCTACGCCGGTAAGCGGAACCCTGGCGACAATCCGGGTAGAGGGATTATACTGGCAGTACAGCATAGAGCGACCGCCGCGGCGTTGGCCAGGAAGGACAGAGATACGTGAGAAAGAGACGAATTGGCGTGGCCGCGGTGGCGGCATCGGTGGCTCTGTACGCGGCCAGTCCGGTTCTCGCGTGTGGGATCGATGGGATTCCCTCACTCTCCGGCAACGGTGCCCTGGCCCATCGCAATACGCAGCGCGCGACCTACGGCACCCTGGGTCGCTGGGCTCCATTTGTCTTCGTTGCTCCTTACCGGACGGGACAAACAGTCACCTTCCGCGAAAACGTGGCCGATCTGCGGAAGTCGCTCTTGCCCCAGGCGTTTGGTCACCCATGGCAATGGCGTTTTGGCGACGGTACCACGACCAATGGGGACACCGTGCACCATGCCTATAAGCGCGCGGGGGTGTATAAGATGGTAGTCTACGCCTATTACAGCTCCTACAAACAGTGGTATGAGTTCGACTCCGCGCTGCTTCATGTGCGCTAAGCGGCGGCTCCGGCTGATCGCCCTCTCGGGGCTTGGCCTTTTGGGGGGAGCGGCTATGGCCGCGCGCCCCGCCGCCGCCTGCACGATCGATGGGCGGGCATCCATGACCCTCAATAGCGGTCTGGCCTGGCCCACCCGCTCGGCGCCCAACGCGCGCGATCTCGCCTGGTGGGCTCCCTTCTCACTGGGAGATGCGTCGCCGGCCAGCGCGCAGGTGCTGGCCGAGGATCCGAGCAAATTGCGGACATCGTTGCCCGCGGCGGCCTTTCAGACCCCGTTCCGCTGGAGCCTGGGAGATGGCGGCACCGCGACTGGCCTCTCGGTGACTCACCAGTATGCGCGGCAGGGCTGGTATAAAGTGCGGGTAGCGTATTACGAGCCCAGCGCCAGGCGTTGGGTGCAATTCGACAGCGCGCAACTACATGTGGCGCCGGGGATCATGGTCCAGGCCGCCATCGGTAACCCCAGTAGCGGGCTGCTCACGGGAAATCGGCGCCCTTTGGTGGTGGGTCTTTCGGGCGCTGCTGGTTTGGTTTGCGTCGCTGGGCTGTTCGTGGCGGCGCGCGGCATGCTTCCGCGGGAAGATGACGAGGTAGCCCCGTAACGGCGCCGTACCATTGCCTGCCCATGGCATGTGGAGTACCCTGGGGACTGATTCAGCGGCACGGAGGAAGGAGCCCATGGAGCGGAAGCGACGATCCTACCCACTGAGGTTGCATCTCTTGCTCGTGTGCGTCCTGTGCGTCGTGCTGTTGGCCGGCCTGGCGCTGCACGCCTCCGCCCAAACCACCGCTCCTTTGAGCGGCCAGGTGGTGATCCCCGACCATAGCAAGTGGGCGCCCAACTTTCTCCTGGCGGACCAAACTGGACGGCTCATGGGACCACAATCGTTTCATGGCCGGGTGGTGGTGATGACTTTCCTTGATTCCCATTGCACCCAGGATTGCCCGGTGATCGGAAAAGAGCTGACCTATGTCCAGCGAAAGCTTGGCCCTTCAGTCCCTCTGACCTTGTTGATCGTGAGCGTGGCCCCCTACACCGACTCACCAGCCAGCGCGGCGGCGTTCGCCATGAAGTCGGGTTGGACCGGTGATTGGCATTGGCTCTTCGGCGCGCCCGGTCAACTGGCCAAGGTGTGGAGTGACTATGGGATCTGGGTCAAGCCTACCCCCAAGGACATCCTGCATACCGCGGCTCTCTATGTGCTTGGTCCGGATCAGTATGTCCGCGTCGCGGACATGGTGCCCTTTACTCCCGATCCGCTCACCCAGAGCGTGCGCGCGCTGGCTTCGAGCACCCACCAAGGTTGGTTGAATTGGCTGCCGGGTCTCTAAGCCAAAACACCGCCGCGAAACGGAGGCCCATATGCGAGCCTTAGGCTGTTCGCTGCTCTTCATCCTTGCCTGTACGCTGCTGCTCGTCCCCTCGGTCGCACAGGCATGCACGCTCGATAACGTCGCCTCGGTGAGCGCCAATGGGGAGTCGGCGATTCTGTCCACCAGTCAGCCAAGCCCTGGTAAGCCGTGGGCCCCGTTTCGCTTCGCGCAAGCGTACGCGATCGGGACACCCGTCTCTCTCCAGGAGGCACGGTCGGATCTCGTGCGCAGCCTGCCGGCGGCGTTGCTCGCGTCCCCTTTCCGCTGGCGGCTGGGGGACGGGCATGTAGTCCGCGGCATGTCGGTGACGCACCAGTGGGCCCGGAGCGGCGACTACCTGATCCAGGTCTACGCCTACGCGGCGTCGCGCGCCCAATGGCTCCTCTTCGATAGCGTGTTGGTGCATGTAGTGCCCGCGAGCCAACTCTGGCAAGCCAATCTCGGCTACCATCTGTTGCAAGGACTCAACGTCGCGTTTAGTTGGCTGGGGCGATTGGTAACCGGCGTCCTTGCCGCGCTCCTCATCTATTCCGTGTGGGCGTACCTCCGGAGGGGTAAGCTGAACGACGCCGGCGACCAGGGAACCTGAAGTCCCGGCGCACGAGCTACACAGGCAAACCTGGCACACCATCGGGAAGGGTCGGCACATGGCTGAAGGAAGAACGCGACGTACTGTTGAGCCTCCACGGCAGGAGAACCCACCATCCAGGGGGACTGCCTCTCCACGGCGTCCCCGCCAGCCTGCCGCCGGTGGCGAACCGAACGCATCCTTTACCCGAGCCGAGCGGCGCCGAGCGCGCGCCACGGGCATGGAGCAGTCGCGCGGTGGTCAGCATTCGCGGCGGTCGCGTAGGCGGGTCAAGCGGCCCTGGTGGCGTGGTCCCTTGCCGCTTGTGGGCACGGTCGCGGTGGTAGTGATCGCTGTCGTGGTATTCATCGTCGCCGCCAACCAGAGCGGGTCGGAAGGGCCGATTGGCCAGGTTGTCCCGGCCTCCCTGGTACGGGAAGTCACCGCGGTATCGCCCTCGGTCATCTCAGCGGTCGGCACCGGCGGCCTGCGGACCCCGCTGCGCGCCATCTCCGGGCCTACGCTGACCAGCGGCGGTAAACCCGAGCTACTCTACATTGGCGCCGAGTATTGCCCCTATTGCGCGGCGAATCGCTGGAGCCTGGTCAACGCGCTCAGCCGGTTCGGCACCTTCTCCAACCTGCACTATATGCGCTCGGCAACGACCGATGGCGATATCGCCACCTTTACGTTCCACGGCGGAAGCACGTACACCAGCAAGTACCTCGCCTTCCTACCGATCGAAAACGAAGATCGGAGCGGTAATCAGCTTGAGACGATGACCGCCGCGCAACAGCAACTCTTCTCGACCCTGGGTAATAATGGGTTTCCCTTTCTGGACTTCGCGGGCAAATACGCGAACGGCGCCGGCAGTACCTCGGCCGGCGGCTTCGATCCCAACATCCTGGCCGGGGCGGATTGGACGAAGATCGCCGCCGCCTTGAAAAACGCGAACGATCCGATTACCCAGGCGATCATTGGTAATGCCAACTACGAAACCGCCGCCATCTGCACCCTGACCCACAACCAGCCGGCCGCCTCCTGCCAGGTGCCCGCGATCAAAACCATCCAGCGGACGCTAGCGCATTAACCCCGAGGAGGCGCCGATGACCGTGGGCCAGGAGGGAACCACCACCCCGCTGGGCGGGGCTCGTTCGCGGCTGCTCTCCGGGATCCGCGAGGAGCCGGAAACGGTGGTCCAGTTGATCCTGTCAGTGGTCGGACTGGCCATCGCCGCCTATCTCACCAGCGTGCATTACGCGGGTGTGCCGTTGGCATGCACGAAGGGCGGCCTCGTTGATTGCGCGGCCGTGACCACCAGTCAGTATTCCGTGATACCCGGCACACAACTGCCGATCACCCTGCCGGGCATCCTCTGGTTCGTGGTCAATGGCGGCCTTGCCCTGGCCGCGTGGCGCGGCCAGGGATGGGCTCCTGGACGCCTGGCCGTTGCCCACGCTATCTGGGGCGTCCTGGGGTTACTGGCAGTGTTCTATCTGGTGTACGCGGAGATCGTGCGCTTGCACAAGATCTGTGAATGGTGCACTACCGTCCATGTGCTGATCCTGGTCAGCTTCTTATTGGCGGTCTACCGGCTGCAACAGGAAATCTAAATCAGCGCGCCGATTCCTCCCAGAGTCCCGGCTAAGATCTCCCTTGCCGGACGAAGCCTATGACGTTAGGCTAAAAGGCGACTGGTGCCCAGGCGAGGGCCGCGTGGATTCGCACCGGAAAGAGGAGACCTATGAAACGGTTACTCAGGATGCTGGCCGTGTCGGCCTGCGTCATGCTTGCCACGCAAACGGCCGGCGCCCAAGCCTGCAGCATAGACGGCACGCCAACGGTGAGCGTCAATGGGTATTTGGCGGTCATCAATCGGACAGTCCCGATCGGCGCCAATCTCCGCGTCTGGGCGCCGTTTGTCCTCTCCTTTCCCCTGCATACCGGACGCGGCGAGACGCTCAGCGAGTTGGCACGGGCCATACCCCTGCCGCAAGAAGCGTTCAAGACGCCCTGGCGGTGGAACTTCGGTGATGGGAGCCCCGTAGGCCGCGGCATGGCCGTCCACCATATATTCCACAAACCCGGTATCTACAAGATCACCGTGAGCTGCTACTTCCCCTCGCACAAGTTCTGGTACGTCTTCGATGCCTTACAGGTGCGCGTGCTGCATGGCTGAAAAGATGGGGCAAAGGTCACGGTAAGACCCGCGACCGTCATATGACGCAGCTTGACATATTGGCGAGACTCTGCCTATAATTTGCCAAAGCCAACCAAGCTCCCCGCGGTCAAACCTCACATCGCCCGAGGTCGCGCGCGAGCCTCGTCCAATCGCCAGTGCGTGCGCTATCCTGGCCTTGGAGTCGCGTTCGACGCCGGCAATCAGACCTCGTTTCGAGTGTTCCCAGAGTTCATGGCAGGATTGCCGCGCGATACCGCCTATGGGAGCCGTCGCCGGGAGGGTCTCTCGTGAGCGGACGCGGCCCCACGGAGAGGACAGGATGTTGAGCGATAGTCTTGACCGCAATCTAGGACTGGAGATCGTCCGGGTTACCGAGGCCGCCGCCCTGGCCGCCGGGCGCTGGATGGGCAAGGGGGCCAAGGAATCAGCCGACCAAGCGGCCGTGGATGCCATGCGCTATGCCCTCTCGTCCATCGAGATGGATGGGGTGGTGGTAATCGGGGAGGGCGAGAAGGACGAGGCGCCCATGCTCTACATCGGCGAAACGATTGGCGATGGGCGGCCGCCGCGCGTGGACGTGGCCGTGGACCCGATCGACGGTACCCGCCCTCTGGCCAAGGGATTGCCGAATGCCCTCGCCGTGGTGGCCGTCTCCGAACGCGGCACCATGTATTACCCGCCCCACATTATGTATATGGATAAGATCGCCGTGGGGCCGGCCGGAAAAGGGCGCGTCCATCTCGATGCCGAACCGTCCGAGAACCTGGCCGCGCTGGCGGTCGCGCGCGATTGCGACGTGAGCGACCTGACCGTGGTGGTGCTGGAGCGTCCCCGGAATGAGGCCCTGATCGCCGCTATCCGCGCCGCCGGAGCCCGCCTGAAGTTGATCACGGATGGCGATGTGGCCGGCGCCCTCACCGCCGCCATGGAGGACTACACGGGCGTCGATATGCTGATGGGCATCGGTGGAGCGCCCGAGGCGGTACTGGCCGCCGGCGCCCTGAAGTGTCTGGGCGGCGAAATTCAATGCCGGCTCTGGCCCCGGAGCGACGAGGAGAAGCAGGCGGCAATCCAGGCGGGCCTGCCGGAGAGTGAGTTCGCCCGCGTGCTCACGACAGACGACCTGGCGGGCGGGGAGAATATTTTCTTCGCCGCCACCGGTATTACCAATGGCGAACTGTTGCGCGGCGTGCAGTATACCGGGCACGGCGCCCGCACCCACAGCTTATCAATGCGTTCACGCTCGGGTACCACCCGTTGGATAGAGGCGGTGCATCATTGGGAGAGATTGATGGACTCCAGCGCCACGACGTACGATCCCCGGATCTGGCGGGATCGTACGCGGGCGGGGAAGTCATAGACCCATACGAACGACCTTCGGATCGCTCGGCGCGGGCCGCCCTGGCCCGTGGGCAGGGCGGCGGGCCGGACGATCAGCCCAGCGAGCCCCGGACGCGCGCGACCTTCCGCGAGTCTCCGGAGGGGGATCGCGGGGCGGGAAAGCGGACCACTCTGGCCGAACTGGAAGGCAAGACCCTGCCCGAGTTGCGTGATCTGGCCCGCGAGATGGATTTGAGTGGAGTGACAAACCTGAAAAAGAACGACCTCGTCTTCCGCCTGTTGCAAGCCCAGGCGGAACAGCAGGGCAATCTCTATCGCGAGGGCGTGCTCGATATCGTGGAGGAGGGTTTCGGCTTCCTCCGCCAGGACCGCTTCCTTCCCGGCCCTGAGGATGTCTACGTCTCGCTTTCCCAGATCCGCCGCTTCGGCCTCCGCACCGGCGATAGCGTGGGCGGCCAGGTCCGCCAACCCAAGGAGAGCGAGAAATATTACGGGATGCTCCGGGTGGAGGCGGTGAACGGAGTGGACCCCGAGATCGCCAAGCGGCGCCCTCACTTCGATGACCTGATCCCAGTCTACCCCCATACAATGTTCATTCTCGAGACCGAGCCGAAGATCCTCGCCACCAGGCTGATCGATCTGGTAGCCCCAATCGGACGCGGTCAGCGCGGAATGATCGTCGCCCCGCCCAAGGCCGGGAAGACTGTTCTGCTCAAGCAGATCGCTAACGCGATCACCACCAACGCGCCGGATGCCTACCTGATGGTAGTGTTGGTGGGAGAGCGACCGGAGGAAGTGACCGACGTGGAGCGCTCGGTGATCGGCGCCGACGTGGTGAGCGCCACCTTTGACGAGCCCTCCGAGCGGCACACCCGCGTGGCGGAAATGGCCCTCGAACGGGCCAAGCGCCTGGTCGAGGGAGGGCGTGACGTGGTGATCCTGCTCGACAGCATTACTCGCCTCACCCGCGCCTATAACCTGGCCACGCCTTCCAGCGGGCGCACCCTCTCCGGCGGCATCGATCCTAACGCCATCTACCCGCCCAAACGCTTTTATGGGGCCGCCCGCAAAATCGAGGGGGCCGGCAGCCTGACCGTGATCGCGACCTGCCTGATCGACACCGGCAGCCGGATGGACGACGTGATCTACGAGGAGTTCAAGGGCACCGGCAACATGGAGGTGCATCTGGAACGGAAGCTGGCGGAGAAGCGCATCTTCCCCGCCATCGACATCCAACGCTCCGGCACCCGCCACGAGGAACTGCTGATGGACGAGGTGACCTTGCAGCGGGTCTGGCTGATGCGCCGCATGCTCGCCGCCGTGGGCGGCACCGAGGGCACCGAGCTTCTGCTGAACTACCTGGGCCGAACCGAGAGCAACAAGGAGTTCCTGGCCTCGCTCAACAAGGGCGACATCGGTTGAACCCTACATGTCCCGGTACATCATCGGCGGCTCGTCCACCAGGGTGAATTGGCTGCCGTCGGCGGCACAGCTCGGGCAGGAGGCGGGCGCGAGCGGGCCGCGCTCCACGGCACCGCATACGGCGCAGGTCCACCGCTGGGCAATTCGCTTGATTACGTCGCCCCGGCTCACCACTCCCACCAGGGTGCCCGCCTGGACCACTGGGAGGCGGCGGATGTGCTTTCCCGTCAGGATATTCCCGATCTCGTCCAGATCGGTAGCGGGGGAAACGCTGATCACCTGGGTGGTCATAATGTCGCGGACCAGGCGTCCCTGTTTGCCGATCACGTCGAAGTCGCTTACCATCCCCACCACGGCGCCGCTTTCATCGAGCACGGGGAGACCAGTGATCCGGTGACGGACCATCCGCTCGGCCGCTGCCTCGACTGGATTGTCCGGCGAGACGGTGATCACCGCGCGTGTCATCACATCCTGGGCGGTCAGCTTCGTCATGATCCTCAACTCCATCGTACGCTCCGGCGCGGGCCACGTCGTCCGTCGCGCCGTTCAACCTCCGTGCCGAGGTATAGCCTAGCATATAGGATTCGCGGATAATTGTCCGCCGGGGCTGAGTACCGAAAACGAGAGAACCTTCAAGCGTTCCCTTTCGCGGCGCCTTCACCGTACGGGACTCAGCCATTAGGTTGACCATACCTGTTACGCTGACCTTAGAAAGGAGGATCCAGTCCATGAGCAGCCAGCTTGCCGCGCCCCGACCGCTCTACGGCTGGGCCCAGCCCACCGTGGCCACTGACTGGACCGCCGATACGGTGCTCGGCGCTGATATCGCCTTCGTCCGGGCCGAGCGCTTGCCCCTGCCCCCGCCCCGCCGGGGCACTTCCTACCGGCCGCTTGCTCCCGACCTGGTCGTGGAGATTGCCTCTCCGTCCCAGGATCAAGCTGAGATAGGCGAGAAGGCGCGGCTATGGCTCGACCGGGGCGTTCGCCAGGTGTGGGTTGTCTGGCCGGAGCGACGCGCCATCGATATCTGGACGGCCGGTGCCGCGGCGCCACATACGCCGCGCGACGCCGCCTCCCTCGATGGCGGCGACGTCGTGCCCGGTTTCCGCCTCCCACTGGCTGAGATCTGGTAGGCCGCTTCGCGGCAGGGCACGCCCTTCTAGGAGCAGTTCGCCGGACGAATCGCGACGCGGCCATGGCAAGAGCCTTGTACACGGTTATGCTCGCTATCCCGCTACACTGAGAGGTGGGGTTGCCAGGACAGTAAAGCCATTGTGAGGAGCAGGCTGCTTGCGTATCTATGACACCAGGACCGCCCAGAAGCTGGAATTCGCGCCGGAACACGATCCCGTCCGGATGTATGTTTGTGGGCTGACGCCCAAGAACGAGCCGCATATCGGCCACGCCAAGATGTTTGTCACCGCTGATTTATTGCGCCGCTACCTAGAATACCGTGGCTACCAGGTGCGCTACATCCAGAATGTGACCGACGTTGACGATAAGATCATCGCCCGCGCCCAGCAGGAGGGGATCACTCCCGAGGAGGTGGCGCGCAAATACAGCGCCTCCTACTTCGCGAGTGTCGAAGCCCTCCATTGCCGGCCCGCTGACGTCTACCCCACCGTCACCGGAGCCATGCCCGGGATCATCACCATGATCCAGGAGTTGATCGCCGCCGGCTACGCCTACTCCCTGGGAGGGGACGTCTATTTCCGTGTCCCTCGTTTCCCCGCCTACGGCCGCCTCTCCAAGCGGGATACCGCCATTGATAACGCGACCGGCCGCGGCCTGGAGGCCCGCGGCAAGGAAGCCGTTCCCCCGATCGACGGGGGCGGCTCTCGAGAGGGCGAGCGGGCAAAGGAGGATCCGCGGGACTTCGCCCTCTGGAAATCGGCCAAGCCCGGCGAGCCCTGGTGGGACAGTCCCTGGGGGCCGGGAAGGCCCGGCTGGCACATCGAGTGCTCAACCATGGTCCGGGCTGAATTGGGCGACCGGATCGATATCCATGGGGGAGCGACTGACTTGATCTTCCCCCACCACGAGAACGAAATCGCCCAGAGTGAATCCGCCACCGGCCAGGAACCATTTGTCAAATACTGGACCCATTACGGCACCCTGAACGTGGTCACCACCTCCGCCGCCGGCGAGGAGAAGGTGGAGAAGATGTCGCATTCGCTCGGCAACTTCACCACGGTCAAGCACATCCTGGCCCGCTACGAACCCTCGGTACTCCGCCTCTACTTGCTCTCGCAGCACTATCGCACCCCAGTCACCTATACCGAGGAATCTCTCGCGGTGACCGAGGTCGGCTGGGAGCGGCTCTGCACGACGGCCCGCAATCTGGATCTCCTCCTCAACTGGGAGCCCGTGCGGATCGAGGATCCCAATGAGCCGGTGGAATGGGAAACGCGGAAGGAGACCCGCCAGCTTTTGACCCAGAGCGAGCGGTCGCTCGATGATTTCCACGCCGGGATGGACGACGATTTCAATACGGCGCAGGGGATAGCCGCCCTTTTCGACCTGGCGGCCCAGATTAACCGCTATAAGGACTTCCTGCGCGATCCCAAGCTGGTCAACCCTACCGTGAAGGGCGCCCTCCTCGGCGCCCAGGATGCATTCAACCGCATCATGGAGGTACTCGGCCTGACCCCGCCGCTTGAAGGTCCGGCGGCCGAAAGCCCCGCGTTTACCCAACAGGTCGAGGCGCTGATCGCCCGGCGCAAGTCACTCCGCGCCGCCCGCGATTTCCAGGGCGCCGACGCGGTGCGCGATGAATTGAAGCAATTGTCGGTGATCGTGGAGGATCACCCCCAGGGCGCCCGTTGGCGGCGGGATCCGCGGGCAGCCCGGCAAGCAACCGGCGCCGGCGTGTAATGACGGGGCGGACTCTACCGCCCCAGGGCCATGGCAGGTACCGCGGCCCTTTTTTGATGACCCATTTGCGGCGGGCAACCATGGGACCGCGCCGCGGGAAGAAGTAGATAACGATGAGCACTGACGATTCGAGCAGGCGAGGCGGGGGTTTCCGCCGTGATAACGAGCGCCCCGGCAGCGGGTCACGCGGCGGTTTTCCCCGCGGCGGCAGCGGAGGGGGCAGTTTCCACCGCGATAACGAACGGCCCGG